>ERZ773263.427-NODE-427-length-29748-cov-37.474556_pt1 | contig 29748 bp, 32 predicted proteins | sample MGYA00511076_ERZ773263 | MGnify/ENA primary metagenome ERZ773263 (study PRJEB29015, sample SAMEA2738155) | human oral metagenome | biome: human oral; feature: human-associated habitat; material: saliva | place: China | collected 2195 ... | reverse complement strand
TTGCAACAAACGCAGGACAAATCAAGACTGGTTCACTTTCACGTACAGACCGTATTGCTAAATACAACCAATTGCTTCGTATCGAAGACCAACTTGGTGAAGTAGCTGAATACCGTGGATTGAAATCATTCTACAACTTGAAAAAATAATCTCTTTATGAGATGAGGGGCTATAAAGCCTTTGAAATAAGCACTTTGGGGCGCTTTCCCTTAGTGCTTTTTCTAATTTTACTACCCTTTTAGTTACTCTTAACTGATTTTAGGTATAGTAAGAGGGTAGTCACTAAACGTGACACCCTTTATAAATTATTGATGGCTGTTTCATAATTTGAGACAGCTTTTTTTGCGTTTTCTTGGTTTGTATGCCAGTAAACATTTTCAGTCACTAATAAGTTAGAGTGTCCCAATCTATATTGGACATCTTTAGGGCTAGTCTGAGCGTACAACATCATAGTGGTATGTGTATGTCGGAAGCCATGGAATGATACATTCGTTACACCAGCATTTTCGAAATGATTATTTAGGCGTTTGCGTAGGTTGCAAGCATAAGCATATTTTTCTGAAAAAACGGAGAATACAACTGTTTCAGTTCGGCCTAATTTCCAAGACTGAATTTGTTGACGATTCTTGTACTGTTTAAGTAAAAGTAAGGTGGCTTTGTCTATTGGTATATCACGATAACCAGCGCTTGATTTAGGCGAATTTATTTCTTGATAGCGGTTTAGTGTTTTAGTGATACTGATAACACCGTTTTCTAGGTCAATATCAGACCACTCAAGAGCCAGCGCCTCACTAATACGGCAACCAGTGGCCAATAAAGTCTTATACAAGACAACATCAAATAAGTTTTCATAATTCGATTGATCTAGAGAATCTAAATAATCAAGAAACTGTTTTAATTCTTTGTTGTCTAAGTATTTTACAGTTGACTTTTCTTTTTGCTGTTTGCGTGGAACGATGACATCATTAGCTGGATTGTATTGTATTACCTGAATAGCTACGCCATACTTCAAAATACGCTTATTCATGTTATGGAGTAAGGAGTAGTTAGCAAACGCCCCTTTTTCGCCCTTATTGGCTTTGTCAGCCCATTTATTGACTTGTTGTTGAAGAATAGGCGTGGTTAGCTTATCTAGATTGTAATCGCCAAATACGGGCAATAAATGCACTCTAACCAATCATCCATAGACTGGCGAGTATTGGGTTTAACTGTATTCTTGTAACTATCCCACCAAACTTTTACCAGTTCTTTGTATGTTGTGATTGTTGGCTTGTCTTTAACTGTATACCCGTTAGAAGCAAAAGCATTGACAGCCTCTCTTGCCTTTATTCTAATCCCCTTTTTAGTGTTGGCAGTTACTGTAGTTCTAGCCTTCTTTCCAGTAAGTTTATCAACTCCAAGATACACGCTTGAGCGGTATACGATAGTTCCGTTTTTCTTTTTGTATTCTGTAATATTCATGGTTTACTCCTTTTCCATCAGCAGGCAAGCAATTAGAAAAGGTTTTGAGTTTATACCATGCGAGGGGCTACGATAACCCCTTATTTTCGATTTTAAGCAGTCAGACGATAAAATAATGCCAGAGCATGAAAAAATGCGGATATGGGGCTTATATAGGCTTGAAGCTTGAGCGAAGCCCGAGAATCCACGCGCCTTTGTTGCTATAATCGGACTTTTCGGCTACCCTAAAAGAAAAATATTAGGGATGAGGTTCCAGGGATTTTTAATAAACTAAAAGCCCAACTCATAAGAGCAGGGCTAGAGATGTCCTCTTGGGACAGTATCATCTATTTTGTCGTCAAGCGACTTTATGATTTAATTCTAACCCTAATTTTAAAAAAAGTCAATTTTTTATTTAATATAAATCTAGTCCAAGAACTTCTTTTATCTTGTCTAATAGTTTTTTATGGTCGTTTGTATCTAGCTTGTAAGCTGGTCTATAAACTTTATCATATAACTCTTTTCCCGCTGCATCTAGCATTACTTGTCCATCACTATCAGTCTTTTTCTTTGTTTTATAGACGATTTTCCGTTTGTCTATTTCTTGGATTTTTCGGACATAAGCATAGGCTTTTGGCTTGGAAGGAGTGTTTTGATATTTACTATTTTCAATCGTGATACCACCACGATATTTCTTTCCTGATTTTTTACCAGTTAAAGGTGCTACTAGGAGTGTTCCATCAGCTTTGTCAGGAATTGTTAAGATGATAGCGTAGTGTTTTCCGTAAAATTCATTCCCACCTTTTTGTGGGAAGTTGATTAGATAAACTTCGCCTTGTTGAAATTTCATATAATGCTCCAGATAATAAAATAAGGTGTACCTCTTAGAAGTACACCAGACCGTTTTGTCCTTGACGAACAAGGCTTTATAAGTAAATATCGTATCCTTGACGAACAAGGCTTTTGACATTATCAGTGTACTGCTTTTTTAACTTTTTGTCAAGTTTTTTGTTAAATTTATTTTTATTATTGTCAACTATTTCATTTTGGAAACAGTTGTTTTTACTTGTTTATGTTATAATTATTTAAAAAGAGAGAGGAGAAAAAAATATGTTAAAAAAAGAGTTAAAAAATTTTATTGTATCGACATTTATATTTCTCTTAATTTTCAAGATTTTTTTCTCAATAACTACGATTTACATCACAAATAGCTATCTTTCAATAGCGATAACTACACTTGTCACATTTTTATTAAAAAACTTTATTTCTTTCGAGTCTAACTGATGTTAGACTTTTTTATTCCTCAAACTTACCTGGTGGATTACTAGTAGCCTGTTGTACAACTGATTTGTTTTCTATAGCAGCTGTTAGTTTTCTCGGAATACGAATTCCTAATTCAGATATTGGTACACCGAGTTCATCAGCTAGTTCTTTTGCTTGCTTAATCCGGTCGAGTTTGTTTTTTTGATAGTCTTGATACGTATTTATTAATCCTGGGACTTCAAGTTCTAATCCCATAACCTTTAGTTTCCCCCCACTTGTCAGAACAATTGCTCCACCAAGTATCATTGAAATTATAAGTCCATAGTTTACAGTATGCGTAATAAGTTCTATAATACCCTCGGACTGTACATTTATTTTTGAATCTACTCGTGTTTCAGGGAAAAGCAACCTTGTTAATAGAGAATATTGATAAACAAATTGACCCAAATAAACCCCTTGAATATCTTTTTCTTCTGTTACATGGTAGCTAATATATAGTTTTTCGTCTTCAATATAGCAAGGGAAAAGTGCGCGGTTAATGAACGGTTTATAATCATTTATATTTGATAGTGTTGCATGAGAATAAATCATTTTATACAATGCGCTGTCTGCATCGGAACGATTAAACCATCCTAACCAATGGACTTTCCACCTTTTTGCAAAGTCAGATCGACTATGCGTCAACTCTTCACTTTTGTATTGTTCAAGCTCATATTGATCGAGTTCGTAAAGTGGTCCAATAACTTTACCGACTAAAAATCGTTCAGATCCTTCAGATGGGACAACAACTATATCGTTTTTCTTAATGTTATTTACAAAGCGAAGCAGTTGGCCTGCAGTGATACCATATTTGTTTTCAGATGGTTCTAAGTCATCTTGAAATGTTAGTTTTTCTTTTAAAATTTCTTTTAATACATTGGAATTATTATCTGCTCGTCTAATATCTTCAAGGGTAATCTCATTCCATCCAATACCTATATAGCCATTTAGATTAAAATCCGTATAATATTCTCCAGAGTTAGCACGCACTAGCCAATAATCACTAGAAGAATCTAAAACAGGGATTTCTTTTTTTATATTTTCTATAATTTCTTTTAATTCCATTGTAATTATCTACTTTCTTTTTTATTTCCCTCTATACACGCTCAGACTGGCCAAACTTTGAGAGCGTGGGGATTTTTTTGTTTATTCAAATCCTTTGAAACTCTCTAAAATTTTATCTTTCGAGTCTGTAGCGTTAAGCACTAAAACAACATAATTTCCGTAGATATAAGCAGGGTGTCCGATTAACTCTTTTTCTTTCTTAGCTTCTTTAAACATTGGGTTTTTATCGTAATATTCGTAAACCTCTACAGCAGTATCATCTTCTAAGATGAACCCTTTCCCTGATTCGGCTTGAATAAGACTAGCTTCTTTTGAGATTTCTTCTTTGATTGTGAATCCGTTGTTTTCGAGCGCTTTTTTGAAATCGTCTAAGCTAGTAGCTTTTTTAGAAGCAGGTTTGTCGTTTGCTTTGGTTTGCTCCATTTTTGGTTGCTCCGAGCTATCTTTGGTAGCCGATTGATTGTTAGAGCAAGCTACTAGAAGAGTAGTAGTAAACAGGATTGCTGATGTGGTTAGTAGTTTTTTCATGGATAATCTCCTTTTTATATATACTGATAATTTCTCAAATAGATTAAAATTTTAGTTTAATTTGTTTCATCATCGTTGTGATTTGTTACTAGAATAGAATCAGCTTTTATTTGTGGTAATTTTTCAATAAGTTCGGTTATTATCCGTTTGCTATCATCATCTAAGATAATGTATTTATAAAGCAGATCAGCGGTATTAGTTCCGTCAATCGAATCAATATCAAGTAATCCATCAAACCAACGTAGAAATTCATAATCGTGATCCCCAGCACCAACTGAAAATGCGAGAAATGCAGAATCTCCATGAACGTTCGTTCCGTATCGGCTATTAAGTCGGTTCTGTATTTCTGTAATACTAGCAGGTTTGTGTTTCTTATTTTCGATGGCGTTCATTTTTACTGTATACTTTTGCCAAGCCAAGTCTGATAATTCATTTGCCAATTGCGGGTTTTTTCTTAACTCTTCTTTTTCCTCCTCGGACAATTGGTTTTCTAAGAGCGGAGGAATAGAACTATAGCCTAGCAGGTATCCAACAGGTACGCCAAAAAAATCAGCTAGTTGTTTCGCTTTGTCTGTTTTTATTTGGCGCTCACCTTTTTCCCAATATATATAAGTTCGTTTTGTGACCCCTATTTCATTCGCTAACTCTTGCTGAGTTAGCTTTTTTTCTTGTCTTAGTTCTTTCAATCTATTCATTTATATAAACACCTTTCAAATGTATTATATCACGATTAATTTCAAATGGTGCAAAAAAAGTGCAATTATTTTTAATAATTCTCTTGGTATTGCACAATAATTGCAATATAATGAGTTTGTCAACTAGAGTTGAACAAAAATTACACCAATCTCCAGAGCAACACTTTTCAATCTATTCTACTGGAGGTCGATTTTAAAGATAATGGAAAGGGGTAAGGTATTTGAAAAATAATATGCGTGTTATTTTAGCAAAGAAGCGCTTGAAGGTGGCAGATGTTGCAAGAGAAACAGGGCTATCAAAAAGCACTTTAACGGCTTTGTACTATGAACGTGCAAAGAATCCAAGTCTTGATACATTGAAAAAAGTATCTAGTTACTTGGGAGTTACGCTGGATGAATTTCTAGATACGAAAGAATAGAAAGGAGCGACCTAATCGCAATACTACAATACATTTACAGATTTCTCATGTGGTGCTTTACCACTGGGGATTGACAACAAAAAGGAGCAAAGAAATGAACTTTAAAGAATTTAAAACATGGCTAGATGATGCCGTGAGTGTGGCTGAAGCTATGGCATTACCTGAAAATAAAGGGGTGCTTGACGACTTGATAGAAAATACGGCCAATAACCTATCTTTTATCGCTGAGTTAGTGGAAAGCCGTCAACTGATTTATAGAAAACCTAGACATGAAGATTAAAAAAGACAACAAAAAAAGTCACTTGCTGAACGTTTGGCGACTGAAGCAAGCGACTGGATGAAAAGGATACGTTTTTTAACGTACCTTGATTATATCATAGAAAGACAAGGTAAACAATGGGGAAACAGGTATTTACACAAGAAATACTAAGAAACATACAGGAAAAAAATGGAATTATCACACTAGATTTAATACTAGACGCTTTACCAACTTGGTCAGAAAAAGCCATCAAGGGACGCTTATCAAATTGGCGTTACCGTAAGGTTATTGACTACAAGGTAGAAGAAGGGGAGTTTAGTGAGATTTTCCTACTAAAAAGCAAGCAGGAGGCAAAAGAAGAGGTCAGCTCTGGTCAACGTTTGAAGATGGATTTATATTTCAGACAAGTTTTAGCCTTAACTGGAATCATTGAGTCAAACACCAGTAAGGACAACGACAAGACCAAGGCGATTGAATTGCAACAGAAAGCAATGCGAGCAATACCAGACGACATCTATAAAGAGTTGTCAGAGATTTATGAGTAAATAACAAAACTAAGAAAAACTAACAAAACCGAAGAGCAGGCAAGCAATTAGAAAAGGTTTTGAAAAGCATAGAGCGCTAACTCTTTAAACTGGCACTTTCTCACGCTTTCAAATATTGGCGACTCTGAGCGTGAGGAACTTCAGTACAAGAAACAATGTATAAGAAACAACCATTCAAAATTCCCACGCTCAAATTTTGGTCGAGGAGAGCGTGAGGATATCCTGTATAAGAAACAACTCAAAAAGCCCCATGCTCTCGGTCGGCAAACTTCTGAGCGTGAGGCTGTAGGCAAGAAAAAAAGCATTAAAAAGCCATCGTGGCAAGTATAAAAAGATAGAAAAAGAGGTAAAAAACATGACAACAAAAAAAGCAACATCAAGCCAACAAGTTCTATTATCGGCTAAGAAACTAGCAGAATTAGGGAACGAATTAACCGACATCATGAATGTTTTAGAAATGAATAACCTAGCTCTTGTAGGGCTTGAGTTTGCACTACAGAAAGATACAACCACATTCTTATGGCTTGCTAAAAAATACACTGATACAGCATACTCCCAGAATGAAAAGCTATACGATCGTCTAAATGAAATAGCCTTTTTGCTTTTGAACAATGACGACGCTAAAGAGCTGGAGGCATACCATGACTAAAGATATTAAAGAAATGGCACAAGCCGAAGACGACTTGCTGAATATGGAACAACCTAAACAAGCGGAATTTATCAAGAACTATAAGGCGAGGGCATAACATGAATGAGTTAGATTTGACCAACACACAAGCGGTAATATTTATGGTGGTATTGATTGGCTTACTGCTTTATCTAAACCACCTAGACCGCAAAAAAAGCGCCCAAATTGAGCGAGAAAACCAACAGACGATAGAAACACCTAGAGAGGATTTGAACCCTTACTATGGGCGATATATCCAGCTTGCTGGTAAGATTCATAATTAGAAAGGGGGGTAATATGCAACTATTATCAAGAGAAGCAGAACTTGAATTACTGGAGAAAGTGGGAGATCACTTAGCTAAAAGGATGGAACCGGAAAAGCAACGTGATGACAACTGGGACTTGATTTCTAGGCCTGACTTACTCAAAAAACTTGGTATTAGTGGAACTACCTTAAATAATTGGGAAAAAGAAGGTCTCCGGCCACTACGTTCCCCATTTGAAAGTAGTAAGAAAGTTTATTACCGCAAGAGTGATGTTTACAATTTTCTTGCAGTAGATTAGGAGGTGTAATGAGAATAATAGAGTTGATTATATCCGCTGACAAATTGCCTTTGTTTGGCTTTCTCAAGTCTAGCCCTACCCAAGTATGGAAGAATGGGAATTACTACAAATTTATATACTTTGAGCCAATAGGCGAGGGCTTGACGGCTTTTCACTACAAATGTTTGTATGTGACTGTCAAAGACGAAAGCGAGGAAGTAGAGGGCTGGGAACTAACCAGAGATTTAGAGATAGGTTTGGCCAGTCCTAACTTGCTGACGATACTGAAAGATTTAGAGGTAAGCAAATTGACCGAGCAACGGCAGGGGCTTTGCGTTGAGTTAAAAGGCTGGATTTTTGACCTGATTTGTAACGGCATTTATACCAGATATGAGACTTCACTTTTTGTCCGCTTGCTATTTGTGAATGGCTACAGTTTTAGTCAGATGGTGGACTTGTTTTCAGCAATCGTCAAGCGGAAAGACCTAGCAAGCTATTTCTTAGAAGTAGCGATAAAATTCTATAAGGAGGTGGCTTTTGAGTAGTAATGACATTGTAAATAAAATCATTGAAGAAGATAAGCAACAACCCCAAATTAAGCCGATAGGAGAGCCAGAAAGCTATCTGACAACCTTTAAAGGGGTACAAGGCTTTTTATTCAACGTATGTAAGAATCTTGGGGAAGCTAAACCGTCTAAGTCTTTGGGGGTTGCTGACTTTCTGAGAAAGTATATCCGATTTGTGAGAATCAGACCAGAAGCGCTGGGACAGAAAGCGCCCTTGTATTTTTATCATCCTGATAAGGGGATATGGATAGAAGATAACGAGTTACTTCAAGATTTAATCTCAACCATTCAACCAGATACGACAGAAAAACAAGCTTTTGATACGATTTACAAAATTGCTAGACGTAGCCCGTTGAAGTCTATTCAAAATGATTATACGGTTATCGGAAACCAGCTATATAACGCTAGTAAGGAAACATTTGAACCTTTAACACCTAGCATTATTGTAACTAGAAAAATCCGTACAAGATACGACCCAGAAGCCTATGAGCCTACTATACACGGTTGGAAGCCCAGCAAGTGGCTTGCTGAATTATTTGACAATGATCAAGAATTATATAACCTAGCTATCCAGATTATAAAAGCAAGTATCACTGGCAGAACCCTAAAAAATATCTTTTGGCTTTATGGAGAGGGTGGAACTGGTAAAGGAACTTTTCAGCAACTGCTTATTAACTTGGTAGGCATGGAAAACGTTGCAAGTCTCAAGATGACTGAGTTTGACAAGAGCCGTTTTTCTACCTCTATTCTGTTAGGTAAGAGTTTGGTTATTGGGGACGATGTACAAAAGGACGCAGTTATCAAAGACACTTCAAATATGTTTAGTCTTGCTACCGGGGACATCATGACCATAGAGGACAAAGGGAAACGCCCTTACAGTCTACGTTTGAACATGACTATTATCCAGTCATCCAATGGCTTACCAAGAATGAACGGGGACAGGTCAGCGATTGACAGGCGGTTTAAGATTTTACCATTTACCAAAGTCTTTAAAGGGAAGCCAAACAAGGCAATTAAAGAGGACTATATCAACAGGAAAGAGGTATTGGAGTATCTCACAAGATTAGCCCTTGAAACGCCTACAAGGGACATTACACCTCAAAAATCAAAGGAGGTGTTGCAAGAATACCATGAAGATAACAACCCGATTATCGCTTTTGTGGCCTCATTCTTTTCCGACAATCTAGCAAGTGAGTTTTTGCCGAATAGCTTTGTTTTCCATAATTGGAAAGGATTTACAGAATATTATGGAGTGAAACTGCACAAGACCGAGACAGGGTTACATAAAGAGATTAAAAGTAATCTACCCGAATGGATAACCGCTGGGAAGAAAGTGATAGCGTCTGGTAGACAATTTCATTCTGGTTTTTACCCTAAAGATGATTTAGCACCTTATGCCAGATTGAACTATGTTAACGGCAGAGAAAGACCTGAGAAAAGGTTAAAACCCAAAACTGAACGAGGCTACTTTAACAAGAAAGCAAGAAAATAAGTGGGTAGAAGAACACTTGGTACGCTTGGCAAATGAAGTGTTCCTATCGTAAGCCTTAGAGAGCCAAGGATTTTGAACACTTGTACACTTGGTACGGTAAGTTTTTTTTTTTAACTTTTTAGAAACTTAAACGTTAAATCTATACACGATTTAATTTTATATGTACTAAGTGTACTAAGTGTACAAAATAAGGCTAAACCCCTTGATATGACTGACTCCGATTTTTGAACACTTGCAAAATCAAGCGTAAAAAGAAAACAGTAAGCGTACAAACTATAATGAAGAATTGAAAAAATGGGGTAGATAGTACCGACCCCCTTGCAATGGTGTAACTACTAGTGACACCCTTAAAACAGAAAGAGGAAAAACAACATGACATTAAAAGCATTTTCAGAAACAGCACCAAAACATACATTTACTTATGAATTTGGAGACCTAGAAGACGCACAAATAGCAGGACTAGCTTTATTTGGATATATGAGAGGTACTTATCTAGTGCCAGCTATTAAACTAAGATATAAGGAAAACGGAACGCTTATCGCTGAGTATTTGGAGGATAATAATCTAGATATCAACTTTAAACGCATTTGTGAAGTTTTCAAGAATAGCGAAAATCCAATAGATGAAGAAGTTGAGGAATAGAGTGGAGAGGATATAAGCAGATGAACTACAATAGAGACCCCGTGACTGGATCTAGCACTCTAAAACTTAATAAAACAACAGAAAAGGAAAGAATAAGATGGCAGACACACAAAACACAAACAACATTGAACAAGCGCAAAAGCGCCAAGAACTAGCCCAAAAAATGGATAAAGCACTAGATAAAATCACTAAGGAAGTAAACGCATTGATCACACAGAATGAAAATGCGATTGCTGAGGCTGAACGAGAAAAAACACAGTTGCTTCAAGATCAAGCGAACGCCCAACGTGAACATGATGAAGCGGTTGATGAAGTAGACAAAGACAAGCTACGCAATGCCAAGGATAACTTATGGATTGCTGAAAGTAAATTAAAAAAGAATGCTAAAAAGCTGGAAGACTTGCACAATGAAACACTTATGAGTCTTGAAGATTTTAAGACAAAAATCGATGAACTAGATTCAACGGTTGACAAAAAGCATAAGGCGCTTTATGATAAAGCCGTGGATTTGCTACGAGAGATTGACCAGATCGATGACGAATTTAGAGCAGATTCAGATAAACTTCAAGCCCTTTACCATGCTATGGTTTACAAAGTTGGAAAAGGTAAGAGAGAGTTTACTTTCAGCACAGGGGGATCTATTATTTCGCCAGCCGATGGAAGGGTTAGATACGAACCAGTCTATCCAGTTGAACCATTCTTAAGAGAAGTTTATGTGCGAGCCTTCGGAAATACTTACAACGATGTGAAAGGGCATTTTTAAAAGATGAAGAGACAAATTAGACACAAAATTGAACCAGTACCAACGATTGTAGAACTCTTCAAACTAATGGAAGAACACCAGCAAGCACATCCAGAGTACGAGCGTTATAATTTTAAATACATTGAAGATGGGGACGCTATCGGTGCAATCATTGACTACAACGTAGAAGAATCAGTATTAAAAGCTGAGCAAGAGCAAGATAACGCTTAAGATAAGGGGGAGTTTTCCCCTTTTTGTCGCTTAAGGAGGTGAACTAATGTGACAGATAAGTTAACGCAGAGACAAGAAAAATTTGTCCAAGGACTAGTGGCTGGACTATCTCAAAGAAAAGCATATAAAGAGGCTTATAACGCCCAAAAGATGGCTGATAGTACGATAGATTCAAGGGCTAGTAAGTTGCTGAAAGAGTATAAGGTTAATACAAGGTACAGAGAGTTATTAAAAGAGTTTTCAAACCGTGCTTTGTGGTCAAGAGAACAGGCTTTTAATGAGTATGAATGGCTAAAAAATAAAGCTAAATCTGAAATTATCGAAAGTGGATTGAGATCTAGTAATTTTAATGCCTTTCTTTCTGCTTTGCATGGGATGAATAATAGCGCTTTTCGTGATTTGGAGTTGCTGGACGAGAAGTTGCGAGCAGAAATCAGTGTGATTAAGAGTAACATCCATCAAGAAACTCCAGTTAAGGATGATAAATTTATAGAGGCCATGAGCGCAATGGTTGAATCCGTCTGGGAAGATGAGATTCAAAAGGAAAAGCCTTAGAATACGAAAAAAGCCAGCACAGGGCTGACTCTCATGGTATGGTTTCGCATAACTATTATATCATAAAGGAGGCCGAGGCATGATACCAGAGCAGGTAAAAGAAAAACTAGAGGGCGTAAAGTGGATAAGCAAGGAAATCAAAGGCTTATATTTGGAATTGGAAGCTCTAGAAGGTGGTATTATCAAAAAGCCAACACTAAGCCATAGCAGGGTACGGGCAAGCAGAGAGAACAAGACAGAGAACAATCTTATAAGTGTTCTAAAACTAAAAGAGGATACGCTTCAGAGGATTGAGAGACTTACTGAAGAGAGAATGGCAATATCCGGACTAATTGATATGCTAACCAATCCGCTTGAACGTTCTGTTCTAAGACTTTTTTATTTGAATAATCTCGACGCTTGGCAGGTTGCTGAGGAAATAGATAAATCAAAGACTACAGTATATCGAGTAAAGCAGGAAGCTATAGAACACTTGAGCAAGGTGGAAGGAGCGAACTAATGGAGCTGGATAAGTTTAAAACGATGATGAACGTCAGAGAGCGGATGACTTACTTTTTACGTTTCCAGAGGATGGCAGGAAGTGAAAACCAAGTTACGATAGATTAAGAGGCTTGGAAACTTGTCTTACCTGATCAGTGGAATTTGAGCGGTGAGCATGAAAAAGCAATCCGTGAGGGATTGGAAATATTCGCCCAAGACATCAACAGTATAGAGCACGACCGAGCCAGAAAATACTTCATTATCCATTATTGCTATATGAGAAAGAAAACAATAAGTGAATGCGTAGAGATGGCAGGTACTAGCTCCACTAGTTATCACCGATACAAACAGATAGCTGTTTTAAACTTTGCGAGAATCCACCAGAACGGAGAGCTAGAAGCGTATAAGTAGGCTGAGGCTTCATATTCGCCCCTTATTTTGCTTTGTTTCGTACTGGACAAATAAAACACCATGGATAAACTACAAGCCCTCAGAAACGAATCTAGGGGCTTTTGTGGTTGAAAAGGACTAGAAAAGGTGTATAATATAGATAAAGAATAGAAGTAGAGAAATATCGGGAACTACGCACCCTTGAGGTATCTGAAAAGCGGGGAATTCCCGTCCCGCCTATTCCAGCACCTAGAGAAATCTAAGTGCTTTTTGATATGAATTATTTTCTACGTGATATAATGAACCTATCAGCAATAAAAAAAGCACGTTTGACCGTGCTAGTTCCTTGCCTGCTGAACTCATCATTTTAAGTTCCTTTTTGTTACCCTTTAAGTTATCTCAACTTATTTGTATTTAATAGTTTTTGAGAAAATCAAGTTAGATATTGAGTAGGCTTAGGCCTATTTTTTAGTGTCTAATAATAGGAAGATAACTTGAAAAAATAAAATAGTTCAGTGAACTATTTTATCCCGAACCTCGAAATTTAAAAGTTCGGCCGTTGATTTAACAACGTTTCTAGCCCCTCGGATTTTATCCGAAGGGCTATTTTTGTATTTAGGGGGCAAAAAAGGGGCAAAACTTTTTAAAAAGGGTCAGTTAATACAAATACGATTCAGCCTATATAATTGAAAATGATGGAAAAAAAGGTGAAATTATGGTATACTTTAACGTAGGACCTTTTTAGAAATTTTGAAAGAGTATTAAAAATTTAAAATGAGAAAAATTGTTATCAATGGTGGATTGCCCCTGCAAGGTGAGATTACCATTAGTGGCGCAAAAAATAGTGTTGTAGCTTTAATTCCGGCTATTATTTTGGCAGATGATGTTGTGACTTTAGATTGTGTACCCGATATTTCTGATGTTGCTAGTCTTGTCGAAATCATGGAGTTAATGGGTGCTACCGTTAAGCGTTATGACGATGTATTGGAGATTGATCCAAGAGGTGTTCAAAATATTCCAATGCCTTATGGGAAAATCAACAGTCTTCGTGCATCTTATTATTTTTATGGAAGTCTTTTAGGTCGCTTTGGTGAAGCCACAGTTGGCCTACCTGGAGGATGTGATCTTGGACCTCGTCCGATTGACCTACATCTTAAGGCTTTTGAAGCTATGGGTGCCATTGTTAGCTACGAGGGAGATAACATGAAGTTATCTGCTAAAGATTCAGGGCTCCATGGTGCAAGTATTTACATGGATACAGTTAGTGTAGGAGCAACGATTAATACAATGATTGCTGCTGTTAAAGCTAAGGGGCGTACTATTATTGAAAATGCAGCCCGTGAGCCTGAGATTATTGATGTAGCTACTCTCTTGAATAATATGGGTGCCCATATCCGTGGTGCAGGAACCAATATCATCATTATTGATGGTGTTGAAAGATTACACGGAACGCGCCATCAGGTGATTCCAGATCGTATTGAAGCTGGAACGTATATTTCCTTAGCTGCTGCAGTTGGTAAGGGAATTCGTATTAATAATGTACTATACGAACACTTAGAAGGTTTCATTGCGAAGTTGGAAGAAATGGGAGTTCGAATGACTGTATCTGAAGACAGCATTTTTGTCGAAGAACAGTCTAATTTGAAAGCAATCAATATTAAGACAGCTCCTTATCCTGGTTTTGCTACTGACTTGCAACAACCAATTACTCCTCTCTTGTTAACAGCGGAAGGGCGTGGTACCATTATTGATACCATTTATGAAAAACGTGTAAACCATGTTTTTGAACTAGCAAAGATGGACGCGGATATTACGACTACAAACGACCATATTTTATATACCGGTGGACGTAGTTTACGTGGGGCAAATGTAAAAGCTACTGATCTTAGAGCTGGGGCTGCACTTGTCATTGCTGGTTTGATGGCTGAAGGTAAAACTGAAATTACAAATATTGAGTTCATCTTACGTGGTTATTCAGATATTATTGAAAAATTACGTAATCTAGGAGCGGATATTACACTTGTTGAAGAATAAACCGTAGAGGTGTTTATGAATATTTGGACCAAATTAGCAATGTTTTCTTTTTTTGAAACGGATCGCTTGTATTTGCGTCCTTTCTTTTTTAGTGATAGTCAGGACTTCCATGAGATAGCTTCAAATCCAGAAAATTTACAATTCATTTTTCCAAGTCAAGCTAGTTTGGAAGAAAGTCAATATGCATTAGCGAATTACTTTATGAAGTCCCCTTTGGGAGTGTGGGCAATTTGTGACCAAAAAAATCAACAAATGATTGGTTCTATTAAATTTGAGAAGCTAGATGAAATCAAAAAAGAAGCAGAGCTTGGCTATTTTTTGAGAAAAGATGCTTGGTCTCAAGGATTTATGACCGAGGTTGTTAGAAAAATTTGTCAGCTTTCTTTTGAGGAATTTGGATTAAAACAAGTATCCATCATTACCCACCTTGAAAATGAAGCGAGTCAAAAGGTTGCTCTAAAGTCTGGATTCCGTTTGACTCGTCAGTTTAAAGGAAGTGATCGCTACACAAGAAAAATGCGGGATTATCTTGAATTTCGGTATGTAAAAGGAGAATTCAATGAGTAAGCATCAGGAAATTCTAAGCTATTTGGAGGAATTACCAGTAGGTAAAAGGGTGAGTGTTCGTAGTATTTCCAACCATCTGGGAGTCAGTGATGGAACGGCCTATCGCGCTATCAAGGAAGCTGAAAACCGTGGAATTGTAGAGACTCGCCCAAGGAGTGGAACAATTCGTGTTAAATCCCAGAAAGTTGCTATTGAAAGATTAACTTTTGCTGAAATTGCAGAAGTGACTTCTTCTGAGGTTCTGGCTGGGCAAGAAGGTTTAGAGAGAGAATTTAGTAAGTTTTCAATTGGTGCAATGACTGAACAAAATATCTTGTCTTACCTTCACGATGGGGGGCTCTTGATTGTCGGAGACCGAACCCGTATTCAGTTGCTAGCCTTGGAAAATGAAAATGCAGTTCTGGTTACAGGGGGATTTCAGGTTCATGATGATGTGATTAAACTGGCTAATCAAAAAGGGATTCCTGTTCTGAGAAGCAAGCATGATACTTTCACTGTCGCGACCATGATCAATAAAGCTTTGTCAAATGTCCAAATCAAGACTGATATTCTGACAGTTGAGAAACTTTATCGCCCGAGTCATGAATATGGTTTTCTGAGAGAGACCGACACAGTCAAAGATTATTTAGATTTGGTACGTAAGAATCGTAGCAGTCGTTTCCCTGTTATTAATCAACATCAGGTTGTTGTGGGCGTTGTAACCATGAGAGACGCTGGTGATAAGTCACCAAGTACCACAATTGATAAGGTCATGTCCCGCAGTCTATTTTTAGTTGGATTATCGACAAATATTGCCAATGTGAGTCAACGGATGATTGCTGAAGATTTTGAAATGGTACCAGTTATTCGAAATAATCAAACCTTGCTTGGCGTTGTAACTAGACGAGATGTCATGGAGAAGATGAGTCGTTCCCAAGTTTCTGCTCTACCTACTTTTTCTGAGCAGATTGGACAAAAACTTTCTTATCATCATGATGAAGTAGTCATTACAGTGGAGCCCTTTATGCTTGAGAAGAACGGTGTTTTGGCTAATGGTGTATTGGCAGAAATTTTGACTCACATGACCCAAGATTTAGTTGTTAATAGTGGTCGAAACCTCATTATTGAGCAGATGCTGATTTACTTTTTACAGGCTGTTCAGATAGATGATATACTGCGTATTCAAGCACGAATTATCCATCACACTAGACGGTCAGCGATTATTGATTATGATATTTATCATGGTCACCAGATTGTTTCAAAAGCAAATGTAACTGTTAAAATTAATTAGAAACTAGGAGAAAAAATGATAACATTAAAATCAGCTCGTGAAATCGAAGCTATGGACAAGGCTGGGGATTTTCTAGCAAGTATTCATATCGGCTTACGTGATTTAATTAAGCCTGGAGTGGATATGTGGGAAGTTGAAGAGTATGTCCGCCGTCGTTGTAAGGAAGAAAATTTCCTTCCACTTCAGATTGGAGTTGACGGTGCTATGATGGACTATCCTTATGCTACCTGCTGCTCTCTTAACGATGAAGTGGCTCACGCTTTCCCTCGTCACTATATTTTGAAAGATGGTGATTTGCTCAAGGTTGATATGGTTTTGGGAGGTCCTATTGCTAAATCTGACCTGAATGTCTCAAAACTAAACTTCAACAATGTGGAGCAAATGAAAAAATACACTCAGAGCTACTCTGGTGGTCTAGCAGACTCTTGTTGGGCTTATGCTGTTGGTACACCGTCCGAAGAAGTGAAAAACTTGATGGATGTAACCAAAGAAGCCATGTACAAGGGAATCGAGCAAGCTGTTGTTGGAAATCGTATCGGTGATATTGGTGCAGCTATTCAAGATTACGCTGAAAGTCGTGGTTACGGTGTAGTACGTGATTTGGTTGGTCATGGTGTTGGTCCAACCATGCACGAAGAACCAATGGTTCCTAACTATGGTATTGCTGGTCGTGGACTTCGTCTCCGTGAAGGAATGGTTTTGACCATTGAACCAATGATCAATACAGGTGACTGGGAAATTGATACAGATATGAAGACAGGTTGGGCGCATAAGACCATTGATGGTGGCCTATCCTGCCAATATGAACATCAATTCGTGATTACTAAAGATGGACCTGTTATCTTGACTAGCCAAGGTGAAGAAGGAACTTATTAATAAAAAGTGAAAAGGCTGCTGGAAATTCATTTTGAAAAATTCAGTAGATCGGTTCATATTTAAATAAACGCATTGTATCAAGTTTTAGGTAGCTGATATGATGCGTTTTTCTGATTTAAAGATTTTTAATTCAATCTCTTGTTCTTTATTAAGATTTCAAAAACAAAATTCTTCTAAACTGCTACACTTCAGGTTTAAAAAAGGACATTTCAGATTTTCTGGTTCAGAAATAGCTATCACTATGATATAATTATTTTATGATTATTACTATTCCTATAAAAAACCAAAAAGATATTGGCACACCATCTGATTCAGTCGTTGTTTTAGGCTATTTTGATGGTATACATAAGGGACATCAAGAATTATTTCGTGTTGCCAACAAGGCTGCGAGAAAGGATTTATTGCCTATCGTAGTTATGACGTTTAATGAATCTCCAAAGATTGCTTTAGAGCCTTATCATCCTGATTTGTTTTTACATATTTTAAATCCTGCTGAACGTGAAAGAAAATTAAAACGCGAAGGTGTAGAAGAATTATATCTCCTTGATTTTAGTAGCCAATTCGCTAGTCTCACGGCAGAAGAATTTTTTGCAACCTATATCAAGGCTATGAATGCCAAAATTATTGTTGCAGGTTTTGATTATACATTTGGTTCTGACAAAAAAACGGCAGAAGACTTAAAGGATTACTTTGATGGAGAAGTCATTATCGTTCCACCTGTAGAAGATGAGAAAGGAAAGATTAGTTCAACTCGTATCCGTCAAGCTATTTTAGATGGAAATGTGAAAGAAGCAGGAGAACTTTTGGGGGCACCGCTTCCATCAAGAGGTATGGTGGTTCATGGCAATGCTCGTGGTCGTACCATTGGTTATCCAACAGCGAATTTGGTACTTTTAGACCGCACATATATGCCAGCAGATGGCGTTTATGTCGTTGATGTTGAGATTCAAAGACAGAAATATCGTGCCATGGCTAGTGTCGGGAAAAATGTGACCTTTGATGGAGAAGAAGCACGTTTTGAAGTCAACATTTTTGATTTTAATCAAGATATTTATGGTGAAACCGTTATGGTTTATTGGCTTGATCGTATTCGAGATATGACCAAATTTGACTCAGTTGACCAATTAGTGGACCAGTTAAAGGCAGATGAAGGAGTAGCTCGGAATTGGTCTTAAGAAATTGAGTAAACAAAAAAGAGGTTGTCTGTAACCCAAAAGATAGATGTTTTAGTCTAACTTTTGAAGTTACTACAAGACCTCTTTTTATTCTTTTTCAAAGGTGAAGCCTTCTCCAAGGATTTCGTGGGCTTCTGTGATCGTGATAAAGGCTTGAGGATCAATTCGATGAATCATTTCCTTCATTTTCACAATTTCATTTCTACCGACAATACAGTAGATGATTTTTAAATCTTCTTTACTATAGTAACCTTGACCTGAGATGAAAGTAACGCCTCTTCCTAGGTAATCATTAATCGCTTTAGCAAGTTGGTCAGGACGTTTTGTGATAATCATAAAACCTTTACCAGCATAGCCTCCTTCGCCAATCAAATCAATAACACGAGAAACGATAAAATCAAATAAGAGCGTGTAGGAAACCAATCTCAAATCCTTGAAGATGAGGAGAATGAGCATGAGAATACAAAAATCTAAGATAAAGAGCAGTTTCCCCATAGATATATGAGTGTATTTATTGAGAATACGAGCTACAATATCAGTTCCACCAGTTGTCCCACCAGCATTGAAGATAATTCCGAGCCCAATTCCCAATAGAATCCCAGCTATAAGTGCAGTGATTAGTAAATCACCTTGAAGATCAATATGAAGAGGAATACGTTCAAAAAATGCTAACCAGGCAGACAAAGCTATGGTTCCCAGTAAACTAGAATAGAGGGATTTTGCTCCAAAGATTTTCCAAGCTAGGATGAAAAGGGGAATATTAATCAGCAGGTTCATGAGAGAAACAGGGATTTTAAAAAGATAAAAGGTGATGAGGGTAATACCTGTCGCCCCTCCTTCAAAGAGATGATGAGGAACTACAAAATAAGTTAGACCAAAAGCATAAATAGCAGCACCTAGTAAAATGGTAAGAATGGGGTAAATTTTTTTAATCATAGGACACCTCTTTTCTTATAAGTAGATTATATCAAATTTTTAAAGAAAATTTGAATGACTCCATTAGAATTTTTAATCTTTTTTTGATATAATTAGGAGTAAGAAAACCAATCTGAATCCTAAAATAGAAAGATTGACACTATGACAAAAATTAAGATTGTAACCGATTCATCTGTTACTATTGAACCAGAACTCGTAAAACAATTAGATATTACTGTTGTTCCATTATCTGTAATGATTGATAATGTTGTTTATTCTGATGCTGATTTGAAAGAAGAAGGTAAATTTCTTCAGTTGATGCAAGAAGCTAAAAATCTTCCTAAGACAAGTCAGCCACCTGTAGGTGTCTTTGCTGAAGTGTTTGAAGAGCTATCCAAGGATGGTAGCCAGATTCTTGCTATTCATATGTCTCATGCCCTTTCAGGTACTGTAGAAGCAGCACGCCAAGGTGCTAGTTTATCTACTGCCGATGTGACGGTGATTGATAGTTCCTTCACTGATCAAGCCTTGAAATTTCAGGTAGTTGAGGCTGCGGAGTTAGCTCAAGAAGGCAAAGATATGGAGGAAATTTTAACTCGTGTAGAAGCGGTTAAAAACCATACAGAACTCTATATTGGCGTTTCAACTTTGGAAAATTTGGTAAAAGGTGGCCGTATTGGTCGTGTAACTGGATTGTTGAGTTCACTTCTCAATATCCGTGTTGTCATGCAAATGAAAGACCATGAATTGCAGCCAATTGTTAAAGGTCGTGGAGCTAAAACCTTTAAAAAATGGTTAGATGAGTTAACAACAACTCTCTCTGAACGTTCTGTAGCAGAGATTGGAATTTCATATTCTGGTAGTGCTGATTGGGCAAAAGAGATGAAAGAAAGTTTACAAACTTATGTTGAAAAGCCAATTTCTGTTTTGGAAACGGGTTCCATTATTCAAACTCACACGGGTGAGAACGCTTGGGCTATTTTGGTACGTTACCACTCCTAAAAAAATAAATAAAATGGGAAGAAATAGTGTTTTTAACTTGACCTAAAAGGGATTTTAGGATATGATTATATTTGTTAATTAGAAATTAAATTGGAGGAATCGTTAACATGGCAAACAAACAAGATTTGATCGCTAAAGTAGCAGAAGCTACAGAATTGACTAAGAAAGACTCAGCAGCAGCAGTTGAAGCTGTATTCTCAGCAGTAGCTGACTACCTTGCAGCTGGTGAAAAAGTTCAATTGATCGGTTTTGGTAACTTTGAAGTTCGTGAGCGTGCTGCACGTAAAGGTCGCAACCCACAAACTGGTAAAGAAATCACAATTGCAGCTTCTAAAGTTCCAGCATTCAAAGCTGGTAAAGCTCTTAAGGACGCTGTTAAATAATTTGAATTTTAAAAGCCTATTGGATCAAGCTTTCTAGCTTGGTCAGTAGGCTTTTTTTGTATTTAGGGGGCAAATAGGGGGCAGAATATGAATGAACTAGTACTGAAAAAATCTTTCAAATAAAAGCTAATTCAATTTGCGTAGCAGAAATCATACAAATAAAATTGATTATAGTAAAATAGGATTAGAATTATTAAGAAAGTTGGTTCTTTATTGGAAACGATAGTATTTTCAATCTCCGTTTTTTTAGCAGGGATCTTGTCCTTCTTTTCCCCTTGCATTTTCCCTCTGTTACCTGTCTATACTGGTATCTTATTGGATGATCAGGAAAGTGCAAAAAGTTTTTCCTTGTTTGGGAAAAAGGTTCTTTGGTCAGGCTTGATTCGAACACTTTGCTTTATTGCAGGCATTTCACTCATTTTCTTTATTTTAGGCTTCGGTGCTGGTTACTTTGGTAATATTCTCTATGCCAATTGGTTTCGTTACACCATGGGAACAATTATTATCATTTTAGGCCTTCACCAGATGGAAATTTTTCATTTTAAGAAATTAGAGGTTCAAAAAAGCTTTACTTTTAAGAAATCGGAAGCCAATCGTTATTGGTCGGCCTTTTTACTCGGTATTACCTTTAGCTTTGGTTGGACGCCTTGTATTGGTCCTGTTTTGAGTTCTGTTTTAGCGCTTGCGGCTTCTGGAGGAAATGGCGCTTGGCAAGGTACAATCTATACCTTGATTTATACTCTGGGGATGGCAATTCCTTTCTTGCTTTTGGCTCTAGCTTCAGGTGTAGTAATGCCTTATTTTAGTAAAATTAAACGTCATATGATGCTACTGAAGAAAATTGGTGGTTTCCTCATTATTTTAATGGGAATTTTGTTACTATTAGGACAAGTAAATGTTCTAGCTGGAATTTTTGAATAAAGGAGAAAAAGATGAAAAAAGTAATGTTTGCTGGCTTAAGCCTCTTGTCATTAGTCGTATTGATAGCCTGTGGTGAGGAAGAGACTAAAAAGACTCAAGCTCCACAACAATCCTCAAAACAACAGCAACAAACGACTGTACAACAAATTGCTGTTGGAAAAGATGCGCCAGACTTCACCTTGCAATCTATGGATGGTAAAGAAGTTAAGTTATCTGATTATAAGGGGAAAAAAGTCTACTTGAAGTTTTGGGCTTCATGGTGTGGTCCATGTAAGAAAAGTATGCCTGAGTTGATGGAATTAGCAGCGAAACCAGATCGTGATTTTGAAATTCTTAGTGTCATTGCACCAGGAATTCAAGGTGAAAAAACTGTCGAGCAATTCCCACAATGGTTCCAAGATCAAGGTTATAAGGATATCCCAGTTCTTTATGACACCAAAGCAACTACATTCCAAGCTTATCAAATTCGAAGCATTCCTACAGAATACCTAATTGATAGTCAAGGCAAGATTGGAAAGATTCAATTTGGTGTTATCAGTAATGCGGATGCAGAAGCAGCCTTTAAAGAAATGAACTAGAATTGATAAAGAAAATCTGATTACAGTATGTAGTCAGATTTTTTTAGAAAATTATTTTATAAATATTCACAAATCTCCTATATTTATGGTAAAATAGAATCATCATTTTATTTTGGAGTCAAAGATGGATATATTTAGAACAAAGAATGTTAGTTTGGATAAAACGGAGATGCACAGGCATTTGAAGTTATGGGATTTGATTTTGTTGGGAATCGGAGCCATGGTAGGAACAGGTGTCTTTACAATCACAGGTACTGCAGCCGCAACACTTGCTGGTCCAGCCCTAGTGATTTCAATCGTTATTTCTGCCTTATGTGTAGGATTATCAGCCCTCTTTTTTGCAGAATTTGCTTCACGAGTACCCGCTACAGGTGGTGCATACAGTTATCTCTATGCTATTTTAGGAGAATTCCCAGCCTGGTTGGCTGGCTGGTTAACCATGATGGAATTCATGACAGCCATATCTGGTGTGGCTTCGGGTTGGGCAGCTTATTTTAAAGGCTTGCTCTCTCAATACGGGATAGCCCTTCCTCAGGCCTTAAATGGTACCTTTAATCCTCAGGCAGGGACATTTGTTGATTTATTGCCTATTCTTGTCTTGGTCTTGGTGACCTCGCTTGTTTTACTAAATGCTAAGGCTGCTTTACGCTTTAATTCTATTCTAGTTATTTTGAAATTTTCTGCTTTAGCTCTCTTTGTTTTGGTAGGAATTTGGAATATTAAGCTTGATAATTGGAGCAATTTTGCTCCTTATGGTTTTGGACAAATCTATGGTGCTAGTACTGGTATTATGGCTGGTGCGTCCTTGATGTTCTTTGGATTTTTAGGCTTTGAATCCATCTCTATGGCTGTAGATGAGGTCAAGACTCCTCAAAAAAATATTCCTAGAGGGATTGTTTTATCGCTTTCTATCGTAACCATTCTTTATGCCTTGGTGACGCTTGTCTTGACTGGTGTGGTTCACTATAGTCATCTAAATGTTGACGATGCCGTTGCCTTTGCTCTTCGTAGCGTTGGGATTAGTTGGGCAGCCAACTATGTGTCATTAGTGGCTATCTTGACCTTGATTACGGTTTGTATCTCAATGACTTATGCCCTATCGCGTATGATTTACAGTTTAGCGCGTGACGGATTGATGCCTGCCGCCTTTAAAGAACTAACGAAGACTAGCAAGGTACCAAAGAATGCTACTATCTTGACCGGTCTAGCTTCAGCAGTAGCAGCAGGAATGTTCCCTCTTGCTAGTATCGCAGCCTTCTTAAATATTTGTACCTTGGCCTACTTGATTATGCTTGCTTACGGCTTGATTCGCTTACGGAAAGAAAAAGGAATGCCCAAAGCGGGCGAATTTAAAACACCATTGGTACCCTTATTACCGATTTTATCAATCATCATTTGTTTATCCTTTATGTTACAGTATAATTTGGAAACTTGGATTGCTTTCCTAGTTGCTTTGTTGATAGGAAGTATCATTTACTTTACTTATGGTTATAAGTATTCTACCATAGAAGAATAATACTCTTCGAAAATCTCTTCAAACCACGTCAGCTTCGCCTTGCCGTATATATGTGACTGACTTCGTCAGTTCTATCTGCAACCTCAAAGTCGTGTTTTGAGCAACCTACGGCTAGCTTCCTAATTTGCTCTTTGATTTTCATTGAGTATATAAAGTGAAAGTCTGTTGAGTTGTTGAAACTCAGCAGATTTTTATATGTGAAAGAAATTTCAATTTTTTTCTTAAAATAGCTTGACAGATTAAATTTTTAGGAGTAGAATGTTTACCAGTTAATTAAATAGTTAAGGGGTTATCCATGAAAAAACAAAGTTTATTTTTAGTATTGTTAAGTGTCTTTCTTTTGTGTTTAGGTGCTTGTGGTCAAAAGGAAAGCCAGTCAGGTAAAGGGATGAAAATTGTAACTAGTTTTTATCCTATCTATGCTATGGTCAAGGAAGTATCTGGTGACTTGAATGATGTTCGAATGATTCAGTCAAGTAGTGGAATTCACTCCTTTGAACCTTCTGCAAATGATATCGCAGCCATCTATGATGCAGACGTCTTTGTTTACCATTCGCATACGCTCGAATCTTGGGCAGGAAGTTTAGATCCCAATCTAAAAAAATCTAAAGTGAAGGTTTTAGAGGCTTCTGAAGGAATGACCTTAGACCGTGTTCCTGGGCTAGAAGATGTGGAAGCAGGTGATGGAGTTGATGAAAAAACGCTTTATGATCCTCACACATGGCTAGATCCTGAAAAAGCTGGAGAAGAAGCTCAGATTATCGCTGATAAACTTTCAGAGGTGGATAGTGAGCATAAAGAAGCTTACCAGAAAAATGCGCAAGCCTTTATCAAAAAAGCTCAAGAATTGACTAAGAAATTCCAGCCTAAATTTGAAAAAGCGACTCAGAAAACATTTGTAACACAACATACAGCCTTTTCTTATCTAGCTAAGAGATTTGGACTTAAGCAACTTGGTATTGCAGGTATCTCTCCTGAACAAGAACCAAGTCCACGACAACTAACAGAAATTCAGGAATTTGTTAAAACCTATAATGTTAAAACGATCTTTACAGAAAGCAACGCTTCTTCAAAAGTAGCTGAAACTCTTGTTAAATCAACAGGTGTAGGTCTTAAAACTCTGAATCCTTTAGAGGCAGACCCACAAAATGACAAGACTTACCTAGAAAATCTTGAAGAAAATATGAGTGTATTAGCTGAAGAATTAAAGTGAGGCAAAAATGAAAATCAATAAAAAATATGTAGCGGGTTCAGTGGCAGTTCTTGCACTAAGTGTTTGTTCCTATGAACTTGGTCGTTACCAAGCTGGTCAAGTTAAGAAAGATTCTAATCGAGTAGCTTATATAGATGGTGATCAGGCTGGTCAAAAAGCAGAGAACTTGACACCAGATGAAGTCAGTAAGAGAGAGGGAATCAACGCCGAACAAATTGTTATCAAGATTACGGATCAAGGTTATGTGACCTCTCATGGAGATCATTATCATTACTATAATGGCAAGGTTCCTTATGACGCTATCATCAGTGAAGAACTGCTGATGAAAGATCCGAATTATCAGTTGAAGGATTCAGACATTGTCAATGAAATCAAGGGTGGTTATGTCATTAAGGTAGACGGGAAATACTATGTTTACCTCAAGGATGCCGCCCATGCGGACAATATTCGTACAAAAGAAGAGATTAAACGTCAGAAGCAGGAACATAGTAGTAATCACGGGGGTGCTTCTAACGATCAGGCAGTAGTTGCAGCCAGAGCTCAAGGCCGTTATACAACGGATGATGGGTATATCTTTAATGCCTCTGATATCATTGAGGACACGGGTGATGCTTATATTGTTCCTCATGGCAATCATTTCCACTATATTCCGAAGAGTGATTTGTCTGCCAGTGAATTAGCTGCTGCCCAAGCCTTCTTATCTGGAAAAGGTGGTCAATTAAGTACGGTTGAATATCGTTCAAGCAGAGGAGAAGCAAGATCTAGTGTGAGAACGAGTCAATCTGAGGCTCCTCAAGATTCTGCCAAAGCTCCTGAAAGTCAAAGTGAGGATTTAGCTAGTCTCCTTCAAGAATTGTACGCTTTGCCACTTAACCAACGTCATGTGGAGTCTGATGGATTAGTATTTGACCCAGCACAGATTACAAAACGTACTGCCAATGGTGTGGCAGTCCCTCACGGGGATCATTTCCATTTCATTCCTTACTCACAAATGTCTGCTTTGGAAGAAAAATTGGCTCGAAATCTTCCAATTGGAGGTCAGCCAGTTCAAAGTCATGCTGACAATACGAAACCAAGCAGTACAGATAAACCAAGTTCAACACCAAGTTCACCGATTAAACCAAACTTTAATCTCAATACGCAGGCACCAAATCGAGGAACTGGGGGCGCTTATACAACGGATGATGGGTATGTCTTTAGTCCGACAGATGTGATTGAAGATACAGGTGACGCTTTTGTTGTACCTCACGGCAATCATTTCCACTATATTCCTAAGAGTGATTTGTCAGCAGGAGAATTGGCTGCTGCTCAAGCTTATTGGAATGGTAAACAGGGTTCTCATTCTGCTACAAGTTCAAGTAAACCAAGTAGTGATAATGCTAAACCTGCCCAACCAAGTTTGCCAGAGACTCCAAACATGACTGTCACCCCAACATACCATCAAAATCAAGGGGAAGATATCCCAACACTTTTAAGTGAATTGTATGCCAAACCTTTGTCAGAACGCCATGTGGAATCGGATGGATTAGTCTTTGATCCGGCACAAATCATCAAACGTACAGCTAATGGTGTCGCAGTGCCCCACGGAGACCATTATCACTTTATTCCTTATTCACAAATGTCACCGCTGGAAGCAAAATTGGCTCGTATGATAGCTGTCAAGGGACAAAATGGCAGTGTCTTGCCAAGTGTTACTCCACTGAAGCCAGCCCCTACTACCAAACCTCTAGCACCAGTGGAAAATAAACCGACAGAATTTGATGTCAACCAGGTTGTTAGAAAAGTTGGTGATGGATATATTATCGAAGATAAGGGCGCTAGTCGTTATGTTCTAGTTAAAGACTTAGCCAAGGATAAGATTGACGCTATTGAAAATCTCTTGTCTAAGAAAACTCAAGAGACGCATGCCCTAGTTGCGAAGAAAGAAAATGTCGCTCCTCGTGATCAAGAATTTTATGATAAAGCATATAATTTATTGGCCGAGGCTCATAAAGTCTTGTCTGAAAATAAGGGGCGTACTTCTGATTTCCAAGCCTTAGACAAATTAGCAGAACGCTTGAATGATGAATCTTCTAATAAAGGAAAATTAGTAGATGATTTATTAGCATTCCTAGCACCAATTACTCATCCAGAGCGACTTGGCAAACCAAATTCTCAGATTGCTTATACGGACGATGAAATAACATTAGCAAAATTAGCAGGTAAGTATACAACAGAAGATGGCTATATCTTTGACACTCGTGATATTACAAGTGATGAGGGAGATGCCTATGTAACTCCACATATGACCCATAGTCATTGGATTAAGAAAGATAGTTTGTCTGAAGCTGAAAGAGCAGCGGCTCAGGCTTATGCTAAAGAGAAAGGTTTGACGCCTCCTTCGACAAATAATCAGGGTTCAGGAAATACTGAGGTTAAAGGAGTAGAAGCAATCTATAATAAAGTGAAGGCAGCTAAGAAGATTCCACTTGATCACATGCCTTACAATCTTCAACACACTGTTGAAGTCAAAAACGGAAGCTTGATTATTCCCCATTATGATCATTACCATAACATTAAATTTGGTTGGTTTGACGAAGGACTCTATGAGGCACCTAAGGGTTATAGCCTTGAGGATCTCTTTGCAACTGTAAAATATTATGTAGAACATCCAGACGAACGTCCTCACTCAGATAATGGTTGGGGAAATGCCAGCGACCATGTTCGTAAAAATAAGCCAGAAGATAGTAAACCTGATGAAGATAGGAAACATGATGAAGTAAGTGAGCCAACTCGCCCTGAATCTGATGAAAAAGAGAATCACGCAGGTTTAAATCCTTCAGCAGATAATCTTTATAAACCAAGCACTGATACGGAAGAGACAGAGGAAGAAGCTGAAGATACTACAGATGAGGCTAAAGTTCCTCAAGTAGAGAGTGAAAAAGTAGAAGCCAAACTCAAAGAAGTAGAAGCTCTACTTGATACAGTAACCGATGCTAGTTTGAAAGACAATGTGGCAGAGAGTCTAGCTGGTTTACGAAATAATTTGAGCCTCCAAACTATGGATAATAATGGTATCATGGCAGAAGCAGAAAAATTGCTTGCTTTGTTAAAAGGTAGTGAGTCAGTTACGACGAAACCAGAAGCATAAATTTTATCTTGTTAAATCAAAATGATGTAAGAGTCAGTAGCAATACTGGCTTTTATTTTTTAAAATGATATAAAAATCTTGACAGATAGACTTAAAAAAGGTAAACTATTTACTGGTTAATTAATTGGTTAAATAACCAGTTTAGGAAAAACTGTTTAACCGAGAAAAGAAGTTAAGAAAAAGCTTCATCATTTATTGAAATGAGGGATTTATGAAATTCAGTAAAAAATATATAGTAGCTGGATCAGCTGTTATCGTGTCTTTGAGTCTATGTGCTTATGCATTAAATCAGCATCGTTCGCAGGAAAATAAGGACAATAATCGGGTCTCTTATGTGGATGGTAGTCAGTCAAGTCAGAAAACTGAAAATCTGACACCAGACCAGGTTAGCCAAAAAGAAGGAATTCAGGCTGAGCAAATTGTTATCAAGATCACAGATCAGGGCTATGTGACTTCACACGGTGACCACTATCATTACTATAATGGAAAAGTTCCTTATGATGCCCTCTTTAGTGAAGAACTCTTGATGAAAGATCCAAACTACCAACTTAAAGACGCTGATATTGTCAATGAAGTTAAAGGTGGTTATATCATCAAGGTTGATGGTAAATATTATGTTTATCTGAAAGATGTAGCTCATGCTGATAATGTTCGAACCAAGGATGAAATCAACCGTCAAAAACAAGAACACGTCAAAGATAATGAGAAGGTCAGCTCAGATGTTGTTGTAGCAAGATCACAGGGACGCTATACGACAGATGATGGTTATGTCTTTAACCCAGCTGATATTATCGAAGATACGGGTGATGCTTATATTGTTCCTCACGGTGGTCACTATCATTATATTCCCAAAAGTGATTTATCTGCTAGTGAATTAGCAGCAGCCAAAGCTCATCTAGCGGGCAAAAATACGCAACCGAGTCAGTTAAGCTATTCTTCAACAGCTAGTGACAATAATACTCAATCTACAGTACAAGGATCAACTAGCAAGCCAGAAAGCAAAGTTGAAAATCTCCAAAGTCTATTGAAAGAACTCTATGATTCACCTAGCGATCAACGTTACAGTGAATCAGATGGCCTGGTCTTTGACCCTGCTAAGATTGTCAGTCGTACACCGAATGGAGTTGCGATTCCGCACGGCGACCATTATCACTTTATTCCTTACAGCAAGCTCTCTCCTTTAGAAGAAAAGATTGCTAGAATGGTGCCCATCGGTGGAACTGGTTCTACAGTTTCCACAAATGAAAAACCTCATGAAGTAGCGTCTAGTCTTGGAAGCCTTCCAAGTAATTCATCTACATTGAATCATACTTCATTGACTTCTAATAAGGGAATTTCTGCAACATCTGATGGTTATATCTTTAATCCAAAAGATATCGTTGAAGAAACAGCTACAGCCTATATCGTCAGACACGGTGATCATTTCCATTACATTCCAAAATCGAGCCAAATTGGACAACCGACTCTTCCAAGCAATGGTCTAACAACACCTTCGCCATCTCTTCCAGTCAATCCTGGTGTTTCACATGAGGAACACGAAGAAGGTGGACACGGCTTTGATGCCAATCGTATTATTGCTGAAGATGAAGCAGGATTTATCATGAGTC
>ERZ773263.423-NODE-423-length-29822-cov-4.392078_pt1 | contig 29822 bp, 46 predicted proteins | sample MGYA00511076_ERZ773263 | MGnify/ENA primary metagenome ERZ773263 (study PRJEB29015, sample SAMEA2738155) | human oral metagenome | biome: human oral; feature: human-associated habitat; material: saliva | place: China | collected 2195 ... | reverse complement strand
AATTTTATATCTAAAATTAATTGTTTCCATACAAAATTAGATTGAATTTCATCATCATTATTATATTCATCATTAACTTTGATTATATTAAAAGCTCTGCCTAATAAATCTAGTACTTCAAAAAATTGCATAAAATCTTCTGGGAAATTTTCATTACGATAATCTATATAATCATTTATGACATTGAGAAATTCTAAAATATCAGTGGATAAATTTTTAAAGAGCTTATTTTTAGATTTTATATCTTCTGGTATATTATATACTAAACGATTAAATTTCTCTTCGTCTTCTGAATCAATAAATAAAAAACTTGAAACATATTTTAATAACATAATATAATTTTTCAGTACTTTATAAATACTTTTTTGAGAAACTTCATAGAGTACCACACTTTTTATATCAAAGAAAATATTTTCTAAGAAATCAGACAATGTTTCAGCTTTTAATGAATCCTCAAATTTTTCAAAATGTTTATCTTTTATCACTTGTCTTATGCCCCATGAGTAACCAAAGAAAAGGAGATCTAAAGTATTATCCATTATTTCTATTTTTGTATTAAAATTTCCCCAAACATTGTTAATCAGTTCTTGGTTATATAATTCTTTTGAATCGTTTGGTATACAAGGATCTTTATTCTCCTTAAGGTATTTATAAAAGTTGTTATCATATATATATCCAAATAGTATAGTTTCTCCTATTAATGTTTCTGCAACAATAAACAATTTATCACTTCTATCTTCAACGATTATTTCACCTGATTTCATCCCCTTTTTTTCGCATATAATATCGATTTTACTTGTTCCGTAAAATATCTTTGTTGCACCTGTTGGTGGATAAGTGTATTCCCTCATCTCATCAAGAACTTCAATTTTAAAAACTCTAATCTTTTGTAAATATAACTCTTTATTTTTCATTAACAATTTTACTTGTTTTTTAGAATGGTCATATTTATCTTTTTTTATTACAAATATTGGTCTATAATAATCTTTTTTGTCTTCTAGTTCTTTTTCTCTTAATTCATTTTCTTTTTGTTTTTCTTCCAATAGTTTTTCTTGCTGTTTATTATAAGAAAAAATAGCAAAGGACAACGTTAAAATAGTTGCATAGTAAGATTTATAGTCCCTTAGTACATAAAACATCTTTTTGAAAGCTTGAATAGGTGCTATTTTTAGTCCCTTTTCTATAAAGTAAATCACACACTCTACAAGCAGTGGAAGAATTAAAAAGATAAATAACCACATGTAAAATCTTTTGTTTTGCTTTATATGCCATATTATTTTCTCTGTATAATTTTTTGCTTCTTTTTCTTCGTTCATACAAATACCTCTGTGAATTTCTTTAACTTAATTTATTAAGACTAATATCTTATTGTACACTCTTTCTTATAAATCTTCAATATTTACATAAAATTTTATATTTAGAAGCTGTTTAATTGAATTCCTTTTTTTAGCAAAAGTGCCGGATACTTTTTTAAGACAATCGGAAATACCCATTATTTTAATAACTGAAGCTATAATAATGTTATGTACTTTTCTTCCTACATTTTTCAACATTTATAGATATTATTTATCAAGTCTTATCTGCTTCTTATAGCCATTTAAACAATTATACCTTTTTACCTTTTGAAACGGTCTAGCGTTTAAAATAATAAAAAATCTAAACCAATGCAATAATCACACTTATTTAAATTTTTATATTAATCATATACTTCTCTACGATGTTTATAGTATACCGCTACTATAATTAGCTTGTTATCTTCTATCTCAGTCAATAACCTATAATTACAAATACGATAACCCCAATAACCTTTTTTATCATGTGAGAATGGTTTTCCTTTTATTCTAGGATCAGTACAACCATTTAAATTTTTATCAATCCAATTATATAAAGTTCTTTTTGCGTGCTTATCAAGTTTTTTTTATTCTTTTATCGAAAATTACTTTATATTTATTAATTATACTTCAAACACTTCTTTCATATCTTCAAAAGAAACATATTCAACTTCATTTCTTTCTTTACGTTCTTCATACTCTTTCATTAACTGCAAATCGTATTCATCTTCTAACTTTTCAAGTGCCAACTGTTTTATAGTTGTTGATAATTTACCACCATATAGTCCCGAAACACTTTGAAAAATTCTTTTTTCTTCTTCGTTTAGTCGGATAGTTAAAGTACTCACAATATACCCTCTTTCTTTGTGTCACGTTTGTAATATAAGTATATAATAACTATTATTTTTTAGAAAGTGAAATGATTATTTTTTCAGTCGCTAAATACCGCTATTTTTTAATATCACTTTTTTTATTAAATAAAAAAGTATTGGTATTACTCTTTCAGGAGCTTAACTTATCTATATAGTCACTTAAGTTATTTCTCTTTTCCATTTTAATTCTAACTCTTCAAACTGTTATTTTGTTCATCATTCTACACTCATTCTTGTGTTCACGCAGCAGAAAAGCAACGAGATAATATGGCTGTTAAGTTTTCTAAATATGTGAATTTTTAAAAAACCATATGCAAACCGTATGCAAAACAAAACAAAAAGTCTTAAACGTTCATATAATAAGCTTTCAAAATAGATTATTTAGTTTGTCTGTTCAAAAATCCCTGTTAACTTTGCTAGTTTGTATTTACTCATATCTAATTCTTTTAAACGTTCATTTATTAACTCATTAAACTCTTTCATAAATGTTTGACCTTCTTTCACTATTTTGGTATAATTTATTTGAGTATTTCCAGGAAATTAAATTCTACTACTAAACCTTTTCAATGAAATACTTAATATTTTAGAAAGGAGATATAATTAATATGAGTGAATTTTATTATTTCAATAAACATATTGACGATAAAGGTAGACATGAAGTTCACACAGAAAATTGTAATTTCATTCCTCATGTTGGAAATAGAGAGTACATAGGGTATTTCTCTAATTCTATTTATGCTATACACGAAGCTCAAAGAAAATATCCATATAAAAAATTTGATGGATGTTACTTTTGTTGCAATGAAACTCATAAAGGTTAGTTTTTACTAGCCTTTTTATTGTTTACGAAGTTTCTATATTTATCTACACTTCTTTTTTCTATTTCATTGATCAAATCTTGTCTATAACATCTACAGCATTCTTGTAATACTTTAATTTCAAATCTTAATTATTCATTATCTATTTTTAATCTTTGATTTTCTTCTAGAAATTCATCTTTGCACATTTTTTATGCTCCTTTCATTAACTTCTTTGATATGTGCTAGATATCTTAAATTGTATTTTCTTTTAAAAATTTATTTACTTCACTTTCTAAGTAAATGTATTGTCTACCTACTTTAGTCGGTCTAAGTCCTCGAATATTAAGTTCAGCTAAGGTATCTTGCCCTATATTTAACTCTTTGCAAAGTTCTTTTTGGTTAAACCTTCTATTGAGAACTAACTTTTCTTTTAAAATCTGATAAACTTTCTCAGCGATTGTGTCGATAAGTTTGTCAATAAAATCACTAGAGAACATTTCAATTACCACCTTTCTTTTTTTATTTTCATTACCTTACATCTAACTTTCATAGTATAATTACAATGAAAGGAGGTGATTATATGCAACGAACAACATTCGATTATTTAATAATTATTATTCCAATAGTTATATCGCTAATATCAGTAATAATTTCTAGCTTAAGCTTATATCAAACTAAAAAATCTATATACAACGCTTCTAAACCATACGTTGTCCCTTATATTGAGACCATTCACGGGTTAAATTTCCAAAAGAATTTAACAATAAAAAACTTTGGAAAAACCCCTGCAAGAATACTCGATTTAACATTCCACACTCCCTTAGATGAGTTTAATAACAATTTACAAATGAAATCAATAGTTGGTAGTATTATTGCTCCTAATCAAAAATTTTCTACTAATCTTCATCCAAGGTTTAAAGACGACGTAAAACTCACTCTGAAATATAAAGATCAATTAGGAAAAATTACTGAGTTAAAAGAAACATTAAAAACTAATATTTCTGAAAGTTTACTTTTTTCTACAGGTTCACATCCTGATAATACTAGCGATGAGGTTAAAGCTATCAGAGAATCTACTATCACTCTGATTAGTAATTTTAAATAATATTTTGTACTACAGCTTCTTTATCTAGGAATGCTGTAGTTCTTTCTAATTTTAGCTTAGCTTTCCAGTAAGGAAGTTTGTGTTTTGCTAGCATATTGATTATTTCGTTTCTAATTGGTTCTTCGTCTTCTGATAAAAAAACATCATCAGTTTCTATTTCTTTATATTCAATCGAGATAATTTTTCCACTTATATCACTTGTTATCTTTTTAGAAATATTCATATAGATAGTCTCCTTTTTTTTTATTATTTTTCAAGAACTATATTCTTGACTGTAACTATATCTTAATTAATATGAGTTCTTTCACTTGTCAAGAATTTTTTTCTTGTTTTTTGAAAAATATTATTAAAAAATATAACCTTGTTCTTGAAAATAAGAATGTGATATAGTATAATTATTTTAAAGGAGGCGTATATGCATGACGTTAGGAAAAAGAATTGAAGAAAAAAGGTTAGCTAAAAATCTAAAAAAGAAAGAATTAGCAAAACTTATTAATGTACACGACACACTTATAGGAAAATATGAACGTGATGAAGTAGATTTAGGACTTAGCAAAATTAAAGAATTAGCTAGAGCGTTAGACACCACGCCTGCTTTTCTTATGGGCTGGGAAGATGAACAAAAAGAAATTGATATAGCAAATATGGTTAATGATTTAATGGATAATTTAAATAGTAATCAAGCCTTAATGTATAGCGGTGAACCAATGGATGAAGTAACAAAAGAATTAGTACGTGCTTCAATCGAACAAGCAGCAAGAATCGCTATGGCACGTCACAAAACAGAAAATGATGATTAAAGATATTTACCATTCCTTAGTAAAGGCATTTTGAACAGCTAATCCATTTAATATCGCTAGGCAATTAGGAATAACAGTACTATTCAACGATTTAGGAACAAACAACGGGCTATATCATTCTTTAGAAATTTGCAAGAAAACATACCACCACATACACATCAATAACAACTTATCTGACGATGATAAGCGATACACCATGGCACATGAATTAGGATACTTTATTTTACACAAAAATTCAAACTTACACTTCTTAAGGAGAATTTCAAGAGTACCCTTATCAAGACAAGAAATAGAAGCCGACCTATTCGTAAGCTATTTTATAATTTCAGATGAGGAAATAAATAATATCTCTCACATATCCAAGTCATTTAGACTAGACTATAGAATATGTGAAGAAAGAATTAAATATTTAGATAGCTAGTTAACTTTAGCTATCCATTATGGTTAAATAACCGCCAAAAATACAAATCAAAAGGAGTATATAAAAATGAAAAAATCAAGAATATTATTGAGTACATTTCTTGCTAGTGCTGTAGTACTTGCTGGATGTTCTTCAAAAACAGAGACTAATTCATCTTCTGGAAAAACAGAACAAAAAGAAGAAAAGAAAAACAGTAATGAGGCTAAATTAGGCGCACCTATCACATTTGATAAAGAAGCGGAAATAACAGTAAAAACTGCTGCATGGACTGATGAAAGAAATCAATTCCTAGATAAACCAGCTAAGAAAGTTCTTTTAGTAACATACGATGTTAAAAACCTTTCTGACAAAGATTATTCAGTAGGTACTGAAATGAGATTATATGTAAATGGTAAAAAAGCAGAAGCATACCCTGTTCAATTAACTTTAGAAACAATTTCAGCCAATAGAGTTTTTGAAAACGCTACTCAGGCATTTGCTGTAAATGAAGATGGAGAACTTGAATTAGAAGTACAACCTTTTATGTCACAAAAAGAGAAAAAAATCATTAAACTTGATTTAAAATAAAATAAAAAAACTCCCTGCCCCCGCCAAGTGTACCGACCTCCTAAAAGTTAATTTTTTTGGTCTAACTTTTTGGGGTCGGTACAAAAATTAATCAAAGGGAAAAATCTTTAATAATAGGTACAAGAGTAAAGAAACATCAACCTTGTTTTACTGACGAGATCACGAACTCTTATTTATATCTAAATTTCATGAATGCTAATTTAAAACGTATCTGTAAAAATCATGATTTTAAAGAAATTAAAGTACATGGTTTCAGACACACACATTGTAGCTTACTTTTTGAAAGTGGTATTACTATTCAAGAGGTACAAGAAAGATTAGGTCACTCTGACTTAAAAACAACAATGAGTATTTATTCTCACGTAACAGAAAAACAAAAAGAAGAAGTTGGGAAAAAATTTGCAAGATACGTTAATTTTTAAAGTGTGGGTCAAGTGTGGGTCAAGTGCCATAACAAAAAGCCTTAAACGTTGATACTTTAAGGCTTCTCTAACTTTATTATTTAGTTTCTCTGATTTTATCTTATATTTATTATATATTATATAAATATATAATTGTTCTAAATTCAATGTTTCTTAATCTAAAATTAGTATTATTTGTTAATACAAATAAATAACAACGTTTGTAATTTCGTAACAGTTTTAGTGATATATTGTTTGGTTTTTATTAAAATATTAATATAATCGAGGTCTTTTCCAATACACTAAGAATTCCCCCACCTATCGTAGCTCTATAATTCCTTTATATCATTTTTTGTCTATTTTTTCATACCTTTCGATATACTTACATAATTTCCCAGCTGTTTTTAAAGTCATATTTTCTATACTCCTACTGCCATTTCTGTAATTTTGAATCATACTTAAAGCTACACCACTATCTTTCGCTATTCTATAATCTGTAATGTTGCTGTTAAATAATTCTTCAATTTCTTTTATTACTTTTTCAATCATACTACCTCCTAGATAAATTTTAAAATTATTGAAATTATAGTCGCTATAATTCCTAAAATAAGAATTGTTATTTGTATCTTTTCTTTTTTCATGGTATAATGTGAGTAACAAATAGGTACTTGGAGCTTTTATAAGCTCCGTTCCCTTGAAGTATTTAGAAGATTTTAGCAATCAACTCAATTATCGTTTTAATTAACTGTACCAGAGCTAATATTATTGATAATTTTAAAAGAGTTTCTTGTTTAGAATCTTCTTTTTTATTTTGTTTTTTACCCACTTTTTCACCTCCTTTATATTTATAATTATACATCATAAGATGTATAAAGTCAATAGTTATTTTGGAAATTTTTAAAAAAAATTTGTCAATAAAAAAGAAGTAGATGTCGATAACACCTACTTCTTTTCTTTTCAACTTTATTATTTGCAATGCATCTCTACATCTCAACTGCATTTACTAAATAATCATCCTCAACCCATTGATTTGATGTGTGATGACCTATTCTACTCCAACCATTTTTCTTTTCGTAAACATATACTTCTGTTCCTTTTGGAAGGTATTCCTTATCATTGCTATTTGCATTAGGTTCTGTTTCCACATAGTAATCTTCACTTAAATATCCTCTGTAGTAAGGTTGTTCACGATTTTCAAGATTAGTGTTAGTATCTAATACATTAATACTATTATTGTTATTTTGTGGAATATTACTAATAGTTCCACTCTCAACATCTTTTTTAAATTGCTCTTTTGTTATTCCCCATTTTGCTAAATAATGATATGGATCTATATGGTCTGAAAAATTATTAGGTTGGTTGTTAGTGCAATAGAAATGTGTTTTTATTCCTTCAAGGGCGCTAGAATCAACTGTTATTGGTATTCCGCCTTGTTTTGCTAAATCTCTTAGTAATTGGATATAGATTTCATAATCTTTTCTAAATTCATCATATGTTGTATGGCTTTCTATAAGTTCAACTGCAGCAAATGTTTCATTGTTCCAACCGCCTCCAACATCCCAAGCTCCTTGTCCTACTAATGCTGTTTGATAGACTTTACCATTTCCAACAACGTGAGTATAGAAGCCACTATTTAAGTCTTTATTTCTCATATAGCTTGCTTCTCCACTAGCTTTAGAATTTGGATTTCCTGTTGAATGTGCGTGAACTTGTCTGTAAGGAGATGCACCAACTTGCGGTGTATCCCTTCTTAAATACGTTTCATCCTCTGTATAAGTCATATTTCTACTCCCTTCATCTTCGAAGTCTGGTCTAATCCAACCAATAACACCAGTGAAATCACGTTCATTAAAACGAGCTGGACCTCCTACTGTTAATGCATCTGCATTGCCATCGATGTTTTGTTCAATGGTCTTAATTTTGTAACCGTCACTATCTTCGATTACTACTCCTGTATGTCCAAAATTATGATAAGGGACTGTCATTACAAATACATCTCCTTCTTTTGGATTAACTCCTGGAGCATTGTATATTACTGTTAGGCCTTGTTTTTTAGCGTTTTCTAAAAAGTCAATGGCATTTCCATATAATCTGATTTTCCAAAATTTGTAAAGATAGTAATTAGGCCAATCTGCGCATTGACTGCCATAAACTCCATCAAAGTCATGAGGTTTGTTAACCTCAGATTTTAAATATGCGATTGCTTCAGATTTTTTTACCATTATTTGTCACCTCTATTCTTGCTAAGTAATTCAATGATATTTTTAAGAGCTTCTGCATCTATTCCCATTTTATTTAGGTTTTCTACAATGCTCTTAAGCTCCATTACTAAGTATCCTATGTATAGTGTATATATAAGAATAGTGCCTGTATCTCCAGGAATAAGCACTGAAATCGGAATGAAGAATACCATTACTAGAATACTTCCTATTTTTCGTAAAATCCCATTAATTCCTGCTTTAGAATTGAATGTGATATTAGAATTAATTTTAGCAGCAATGATTCCTGTTAAGAAATCAAGAATCATCGCTAAGCTTATCATTGATAATAAATATAAAATTTTTCCATCTTCAGTTTCTAGAAAGTGTTTTAAAAATTCAAACATTATATTTCTCCTTAATTAAATTAGGCTTGTTGGGCTGTATTTTTCTTTTCGATTTCAGCTAAAATAGCATCTTCAACTTCATATCTTTTATCTCTAAATTCTTTTTCCTGTTTTCTCATTTCTCTTCGATTAGCTGCATATAAGTCTGCGTTGTTCATATACTCAAATACAGTTGATACTCCGTTTTCGTCAATATCTACCGCTGTTGTTTTAACAATTACATCTTCCACCTTAAATTCTCCAGTAAGTTTTGTTGTTTTTTTAATTACTAATGCCATTATTTTTGTTCTCCTTTTTGATTTTCGTATTGTTCTAATAATTCATCTAATAAGATTATTTCTTGTGCTGATAATTGCACTTCTAAATTTTCTAGATCATCAAATAAGTCAATAAATCTATTTGAGTATTCTCCGCTTTGGATAATGATTAATTCATTGGCTAATTCGTCAATATCTTTAGTTAAGTCTTTTTCAGTGTAATCCTCTTTAAATTGTAACTTTCCATCGTTTGAAATAGGTTTACCTTCTTTATCAAATTCAACATAAAGTTCAAGGATTTCTTTTCTGTCCTCGATAAAATTATTGAATTTTTCTTCTAATTTTTTAAGAAGCTTCGCTCTTCCTCTATTTGCTTTCATTTTCGTAATAGGTAATTCCGAAAATATTTTGTATATAATCTCTATATTTTTATTTTTAATCTTTAATTCCATTTATGCTACACTCCTTAATTCTTTTATTTCATTCTCTAGTTTGTTTATTTTTTGGTTTAATTCTGCTATTTTTAACTCAACTTTAAAATCAAGTTCTTGAGTTGCTTTTAGATTGTATGTGTTTAATGTCGCCATATCTAACGTGTAATGACCTTGTTCGCTTTGTGGAGTTATGAATTTAACAAAACTAGGTTCTATTTTTTCTAATTCTTGCGCTATCATTCCCAGTTTCTCATGGCCTTTTTTAGTTTCTTTCCAATCAAATGACTTAAATGAAATTTGATTGATGATGCTTAAAGCTTTAATTTTAGATTCTTTTATATTTGTTTTTAATCTAACATCAGATACTTTTGAAGCGTCTACTGAAAAAAATGTACCTGGTACGGTATATAGTAAATATTGTCCTTTGCTATTATCTTGGTGATATATGTCAAATATTGGATATATACCTTTGCCTTCTTGATTAAACTCCCTAATAGTAGGGATTGCATATCCCCAACTATAATTCCCATATCCATCAGATAGACTTCGACAAGTAATTGTTCCATTAACTGTTACTAAATTTTCATTCCTTGAAGTTACTGTTCCACCACTATCAAAATCGTCATCACTGTATATAAATAATCCTTTGGGAACTGTTCCTGTGCCGACTCCTGGATAAGCAGCACCAGCAATTTGAACCCCAACGCCCCAATTAGCGTTATGAGATGCGGGAGCGTTAATTTGTAATCCTTTTTCTATCGGTTGCATAAATCCATGTTGACCTATTTTTATTTTATTTAATCCTTGGAGTGTGACCCCTTGAATTGTTCCACCGTATATTCTATCTCCACTTAAATATCCCGACTTTATTCGAGTTGCATCTATATCAGTTGCTAATATTTTGTTAATAAATGCGTAATTAGAGGTTATTTTATTCACTAATAAATTATTAACTAATAGTTTGTTAATAAATGCCTCGTCTACTAAAATTTTATCAGCGGTTAAACTGTTTGATTTAATGTGTGTAGCTTCTATAGCTCCAACATCGATATGACCTGCTTTGATAATTCTTGACATTAGATGATTTGTTGTGATTGTCCCATCAACAATTAAACTAGCTGATTTTTTTTCGATAATAGATAAATTTTGTATCGTAACTACATTGCCTGTACCGTTTATTGATGTCAGAAATTTAATTTTTTTGACATTTGTTCTAGTTATTTTTAGTGTAAATTCAAACTCACCGCTCCTATTGATATACGGAATACTAGGACTTTCTATAATATTCGCACCACTTTTTAACTCTATCCATGTTTTAATTAAAAACATACTATTACCTGGTATTTGAACGTATCCTTTAGCTAGGTATTCAGTAGGTGTTTTTATATCCGTTATTTCTACTGATACTTCCTTATAATCTCCTGCAGCAAATGAAATATTTTTGAGTTCTGGTTTTACAAGGTTCTCATTCGCTGGAGTTATTATCATTTTTTCAGTTATTGCTTTGATATAATTAGGATTAATTGTAAGCATACTAACCAGTTTTTCTCCGTTGAATTCTCTACCAGAACCAAAATTAATTCCATTGTTTGTTATTTTCAGTTGTGAATAGGTAAGTACATCATTTGTTTTAGATACCACGTTATTTAAGGTTTCATTGGCTACTGTTTTCCATGAATTCAAAGTATTTACCTTATTGTCAACATTGCTTATTTCTCTTCGAATTCCTTTCGCTGTTTCTTCGAACTTATTAGAAAATGCTGCATTAGTAACATAACCTTTGCTGTCAATAGTTTTTAACAGCTCTTCGCGTTCTCTTGTGAGTTTGTTTGTAGTCAATTCTTCTGTCCAGGTTCTTAAAGCTTCAGTTCGTGTTACACTATCATCATCTGTTTTTTTTAGCCGCTGTTCCATTTGTTGTCCGAAATAGTGCAAGGCTAGGCCATTTTCATCATGAAGGGCGTCAAATCGTGCTTCGTAATGCTCGTTACGGCCGTCCATTATAGCTTTTGTTTCTTTTAAACTTTTGTTAAAGTTGCTTAATTCGTTACTAGTATCTACTTTAAGCCTATTCAATTCATCTGTGATTTTTGCTTTATTAAGTTCTATTTGAGATTTATTCTTTTCAATACCATCTTTAATTCCTTCTAAGAATTTTCCACTTTCTTTTTCAAATAACTTTTTAGCGTTTTCTTGCAACAATTCCGCTAAGTTATCATAGAATTCTTTGCTGTTACCAGGAAACATATTCACAATATCTTGAACTTCTTTACTGCTATCACTGTGCGTGCTTCCAATTCCTGCTATTCCTGTTTTTTCCTCACCGAAAGTAACATTGATATATCTTTTAAAGATAGCATCGTACTCATACTCTGTACATTTTCTAGTGACTTCTACATCATGCTCAGTTACATAAATTCGTACAGTGTCACCTAAATTAATAATCCTGTTGTTTAGTTGTTGATGTGTTACTTTAATATTGCTGCTTACTTTGTCGATATGGTCTTTATTAAACTTGTTATTTAACCATTGTATAAGTTCTGATTGAGTTCTTATATCATTATTTACATAGCTTTTTTCACGTTCAAAAGGATACGTATTTCTAAGCGGGCTTATTGCTACCGCTGTTAATACTGTATCCTCTTTGTCATCTTTATTTGCTTTAAACGTTGATTTACCATAAATTTTAGTAACTACACCACGTGAGCTTTGTTTCTCTTCGAAAGTTTTAAGATTTGTACTTGTTGAAATAACAATATTGGTATCTTTCCCAATTCTTTTCTTAATTTCTATACCGAAATTGTCTCTTAATAACTCACCTTCCCATGTTCCTATTACGCTGTGCTTACCGTCCATTAGGTTGGAATAAAAGGTTTTTTCTTCCGTTGTATTGTAAGTATGACGTTCTGTTATTTCAGATTTCCAAGTGAATTTACTATTTGGGGTTTTCATTTTTCCGAATAATATATCTAAGGCCTCTCTACATGTCTTATTATTAATACTAATAGGTTCGACCAATTGTTCCATTATGTCAAAAGTCGTGTGTTGCGCTTCGATTATTATTCTGTCATTTCTTTTTTCAAGATCATAAATTCTAAATGGTTGATTCCCTCTAGGTGTGGGTAGGTATATTATCTTATTTGTTTTTAGTTTTTTGTACCTATGAGAATTAGTGATGGGGTATTCTAATTTGGCTACAAAATCGCCGTTTAAAGCTTCCTTAACAACAGCTTTTGTACATTCATGTAGAATCACTCCATGATAGGTGAAGTCCGTTGTATTTTGGTTATATAATTCTATCACTAATACCACCCCCATCTGCATTCAATTTTAATACTTGTAATACCTGTACTCCCAACTATACCAAGCCTTTTATTTGGTTCTAATTTAATAAAATCACCTTTCCAAAGTACTGTTTCATCATTTCCGTTTTTATCTAAAACAACTGGATTACTTGGGTTTCCGTCCATTATGATTTTTGTATCTAGTTTCGAAAATCTTACTACTTGCGTTCCAATTGTTAAACTCACTTCACTAGTGCTATTTCCTTCGATTATTATTTTTGGAAAAATAGCATAGTCTCCTTGCGTGTCTAGTGTTCCATTTGGATTAAATACTTTACTAAATGGCTCAATATTATATGCAATAGGATCACATTTGAATTCCACTTCAATTTGATAGTTACCAAGTTTATTTCGAAATGAAGAAAAACTTTCTACTTTATATACTTTATATAAGATGTTTTTCTGCGGTGGTTTAAGCCACACATTTTCGGCTGATAGCCAACGTTTAATTTCTTTGAGTTGTTCATCTGTTGGCTTGATAAGGTGTAATGTGTATTTTAAAGGTAACACACCTCTATTTGAGTTATCTCGAACTAATGCGCCTGTTTTCCCATCTAGCTCAAATAATTCTGATTTACTGCTTACATAATTTAATGATGGAGAAGTCTCAACGATAATTTCAAAATCAAAATCAGCTGTGCTTTTATTGTTAAAAGTTAACTTGTTAAATTCTATCATCGCTTATTCCTCTCAATTTATTTAATCTGTTTTTTCCTTTTTCGATTTCATGGTAAACTGCCTGTGCTATTAATTGAATATCTGCTTCTTCTCTAACAATTGGGTTGTTAATATTAATAACTATGCTTTCATTGTTCATTGTTGCAGCTATTCCTCGCCCTATTGCTCCAAGTGTTTGTTCGTTAAGGGGTAGGACTGCTTCATTTCCTGCCTCTCCGCCACCTAATAATTGGCCATCTCTTGCACCAAATATTGTTGGCTTGGTTAAAATGCCACCTTTCGCGTACCATTGAACTGAGATTTTGGGTACACCTTCATCTATCCATTTCAATGGGTTCATACTTCCGCTTATGCTGAAATGCGGTAATGGTATATGAGGCCATTTAAATTTGAAATTAAACAACCCTTTAATCCAGTTTATCGCTCGACTAAACACACCTTTAATTCCATCCCAAATTGTGCTAGCTGTTCTGCTTATTCCATTCATTATAGAACTAAATGTTGTGCTTATTCCTCCTAATGCTCCAGATATTGTTGTTGTAATTCCACCCCAAATTGTTGAGGCAATGCCACTAATTGTTCCCCAAATTGTTGACCAAACGCCACTGATTGTGTTTAGTACTGTGCTGATTGTGTTTGAAATACCGTCGATTAAGGTTGATATCGTTGTGCTGATTGTTTGCCAAACTGTTGAAGCTATTCCACTAATCGTTTCCCAGATGCTCAACCATATACCACTTATTATTGCTAGTGTAGTACTGATTATGGTTGAAATTACAGTTATTACTGTTGATATGGTGGTGCTAATGCTCTCCCAAATGGTGCTGGCTGTTTCTGATATACTCTTCCAAATTTCTGATACATAATTTTTAAACTCATCCCATTTTTGGCTTAACCACTCAATGATACTACCCCAGTTTTTCCAAATAACAATTATGCCCGCGATTGCGAGTGCTATTACTCCAAATGTTATTAATATTGGAGCTAGTGCGACTTCTAACGAGGTTATCGCAAGCGCAACGACTGCAATACTTGGCGCTAAAGAAGCAAAGGCGGCCACTACCAATCCAAGTACTACTACAAAATCTTTTATTGGCGCTGGGATTTTATTGAAAAAGTCAGCCACTTTTTTGAATGCTTTAGCTAATTGTTGAAAGATAGGTGTTATTGTTTCTGCAATTATTTCTCCTAATGCTGACATCGCTAACTTATGTGCGTTTGCGGCAGCACCCATTCCTTTATGAGATTCCCCCATCTTTTTAGCGGTTTCTTCAGTAGTCCCTTGAACATCTTCCATAGTACTATTTAAAGATTCAAAACTTAACTTACCTTCTTTAATTGCTGTAATCATATATTGAGCGGCTTTAGTTCCAAAAACTCTTGTTGCTTCATTATATTGTTCTTGACCATCTTTAGCGTTTTTTATTTTTTCTATGGTTTCTTTAAGCCCCTCAGTTAGGCTTTTCCCTTCTTTTCCGTACACTGCTGCTGCTTTGGATAGTTTACTTAACATATTCGACGAATCTAGACCTTTTTGTTCAAATAATCCAATAAGGTTTGCGCCTTGTTGGAAACTAAGGTTTAGTTCTTTGAGAATTGGAGCATTCGCTATTGTTTTGCTGAAAATTGTATCAACTGACTGTCCAGTATTTTGTGCAATCTTGGTTACCGAGTCTAATACATTTCCTAAGTTTTCAGAGCTTAATCCAAATGCCTCTATCGCTTTTTTAGCGTTGATTGTGCTGGTAGTTACATCAGCATTGTTAGCTTTTGAAAATTTTAAAAATAGTAATGATGTTTTCTCTAAAGTTTCTCCTGTTAAACCAAATTGTGTATTAACTTCACCAACTGCATTACCGATTTGTTCAAAACTATAGCCAGTTGTTCCACCGATATTTTTTACGATATCGTGCATCCCCTCTAATGCTGTTCCTGTAGCTCCCGTTTTCGATGTTACTATGTCCAACCCTGCATCTATTTCTGTAAATGCGTTAACTGCTTCACTACCAAAACTTTTAATCTTATTTCCAAGGTTTTGAACAACTTGTGCTCCAGCTTGAATGTTTTGAAAATCGAGTTTTTTTCCAATCTTTTTAGTTGATTCTTCTACTACACCATCTAAGCTTTTGAATTGTTTTTCTAACTTATCAATTCCACTTGAACCATCTATTTTATTAATGGCATTTTTAAATTCATTGACATCTACTTTACTTCCTAGTGCGCTTTTTCCTATCTTCTCAAGAGCTTTATCTAAATCAGCACTACTAGCTTTTCCACTTTTAATTGCGTTAGTTAGCTTGTCTCCTAAAATGTGTCGAAAATCTTCAACGCTCTTTCCTGTTAAGCTAAAGTACTTTTCTAAAGTTTTAGTATTTTCTCCAAGTTTGCTTTGTTCGCTTTGGATTCCAGATAGTTTTCCTTTGTATCCTTCAAGAACGTTTTGTGTGCTTTCTAACTCTCGTTTAAACGCTCTGTATTGTTCTTCTCCGATTTTACCTTGCTTGAATTGTGCTTCAACTTGTTCTTCTACTGATTTCAATACTTTTAATTTTTCGGAAGTAGAACTTATACTTTTTCCTAGTAGCTCTTGTTTTTGTGATAAAAGAACTGTGTTATTGGGATCGAATTTTAATAGTTTATCTACTTGTTTTAGTTCTTTTTGTATACTTGTAGTGTTTTTCTCAACACCTTTCAGCGCTTTTTCCAAGCCTTGTGTATTTCCATCTATTTCAATAGTTATTCCTTTAATCTTAGCCATATTGTTCCTCCTTTCCTAAATTATTAAAAAGAGCAAGATTAATTAATCTCGCTCTAAAAATTATCAAAATGATTTTGTGTTGCGCGAACTGCTTTCTTCTCTTTCTTATTATCACTGTGCATTTCAACATATTTTGTTTGATAATCAAGAGCATTTCCTATTGTCATTTCTGACAATTCATCTAGTGTTAGGCCACATTGCTTACAACACATGAAAAATGATTCAGAAGTAAATACTTCATCGGAAGCATCTTCAGATTCATCTACTTTTTTTGGGTATCGAAAGTTACCTCTAATAAATGGGCGATATTTTCAAAAATATCAACAACAGTTAATTCTTCTTGTTTCCCAAAGAATTCTTCTTTTTCTGGAATATTATCGTCTGCAATTTTTGCACATGTCCAAAAAATATTATACATAATATCGATGTCGCTTCCAGAAACTTCATCAAAGTTTGTTTCTTTTTTACCAAATTTTTTTACTAAACTCAAAATATCGTCAAAAAAATCACGTCTGAAATGTGCTTTGTATTTAAAAGGTAAATTAGCTGCTGCTTTTAATTTAATTCCTTTAACTACTAACTCCATTTAATTTACCTCCCTGTTGATGATTGACCAGCACTTGCTGAAGCTTCAATTTCTGGAACTTTTTCAAACCATTTATTGTATGTTTCAGCTGGAGTATCTTTGTTGGTTTTTCTCTTAACTACTTTGTCAGTAGATCTAGGAGATGCTGAAAAGCTTAGTTCATCAGTATTGTAGTTATTTCCGTCTTTTGTTGTACTTGTTACTTTCGGGCGTTTTGCTGTGCAATTGTACAACACGTGACGAGTTGCGTGCGCATCACCTTCAAATTGGAATAATAATGCGAATGAGTTTTTAGCTGCATTGCTATATTCACTTGTTAAACCACCTTCTACTTTTTCTCCAAGTACTTCTTGTTTAAATGCTTCAGGTAGATTAACTACTTTTAGTGTTCCTTCATAACCTTCGTTACTTTCTGTTTTATAAAAATCAATGTTGTCAGCTTTTATCGCAAAGATTTCTCCTTTAGGTTCTAATGAGAGTTCAACTCCTCCAGGGATAGGTTTAGGGGTTGCATACTCAATTTTCCCTTTCTTTTCTGTAATAACTGCGTAATGTACGTTTTCTAATCCATACGTTACTTTATTCTCTTCCATTATTTTTTCCTCCTGTTTTCAAGTTTAAAATCATAAGAGATCATATATATATCTTCATCTGAAATATATGTCTCTGTTTTGTCGTATATTAGTTTCATTTCGTCTAATATGTTTTCCAATTTTTCTTCCAATTTCAAATCTTTTTTTGTATTATAAAGCTCCACTACCATATCTAATACTTTCCAATGTATCTTATTGTCAGCCAATGTTTTTTCACTACCTTCTGAATAATACACTAGATAAGGAATAGTAGGAGTTGTTCTATTAACAAAATGATGATAAGCAACTGGAATTCCTAAGCGTTTTAAATTATTAAATAAATTGTTCATCGTCCTAGTCGCTCCTCTATTTTTTTGTGAACTGTTTCAATTGCGAATTGTTCTACAGGCGCTATATGGGGCATTGCTTTTGTTCTCCCGCCATTTCTTTTTGCATAGCCTCGTTCTAGTAGATGGGTTAGTCTGTAGTGTTCTTTATTATGGATTTTTATTTTTCCTTTGTCTTTTGATTTTCTCCAACTACCAGCGTATGCACCGCCACTCTTCCTGTTACTCTTAGGACTTTCATTTTTCAGTTTTTCTACAACTTCATCAGCAACCTCGTCAGCAACCTTGTCCATATCTTCTTGAACTTCTTTTTGGTAGTTCTGTAACTCTTTTAGTATCGCTTTACCCAAATCATCTGCTTTCATTTTTGATTTCCTCGCAAGTTAATTCTGTAATATCTTTAGATGTGTATTCTTTAATTACACTATATTTTTTGTTTTTGAAAATAACCTCAAATGGATTATTGTTTTCAAAGCTATGTATTTCAAGAATTAATTGGGGTTTAAATCCTGCTCTTGCTGCTTGATAGAACTCGAAGCGCCCTACTGATTTTTCATTGCATAAAACTTTAAGTTCTTCTTTTGTTTTCTCCTGTTGGCCTAAATCATCTTCAATTAGTTTGCCTTCCGAGATTAAAATAACTTCATCATTCCATGGCATTAATTTCCCCCTCCATCTTTGATAATTAAATCGTTTAAGCGATACTGTAAGTTTCTAGGGATTGCTACTCCATCTTTGTTACAATAACGATAATGGGCATAATCGACCACGAAAAGGACGTGAGCATGATTATTTCCATCTAGCTTCACGCCTTTAATTCGTGTCAATTCGTCGATTGTTCCTTTGATAATATGACTGATGTAATTGTCGCGGATTGTTGTAGTTATTCCTTCTTTTGCTTTAACTAAATCCAATATCAGTTCTTTATCCATATTATCACCTGCTAATCAGCTTTTTTACGTCGCCCTCTTTTTGTTTTCGGCTCTTCAACTTCAGTTGTTTCTTCAGCTTCTGTTGCTTCATTATTTTCTTTTACTTCTTCAGTTTCTGTTGCTTCATCATTTTCTTTTACTTCTTCAGTTTCTGTTCCTTCATCTTTAAATGGATTGATTGTTTCTTTATTTTCATCTACTTTTTTAATGAAGATGTCTCCTGCTGAATTGTCATACGTGCTTAGTTGTCTTAAACGTTCCTCACTTACTTTAAGTCCTTCTGCTGGGAACTTTTCGCCTTTTTCGTATAGTTTTCCTTTAGGATATTCTTCTGTTCTAACTTCCGTGTCTAAAAAATTTCTAACTGTTACATATTCGCTCATAGTTTGCCTCCTAGACTGCATCTGTGTAAGTAACATAGAATCCAGCTGCGCTGTCAGTTTTTCTTGCATCAAAACGAGTAAAGATTCCTAGTAACTGTCCATAAATATCATTTTCAACCCATTTTACTGTTGTTTGTAATCTATCGAATAACGTTGTGAAAGCTTTTATATCTCCAATAAACCCTTTCATTTCTCCAGTTGCTCCTGCGATAACAGTGTCAGGAAGTCTATATATTACTTTTCCTCCGAATTTATATCCTGTAGGTGAGGTAGGATCTGGTTGAAGCATGTAGCGACCTTCTTTGTCTTTTACTTTATCTAACGCTGCAAACATTGAATCAGAAACAAATAGTGAAACATCATAAACTGATGAAATTTCTTTGTTATAAATATCTTTAATCCCGTCTAATCCGACTGCAGGTTTGGCTGTTGCTGTTTTTAAAATAGATGCAATTTTTTCATTTTTAGTATTTAATACTTGTAAATCAGCATCTTCAGCTACTAATTCTAGAATATCAAAGTCGGCATCGTCAATCATTTCTTGAGAAACTGCTAAATGTCCTCGGTATGTTTCGATTGAATAATCGACAGGAGTTGCTGAGAATTTTCCAAGATTTGGATTTTTTTCCAACTCTGATACGGCAATTAATTTTTTACCTGATTTTTTAACTACTGGATATTTCCCAGAAGCGCTGTTTACTTTCACAACGTTAACTAATTTACTTAAATCTGTCTGTAAAACAGGTGCAACTTGTGGTTTTAAAATTTCAACAGGAATTAATGCTCCATTATCAACGATTTTAACACCGTCTCTTGTTTGTCCTTTTGTTCTAATGTAGCTGTTTAATGCACTGCGAATTTCTTTTTCTTTATTCATTCCTCGTTCTCCTTTTTCTGGTGCTGGTTTTTTATTGTTTAATTCTTCTAATTCTTTTTGTAAATCAACAATTTCTTGTTCTAATTTTTCTTTAGTTTCTTCTTTTTCTTCGATTTCTTTTTGGATTTTTTCCATTTGTTCATCTAATGCATCGATATCTTCATCTGTTTCAGCTGAATCAACTGCCGCCTCGGTTTCAGCAGCACGTTTTTTAGCTTCCTCGATATCTTTTTCAATATTGATTAATTTATTTGCTCTTGCTTTAATTTTTGCGTTTAAAATTATTACGTTACCCATTATTGTATTTCTCCTTAAATTGTTTTTTTCTTTGCTCTAAGCGTTGTTTTTTGTTGTCTACAAACTCTTTTTTTCTGGCCGAAATTTCCGTTTGAGGATAAGCTGGAAATGTACATGGACTTACTTCTAAAAGTTCTAGACTTTTGATAATATCTAATGTGCTATCTTCTCTTCTGATGGTATCTATTTCAGTTGGGATAAATCCGAAACTACATCCGCTTATATCTCCGCGTTTTACTCTTGCAAATACACCTACTGCCATTGGATCATCTTTATTAATTAAAATTTCTCCTTTAAGTCCAGTATCATCAACTGTTAAATTTAGAGTCTTATTGGTAGTTCGACCTAACACTAGTGACGTGTCATGATTGAATAAAGCGCGAATATCTAAATCATTAATTGATTTATCTATCGCGCTCCTATCTATTTTTTCGAAATAACCGTCCCAAATTTCTGTTTCTTCATCAAATTTGATGAAATAACCACTTAAGATTAAATCTAGTGTATCCTCTGATTCTCTTACCCTAAATTCTGAATTGATATATGCTGTTCTTTTATTCATTTTCATCACCACCTTCCAAAAGTTTTTTTTGACTTCCTAATTTTTCTTGAGGGAGATAATTTTCAAGAACTATAATTTCTTCCATCTCCTCATCTGGAATCATTCCTACCCAATCCCTAAGTTCGTTTCTTCTCATTGCGGCTAATTGAATCATCTTGCTTCCTGCATCTACCATTTCGGTTAAATTATAAGAATAAAGTGAACGTGGATTAAGTTTGAAATATCTGTTAGGACTTATTAAAATGTCTCTCGTTAGTGTTTGTGCTATCGTTTGAGCGATTGACATTATTTTAGTACTTACAAAATTGTTGTACTCTTCTTTATTAAATGAACCTATTCCTAGAAAGAATGGTGGTACACCTATAACACTTGCCACTGTCTGCTTATCTAAGGTTACTGATTCATTAATCGCAATATCATTAAGCGTTAATGGTTTGATTTGCTGAACTTCTAATAATTCTGCTGGGATTATCCAAGGTTCGCCTGCTTGTTCTGTTTCAAGATATTTTCCATATATTTTTTTTCGGCCTTCTTTTGAAGAAAGTTCATCGTTGTTCGCATCAACTTTGATAATTAGGCTTGGCATGTTCCTGCCGTTCATAAAGCTTCTTTTGGTTAACGTTGCTTGATTAAGATTTTGAACAATATCTTTTAGTACAACTTCGTATCCTGTTCCCTTGTATGGTTCGTCTGTATCTGGATTTATCGCGAAATGAACTACCTCGTCTGGCGAATACTTAATTCCGTTATATTTTATATAATAATCATTTCCGTTAGGTATGATATCAACGCTTTTCATAGGAAAAGGTGTAAGATTTTTTATGATGTCATTTTTGGTATCATATTCGATATGCAAAATTGAATTTCCTCTACCATCTAACAATAAATCTTTTACTATTTTGTAAAGCCAACTTTTTCTTGTCATATACTTACAAGGTGCTACATCAATTTTTTTTGCGAGTTCATCTTTAATTCTAATGTCACCATTTTCGGTATTCTCCATTAACTGAATAGTCATACTGGATACTAAGTCAGCAATTTTATCAACTGCAATTATCACATCTGGATTCTTATTTAACGGCTGATACCCTTCTTGGAAAATGTACTCTACAAATTCATATTGATTCACTTTTTTTATATCAACACCATTAGAATTTTGATAACTCCGTTTAAAAAACTTATCTATAATTCCCAAGCTCTTTTACCTCCTTTTTTTAATCTTATGTAAACCGTTTAAATCGCTATATATTCGTTCTCTGGGGTATAATTACCTTGCCAGAAAAAATAGAACGTTTATACGGCTTTTAAATGGCTGTTCTTTTAATCGAAAAAGCTCATTATATTAGGATTTTTGTCCATATCCTCTAGCATTTGGACTGCTCCAAAAACAGCTGCATCAAAAATATCTATTCTTGCATTTCCACCGTCTCCGTCAATTTTTTCAAATTGAATCATATCATCAGTTTTTTCAATCGCGCGAACATTTCCTACGCAATATTCAAATGCCTCTGAATGACAATAATAGAATTCTTTATTTTTGGTTTTGACTTCAATTCTTCTAAATCCTTGAGATTTTTTCCAAAAATATTGTGGTTGGTCAACTATGTTGAATTTTTGATTTTTCATTTTAATAAAGAATTCTCGACCAAACTTTTTATCAAATCCGACTTTTGCAATCTTAAATCCTTTATTTCTCATTTGAACAAACCAATTGACAACATCATCATATAGGACAGTAGGAGTATTACTCATTGTTAACCAGCCATCTTCCTTCCAACCGAATAATGGAATTGAATCATCATTGGCTTTTTTTTGTGCGGCAACAATTGGAAAGAATGCATGAGGAATTACAATATCAATTATTTTCCCTTTGTATTTGTATTGGCCGTATAATGCGGTTGCTGTTAAATCGTGTAATTTTGATAAGTCTGCACCGCCATACCATTTAATTGGTAGTTTGGCCAATTCTTCAATACTCCAATCAAAATTAGAATCACTGTCAATAAATTCATCCACATTGAAGTAAGCATTCATTGAATTTGTAAAAATATTTAATGTTTTGTTGAAAAACTCATTTCTAGTCTGCGGATCATTAAGTGCTTGTTCTGCTTCTGCCATTAAACTTTTTAGTGAGATGGTAACTCCACAAGATGGATTAGACATGAGTAAAGTATTAGGATCTAAATAATCAATTGGATTACCTTCTTTATCTTGATTTGCTTTACAAACGAATATAAAAAGTTCGTCGTCAATTATTGTCCCATCTAATATTTTTTGACAATATTTTAATCTGTTAGCTAAAAATCCGTTAGGAATATCTCCAGCGGTACTAATAACTGATAGTAATCTATTTCGATAAGCACTCATTGTTTTTTTCATCAATCCGTACCTTTTATAATTTTTCATCGTATGTCCCTCATCGATAACAATGAAATTTCCGTTTAATGAGTCTAGTCTAGATTCATCACTGGCCAATGCGTTAATATAAAAAGAACCTTCTACTCCGTAATTTCCTGAAATAGAATGTTCTTGATTATTGTCTTTTGTATTTATTCGTTTGTCTTTCCATCTATCCGTATTGTGTTTTATGAATCTGAATGCCTCTAACGATTGTTTCATACTGTTAGCCACAATATACGCTTTACTCCCACTTTTTATATCAAGTAATGAACCTGCAAGTGTAAATGCGGCGGTAAATGCTGTCTTTCCATTTTTTCGTGGTAACATCATAAATGATTCTTTAAATCGTCGTTCGCGACTACCTTTGATATTAAATCCAAATAGATTAGTAACTATGAAATGTTGCCACTCTTGTAGTTTCAGTGGTTTATTTCTTATACTTACCGCGTTCATATCGTCACCCTGTGCATGGACTATTACATTTTCAATAAACGTAACAACGAAATCTACAATATCTTCTCTTAGATCCCACTTGTTTGATTCAACATCTTTTAAAAAACGTTCTGCAGCTTGAATGCGTTCTTTGTTCGCAACTACTTTTCCAGAAATAACATCATTAGCGTATGCTTTGGCTCTGTCAAAATTTTTCATAATTTTTTTCCAGCAGTCTGCAAGAATTTTAAAATAGGTGAATCATTTTCTTCTGTAACGATATCGCCAAGCGCTTTAGGATTTAACATCAATCTATCCGAGTAGGAAATTATATCTTTCCGCAAAGTCTCCATAATTGTTATTAGTGGGACTTTCCTCATGTTAGTTGCTCCTGCTTTATTCGTGTATTCTTCCATTGCGAGATAATCATTTTCTTCGTGCGCCTTTGCGTAAGTGTGATATTGAAAAAGAAGCCCTGCATAGATTTCAATTATCGGTTTAAATTCATCTCGATAAGTTCCCAAGGACTTCATTTGTTTGATTGTATTTTTTTCAAAAGAATTCTTAGTTGGTGGTCTGGCCAAAAATCTCAACTCCTTTTTTTCTTCTGTCGACTTTTACACCCCTTTTTCTCTGAGACCTCCGTTTTTGGAAGAAGTTCCCTTCCCCGGTTCCCAAGTCATCAAAATAAAAATTTTTGATGCGGGGGGTAAAAATTAAAAATTATTTTTTAGAGAAAATCAATTTTTTTTATTTTCCCTATACTAATAATTATAACGGACATTTTGGACATTTTGGACAAACTTTAATATTTTTGAAATTTTTTTTAAAAAAAGATAGTCTATTGACTATCCTTTTATTTTATTTTTAAAAAAACTATCTAAAACTTTATCTGAATTTTCCCACATGTTAACCAATCTCTCATTTTGGTGATAGATGTAGAATTTATCATAATGTAATTCCAACTTATTCTTTTCTTTGTCGAATAGATAAATAGATCTAATTTCTTTTTTCCATTTATATCCATAGTTCCATATGTCAGATAGTAATCTTAGTATCTCATGAATTCTGTTGTCTACACGTTCTTGATGGACTTTGTATTTTGCAGGTGTAGTTAATACTCTTATGAAATTATTTAAATCCATGTTGAACTTATTCTCTAGATTTGCTACCTCTGTATCTGTTAATACATTTCTAGTATTTTCTTTTAGTTTGTATATTTCTTTTTCTAATACTTCTTTTTTAGGAAAATCATATATTCTTCGTTTTAGCGCTTTTATCAATTCTTTATCAAAAGTAAATAACACTAACTTTCACATCCTTTGTTCTCGCCTATCATAGCAAGAATTTCAACTACTGTTTCTGTAACGTGAAAGTGTTGATTTTCTACTACCACTACACTTCTAGTTGGCAGTAGTTCTGCTTCGTAAATTGCAGTTATCTTTTCTGTATTTAAATACAATTTTTCTTTATTACTCATTGTGCATTTTATTAAATTCATTATTGTTCTCCTCAACCTTTCTAATGGCATTGTACCAATTACTTTCCTCAACTAACGTATGAATCCCGCAATCCTCACATCTTATACAGAATACATTGCCTTCTACATTGCAATACTCTAACTCACCACAACATTTATGGCAGTAGTGTTTGGTGCTAGGTGCTTTTCTGTATACGTATCGTTTTAATTTTTCATAGTTAATTAGCATTTGTGAATACTCCTTTAAGGAATACTATATCTGGTGCATATATATATAATAGCACTTGAGAAACAACTAGAATGATAATGCTGATAATACCTATGCAAATTAGTATTATTAAATGTTTTTTCTTGATTTCAAAATCACTAAAAATGAATATATACATCATTATTGAAAATATAATAATCCCACATATAACACTTATGGTTGATGCTACTTCCCAAAAGATATATTGCCCTCTTAAGCTTGAATATACTTCTGGCGCTTTGTCTATACTAATATTTAATTGTTCTGTTATTTTTTGCATTAATTCGTTCATTACACTTCTACTCCTAACTCTTTTAACCTTCTATCTATGCGCTTTATTTCTATGTGTATACATTTTATAATATTTGCTTTTAAAAAACCTTTTAATTCATTTAGATAGACTTGTTTATTATTTAAACCCTCTATTGTAAATGGTGTTTCTGAATTTAATATTTCTTCTAATTTTCTTTTTCTATTTATTAATTTTTCCACTACTCCACCAACTCCTTATTCTCGTATATGTTGCCTATGACTTCCAACATTTCCTCTATGGCATCGTAATTACCGAAATATCCCACACTCCAACGACTATCTATTGACTTTAGAACAAAAGCACAACTGCTTTGTTTATATTTGATAATACAATTCCAAGTGCCATTGACTGTTACTATATCTTCTTCATAAATATACTTTCCGTTCTTATCCTTAAGTCCTGTGTTCTCCATGGACTCTACTTTATCAAAAGAAAATATAGCTGCTCCACCTCGAAATCCAATACCTACATCGTAAACTGATACTTGTTTATTGTAGAAATCTACCATTTCTACTTCTCTAACTATATTCAATTCCTTAATATAAACTTTTGGTTGTAACATTTTTATTCAACTCCTAACTGGTAATCTAAATACTCTTTCCACTGACTAATTATTTTATGAAAATTTCTTATTTCACCATCGCCTTTAAATACAATTTTAATTTTTTGTAAATTTCCTAACTCACAAATTTTATGGTCTTGCACTACGGTTGTATTCCAACCTGTAGCTGCTATGTTTTCTAAAGAAACCTCAATATATCCGCCTTTTTTTGCTCTTCCTCCTTGATACCCTGTTGTTTCTATATCGGCTTTTATAACTGACCTGTCTTTAAATACTTGACTATTTCTTCCTAACATTCTCCTACCCTCCTACTCGTCTAATTCTCCGTTATATTGTGGTATTTCCATCCAGTAAATAACATCATTATCAGTATTTTCAAAACCTAATCCATCTCCAATTTCTTCCCATGTATCGATATATGTATCAACAAACTTCCCTGAAGGCAAAGGGAAAGTGACTAGTACTTCTTCATCAAGTTCAGGTAACGTTCCATCCCACATAAAATCATATTTATCTCCGTAAATTTCCACTTCATCTTCAGTCATCTTTCTCGTTGTTAATTTATTCCATTTCATAACCGTACCTCCTACCCTCCTACTCCTTCTAGTTCTGCTACTTTCTTCGTTAACTTTGCTTGTAGTTCATCTAGATCATTTAAGTTAGTTTTTAATCGCATATTTTCGTTTCTTAATTTTAAATTTTCATTAGCCACTTTTTCTAATGTCTTTTCACTGTGGTATGCTCCAAATAACATTCCACCAACAAAAATTATAGATAATACTAAAATTATGTAAATCCATTTGTTTATTTTTTTAAAATTCATTTTATGCTCCTTTACTAGAGAGTAGTTTTTCACGCTCTTTCTTTAAATTATAAATAAGTTTATTTATATTCGTTATATGTCTTGCTGCTTTATTTTTCTCTATTGTCAGATATTCTATTTCTTTTTCTAACTGTTGAAGTTTCTCTGTGGTATTATCTGGTATTCCTTTTTTATCTTTTATAGAATCGTATATTCCTTTTAATTTTTTATAATTTGGTAGCCTTGGAGTTGTTCCTTTTCTCCATGCGTTGAGATTCTTTGGTTCTACTCCTATCTCTAATGCTAATATAGCATCAGACCACTTCATTTGTTTTTTGATTTCGCTTATCATTTCGCTTATACTTACAACTTTATTCATTTTTTCTACCCCATTCTTTCTTGTAATCCTTCTACAAACCAAACCAATGTTCCAATAATAAGTATTGCTGGTATCATTAATGATAGATACACTATCTTTGCTAAAAATCCTCCTAAGTTTTTGGCTATTTTTTTGTTTGTGAAATTTATTATTTTCTCTGTCATTTTTTTATCTCCTTATTTTTGTAAAATTCTTTAAATTCTTTTTCTCTTCTTCTTTGCCATCTTAGACCTTCACCGATAATTTTATTTGTATTTCTATCGTGAAATGTATTGTGTATCTTATTTGTTAGAGGAAGGCAATTCCAACTAACGAACTCTAACTCTGGATACTCTGAAACAGGGAATATGTGATGCACCATTTCTGCTTCAACTCTTAATCCGTATCTTAGTGATTCTTGGCATAAATAGTTATACTTCTTTAAAATCCTCTCTCTGAATTTTCTCCAACGAGAACTTTTTAAAGTCTTTCTAACTTTCTTCATGTTTTGTCATTTTATACCCCTCTTTTCGTGTGTGAACTAGTCATATCTTATAGTTTGTATAATTCGCTAAAATTAATAATTCCTTGCTATTAAAAGCGTTTTGCTACCTCTTTTTTATCAACTAGCGTTTTGCTCGTTATGTTAAGTTGATATTTTTAATAAAAATTAAAGTCCAAACCTTGACATTGCTAAGTCTTGTTGGTCTTGCTTAATTCCAATGTATTTTTTAGTGATTGCAGGTGAAGCGTGATTGAATAACTCCATTAACATTACTATATCTTTGTACTTGTTGTAGAAATGATAACCGAATGTCTTTCGCATTGTGTGAGTACCTACACTTTCTAGTCCACATTCTTCAGCAGCTATTTTCAAAATAAGATATGCTGATTGTCTACTTAGTGGTTTATTTTTGCCATTTCTTGATTGAAATAAAAAGTGATGCAGTGGCTTGCCTTTGACGTATTCCCTTACCTCTTTTTTTAGCGTTGGTGTCATTCGGAAGCTTTTTTCTTTTCGTGTTTTCTTCTCTCGGATTTTAACATTCCAACCGCTAACATCCTTAACTCTTAGCTGCAATATGTCACTTATTCTAAGTCCTGAATTTATTCCGAAGAGAAATAGCATGTAATTTCTTTCGTTCCATTCTTTCAAATAATCTTTCATTGCCTGTATATCGTCTTTATTGCGAATTGGTTCAACACTATTCATTATAATCACCACCAATATTTTTGTTGACTATAACAACTAATGAATGCCTTAATTTTAATATTTTTTGTTTTACCCATGATTCTGAATAGTTTACTTTTCTGTGGATCTGGAAATAATTCAAGTTTAAAGATGCCCAATAATACAATAATTCTTCTTCGATGTCATTGCATTTAGACCTTAATTCATTAATGCTATCAACAATTAATTTTGCTCTAACATAACGAGGGTCATCTAGTTTTTTAATAGCTGTATTCTCTACAGAATTACCTATTTTGTTTAAACTTACTCCTAAATTTTCGCTTGACGAAGATTCTAAGAAGTGGCATTCAACAACATTTAAGTAATGTTGTTCATTTCTTAGAAAAAAATCAATTTGTTTTAAATCATATTTTTTAACCACATGTTGAACTCCTACTGGCTAGATTTTTGAAATCTGCTCTAATTAAATTTTAAATAATTATAAATTTTATTTTCGCGCATGCGCTTTTTAAAATAACAACTACTTAATTTTTATTTTTATTATGTTATTATTAATATTTATTATTAATATATTATTCTTATTATGTGTGGAATATTTCCACTATGATATGGGAATATTTCCACTATGTGTTGGAATAATTCCACTATAGTATGGGAATATTTCCACTATGTATTGGAATAATTCCACTATATGCTTACTATCAATTTTCTATTAGATCTAAATCTTTAGTGTTTTGTATAGAATTTAATATAGCTTCTTTAATATCGATATCGGTATCAGCACCAACTTTTACCGAAATAAAGTCTTTATTCTCTTGAAATTTCTTTCTGAGGGTTTCTACAAAAGCTTTTAAATTACCTATCATGTTATTTTGTTCATAACTTTGGATGCTATTCCTTAAGTACCAAAACTCCTCATCGTTTATTAATTCCTTGTCGTCGAACCTGTCTAATACCTTGACTAATCTTTCACAAATCTTACAGCCTTTTTTTGTTCTCCATCTTCTTTCAAATGCGCTTAGTTGTATGACGTTTTGGCCAAAAATAATATCTTCGGCGTTTACTACTTCGTTCTTAACAATAGCTGGCATAGTTGGTAAGATGATG
>ERZ773263.421-NODE-421-length-30002-cov-3.731526_pt1 | contig 30002 bp, 36 predicted proteins | sample MGYA00511076_ERZ773263 | MGnify/ENA primary metagenome ERZ773263 (study PRJEB29015, sample SAMEA2738155) | human oral metagenome | biome: human oral; feature: human-associated habitat; material: saliva | place: China | collected 2195 ... | reverse complement strand
GCCCCGCCACATTTACCCGGCGAATGAATAAGCTGAAAAAAGATCCATTATATCAAAAAGAAATGGACGGCTATACAGAAGAATATTTGGACTACATTAAACAGATCATGCTGGCGTATGACATAAAACCATACATCGTAGCTGAGAAAAAAGTAGATTTCAGTCAATTCGTTCCGGAAGGCTTCGGTACTGCCGACTGCCTAATCATGACACCAGATGCCTTGCATGTTGTGGATTTTAAATACGGTAAAGGCGTACCGATAGACGCCAAAGACAACCCGCAGCTGAAGCTATACGCTCTGGGGGCTCTGTCCGAATACGGGCTGCTGTATCAGTTTAAAACAATTCACATTCACATCGTGCAGCCGCGGCTGAAAATCTTAGGAACAGATACATTCTCACGCGCTGCGCTCACGGAATGGGGTAATTCCGTAGTTAAACCAAAAGCAAAAGAGGCATTTGAGGGGCCAGGGGAATTTCATCCGGGCGAACACTGCCGTTTCTGCCGGGCAAGGGCTCAATGCAAAGCACGGTCCGAATATTACGCCGCTTTAACAGAAACTGCGAAAGCAAATGCCAATCCCGCGCTAATCACGATGGCGGAGCTGGGGGAATACCTCAAGAAAGCCGGGGCGCTCAAAAAATGGGCGGAAGATCTGCAGGCATACGCGCTCTCCAGCTGCCTTTCTGGTAAAACAGTACCGGGCTGGAAAGCCGTAGAAGGCCGCGGCAGCCGTGTATTCACGAGTACCGATGATGCGTTTAAAGTCCTCACGGACAACGGAATTGATGAATCACTACTGTACAGTCGCGTACCGGCCACGCTGGCACAGACGGAGAAAATCGTAGGTAAAAAAGTATTTGAAACCCTACTTAGTAAATACGTAATTAAAAACCCCGGAAAGCCGACACTGGCACCGGAATCAGACAAACGAAAAGCAATCAGCAATGTAGTATCAGCAAAAGATGTATTTAAACCTGTAGGAGGTAATTAATCATGGAAAACACAAACATCGTATTAAGAAATGTCAGACTCAGCTATGTACACATTTTAAAAGCCTATGCACGGATACCCGGCGCCGAGGCGAAGTACCAAACGACAATTCTCGTACCGAAAACGGACATTGCGGCAAAGGCGGAAATTGACCGTGCTATCGAAGCCGCTAAAGCAAACGGAATTACCGGTAAATGGAACGGCGTAGCCCCGGTTATCGTCGCCACCCCAGTACATGACGGAGATGGACTTACCCAAAATGGCGCCGAATACGGCCCTGAATGTAAAGGCCATTGGGTATTCACTGCGTCAAGTGCTGCCGATAAGCCCGTAGAGGTAGTAGACGCCAATTTAAATCCGATTATTTCACCGATACAGATCTACAGTGGTATCTACGCTAATATCTCCGTTAATTTCTTCCCGTATAACTTTCAAGGTAAAAAAGGCATCGGCTGTGGGCTCGGCCCCGTGCAGAAAGTTGCCGACGGCGAACCTTTAGGCGGACAGGCGCCGACTGCTAAATCCGTATTTACCGCTGCGCAGCCTTCTGCCGTGCAGAAAGTGAATCCATTAACCGGGCAGCCGATGTAAATAGTGGAGGCCCTTAACCGGGCCTCTTTCATTATTATCTGAAAGGCTCATTATGAAACACCTCAGTATAGACATTGAAACTTTTTCAGACGTAGATATTAAAAAATCCGGTCTGTTTAAATACTGCGAGTCCCCCGTCTTTGAATTATTGCTTTTTGCATATGCCTACGACTTCGGAGATGTCCATGTCGTGGATCTGGCACAAGGAGAGAAAATCCCAGATTCTGTTATATCTGATCTGAATAATCCCGAGGTTATCAAGCACGCCTATAACGCGTCCTTTGAAATCACAGGGCTCAACCGCTGCGGATATGCTACTTCCCCGGAGCAGTGGCGCTGTACAATGCTTCACGGGTTATATCTTGGCTATCCCGCAGGGTTGGCTTTCTTAGGTGCAGCGCTGGGCATCCCTGAGGACAAACGGAAATTATCCACCGGCAAAGCACTTATCCGATATTTCTGTGTACCCTGTAAACCGACAAAACGAAACGGAGAACGAACCCGCAACCTACCGAAACACGATATAGATAAGTGGAACGTATTCAAAGAATACAACGTACAGGATGTAGTTACCGAAATGGAAGATTACCGGCGGCTATCCACTTATCCAGTCCCTGATTGGGTACAGAATGACTGGGTCATCGACTACAAGCTGAACCGGCGGGGCATTCAGCTTGACATGGATCTAGTTCGAGGAGCTCTGGCCATCGACGATCAACATAAAACAGAACTCATGGAAAAAGCCATACAAATAACCGGACTTACCAATCCGAACAGTCGCAATCAGCTACTCACGTGGATTAACGATAACTCCGACCTGAAATTAGAAAAACTCACGAAAGAAACCGTAGCCGAAAGCCTGCAGATCGCCGAAGATCAAGTGGCCGAAGTACTGCATATCCGACGGGCTTTAGCAAAAAGCAGTATTTCTAAATATGAATCTATGAAGAATGCAGTATGCGCTGACGGACGTATCCGCGGGGTACTGCAGTTCTACGGCGCCAACCGAACGGGGCGCTGGGCAGGGCGGCTGGTACAAGTGCAGAATTTACCGCATGACGTGCCCGCGGCTATGGATACGGCCATCAGATTAGTTAAAAACGGAAACGCCCGTGGTGTCAAGCTCATGTACGGACATATATCAACTACTTTATCTCATTTGATCCGTGCAGCTTTCGTCGCTCCGGAGGGGAGCTTACTCTGTGTATCGGACTTCTCAGCCATCGAGGCGCGCGTGCTGTCGTGGCTGGCAGATGAAAAATGGCGGCAGGATGTTTTCGCAAAAGGCGGAGATATCTATTGCGCTTCCGCGTCCAGTATGTTCGGAGTGCCTGTCGAAAAACACGGCGTTAACGGACATCTGAGGCAAAAAGGCAAAGTAGCAGAGCTGGCGTTGGGATATCAAGGTGGGCCTTCAGCTCTTATTACAATGGGCGCGCTGAAGCAGGGGCTTACTGAAGAAGAGCTGCCAGATATTGTTCACCGATGGCGCGGAGCTAATCCGCGCATCTGCGGGCTCTGGTATGACGTAGACGGTGCGGCACTTTCTGTCATGTCCGACGCCTGCCCTGTAGGTCTTCCGCACGGGATACTTATTTCGCGAGAATGTAATCTCCTATACGGGTATGACTACTTGACGATACAGCTGCCAAGCGGACGGAAATTATACTATCCGCAGCCGTATATCAACGAAAATCAATTTGGGAAGCCCGCGTTGCATTATCGTGTACAGGCAGGAATCAAGTGGAGCCACACGTCAACCTACGGCGGTAAGCTAGTAGAGAACATCACACAAGCAATCGCGAGGGACTGTTTAGCTCTAGCGATTAACCGGCTCGTAAAAGCCGGATATAAACCGCTCATGCATATACACGATGAAGTGGTACTCGAAGTACCGAAAGATAAGATCCATGAAGATGAAATAGATAGGATTAACCAAATTATGTGTGCACCGATACCGTGGGCGCCGGGGCTGCTGCTTAACGCTGACGGCTTCATAAGCCCGTACTATACAAAAGACTGAAAGGGGGGGGGAGTACTTGAATTACGACAGAAAACTGACTATCAGCATCGGAAACAGCCGCATGTCTAAACAATGGACAGCGGCAGAGTGCATGTGGTCGGAATTTATCGAAAAGCTACGCACGCCGCAGCGAACAGCCGAGCTATACGAAGAATATCTCCGGATGGGCAAAGCACAGCAAGGGGCGCTGAAAGATATAGGTGGTTTTGTAGGGGGCGCATTAAAAGGACCGCAGCGTAAAGCATCGGCAATTACCGGTCGTGATCTGGTTACATTAGATCTGGACAACATCGCAACCGGAGAAACGGATAACGTTATCCGCCGGGTAAACAGCTTAGGAATCGGATATGCCATTTATTCTACACGGTCTCATGCGCCTTACCGTCCACGACTCCGGGTAATTATACCACTGGATAGGACAGTAACCGCTGATGAGTATGAACCTATCGCACGGAAACTGGCCAGCTTGATCGGAATAGAACTTTGCGATCCGACGACCTTTGAAGCATCACGGCTTATGTACTGGCCCGGATGCAGCAAGGACAGCGAATACGTATTTGATTATGCTGACGCGCCATTTGTCAGTTCTGATGGGATTTTAGGGCAGTATGAAGATTGGCATGATGTACGGACATGGCCACAGGTACCGGGGAAAGAACTAAAAGCAAAGATACTACTATCTAAGCAGGCAGACCCGACGAAAAAACAAGGTATCGTCGGCTCATTTTGCCGTACGTACGATATCCGCGGCGCCATACAAGCCTATATTCCCAACGCGTATACAGAAACCGATCATGCTGACAGGCTGACATACACCGGCGGAACAACCGTAGCCGGGGCGGTGTTGTATGACGATGATAAATTCTTGTACAGCCACCATGCAACTGATCCTTGCAGCGGGCAGCTGGTTAACGCTTTTGATCTTATCCGAATACATAAGTTCGGCAGCAATGACGATAATGTCAAAGAGAATACGCCAATTAGTCAAATCCCGTCATATCGGGCGATGAAAAAACTGGCCATGCAAGACAGCGCAGTCATGACAGATCTCAACATGACTGCTGCGGTTCATGCGTCGGATGTGTTTTCTTCAGACGCAGGTAGGCGTGACCAAAAGCCGTCCGACAGTGTCAACTGGATGCAGGAAGCGAAACTGGCGTATGACGACAACACCGGACGCCCGAAAAAAACGATGGATAATATTATCCGAATTTTAAACCACGACCCGGAACTGGCAGGGAAAATCGCCATCGATGAGTTCTCTACCCGGGGGCTGGCGCTGGACAGCTTGCCGTGGAATACCAGCGACCTGAAACGTCAGTGGACAGACACGGACGACGCGGGGATCGCATGGTACTTGGAAGATAGATATGGTATTACAGGACGCGACAAAATCAGCGGGGCCCTTATGCTCGTATCAGAGCAGCAACGGTTTAACGATGTCAAGGATTATCTTCTTAGCGTGTCCTGGGATGGTGCTTATCGACTTGATACGGCCTTCCATGACTACTTAGGCAGTAAAGATACTCCGTACACCCGCGGGGCGGCCAGAAAGTCCTTTACGGCAGCTGTAGCCCGTGTCATGACGCCCGGGTGTAAGTATGACTACGTTCCGGTATTTATCGGGCCACAAGGGATAGGGAAAACCACGTTTTTGAGGACAATCGGAAAAGGCTGGCACAGCGACAGCCTGCAGAGTTTTCACGGGAAAGAAGCAGCGGAGCTTATACAAGGTATATGGATCAATGAAATCGGAGAAATGACAGGATACAGCAAATCTGGAGATAACGAAATCAAGCAGTTTCTTTCCCGCTGTGATGACGTATACCGGCAGCCCTACGGCCGGCACACAGGAAGATACCCCCGAAAAGGTGTATTTTTCGGTACATGTAACGACCATGATTTTCTGAAAGATCCTACTGGGAGCCGTCGATTCTGGCCGATTGACGTAGGCGTCGAACCGGTAACGAAAAGCATATGGCAGGACCTACCAGATGAAGTAGACCAGCTATGGGCAGAAGCCGTGATGCGGTGGAAACAGCATGAACCGATATACTTTGAAGATCCAGCTATAGAAGCAATGGCTAAACAGGAACAAGACAGACACCGCGAAGACAGCGCAAAAGACGGACTGATTCAGGACTTTCTAGACAGGTTAATTCCGATAGAATATGATTCCATGTCGCTGGCAGCCCGGAGGATGTACTGGTCCGGCAACGCCACGGGGATCACTGGCACAAAGCTGCGAGATAAGACTTGCGCACTGGAGATCTGGTGCGAGTGCCTCGGCGGCGAGCCCCGCAGCATGAAACGGGCAGACGCCCGGGAAATCAATCAAGTATTATGCCAACTTCCGGAATGGAAGAGAAATGTATCCCGGAGGCGGTATGGATATTGTGGAACACAGCGAGGCTTTGAAAGAATAACTATTCATGATAAGGGATAAATATTCTTAATAAACTGTTAATGTACTGTTAATGTACTGTGAACATTCAATGTGCACATTCAGGATCTTGTTGAGAATAAAACACGGTCTAATTGAGAACTAAAGAGGATTTTAAGAAATCCCAAAGAGGATTTTAACCATTAGGCTATACCTAAAACGTGAACATTAAAAAAGTTTGTTCACGCCTAAAGTTCACGGCAGTTAAACGACTATATCTATCTAAACTAACTAACGTGAACAACGTGAACATAGTTATGAAGAGTTTAGAAAAACAAGGAGTATTGAACAAAGTGTACGGTAATTGTGCCTTACGCGCCAGAAATAAAAATAAAATGTTGGCCCCTGCGCGCGTGCGAGTAAAAGTTTTATATACATATATAGGCGAACACAAAAAGTATTTTCATGCAAGGAGGGTAAATCATGCAAGTAGTTAAACACTCGGAAAGAGATGCCGAAAAGTTATTGGTCAGTAAAATTAAAAAGTTGGGTGGCAGGGCCTATAAATTTACGTCACCAGGTAGTGCAGGAGTGCCTGACAGAATTATTATTCTTCCCGGCGGACGTGTAGAGTTTGTAGAGATGAAATCTGAATCAGGGATGCTTAGCGTTCTGCAGAAGATATGCATATCTCACTTGCGGGCATTGGGGTGCCATGTTGAAGTGCTATACGGAGTGAAAGACGTAGACACTTATGTAACTCGCGTGAAGAAAATGATAAAAAACGGAGGCGCAGTATGAATTTTGTACCACATCAGTACCAGCAGTATTGCGTGAATCGGATTGTGCAAGATCCAGCTGTCGGGCTATTTCTTGATATGGGTCTTGGAAAAACGATTATCACGTTGTCCGCGATTAACGAATTAAAGTACGGGCGGTTTCAGGTAAAGAAGGTATTGATTATAGCCCCGAAAAAGGTGGCCGAGGCAACGTGGCAGCGCGAGGCGGCAAAATGGGACAACGTAAGCCATTTAAGGATTTCCACTGTACTCGGCAGCGCATCTAAACGTATTCGGGCATTACATACGCCGGCGGATGTTTATATTATTAATCGGGAAAATGTGGTGTGGCTGGTGGATTACTATAAAAACGACTGGCCTTTTGACATGGTGGTAGCCGATGAAATGAGTAGCTTCAAAAACCATCGTGCAAAGCGATTTAAGGCCTTAGCGGCTATCAGGAGTCATATTACTCGTTTGGTGGGCTTGACAGGCACTCCTAGCCCGAATGGGTTATCAGATTTATGGAGTCAGGTGTATCTTTTGGATCAAGGTGAACGATTGGGTAAATATTTTACGCATTTCCGGGAACGATACTTTGAGCCCGGGCGGCGGTGTCGCGAAGTGGTGTACTCATACGATCCGAAAGAAGGAGCCGAAAAGGCAATTATGGATGCCATTTCCGATATCTGTGTGTCGATGAAGTCAGAAGATTATCTAGAGTTGCCGGAAATTGTTTATCACGATGTTCCGGTAGCCCTTAGCGCCAAAGCACAAAGAGATTATAACGAGCTGGAGAAAAAAATGGTTTTAGATTTAGGCGACGACCACGTACTTGATGTTACCAGCGCAGCGGCTCTGTCCAACAAACTGCAGCAGCTGGCTAATGGAGCTGTGTACACAGACGACGGCGGGTGGCAGGAAATCCACCGCGATAAGATAGAGGCCTTTATGGAGTTGATAGAACAGCTTAACGGGAAGCATGCGATCGTGTTTTATAACTTCCGGCATGACTTAGATCGTCTAAGAGCCGCATTGCAGAAAACCAATTTACGCGTACGTCAATTACAGACGTCAGCGGATGAGTTGGATTGGAACACGGGTAAGGTGGATATCCTGTTAGCCCACCCCGCTAGTACGGCTTACGGTTTAAATCTTCAGGACGGCGGAAACCATGTTGTTTGGTTTGGATTGAACTGGTCTCTGGAATTATATCAGCAGGCTAATAAGCGGCTACATAGGCAAGGGCAAAAAAACAGAGTTATAGTTCATCAGTTGATTTGCGAGGGGACTCGAGACGAGGATTTGGCTAATGCTCTACAGCTGAAAGACGCGGCGCAGCAGTACGTAATGGATAGCTTGAAAGCCAGAGTAGATAAGTATAGGAGGCAACAATGACAGAGATTTTGATTTTCGTAATCGGCGCGTGGATTGGCGCTATCGTTGGTGTCGTAACGGTAGCATTGTGCGTAGCGGCAGGCAGGAGGAGAAATGACGGTTAAAGAGTTTTTGCGGTCAGTCCGAGAGCAAGATAGCCTTCTGCGTGCATACGAGCAGGAATTAGAAGATTTAAGGCGCAGAGCATATAACATCTCAAGTCCGAAGCTTGGCGACAAGATACAATCAAACCACTTGGCTACTCTTGATGAGATCGTCGATAAGCTTGATTCGCAGATCGAAAAGGTAAATGCTGCGTGGGATGAACTGATTGACAAAAGAGATCAGGCTAAAGCACTGATCGACAAGGTAGATGACGAGAGCATCCGTTGTGTACTGTATCGGTATTACATATTAGGGCAAACGTGGGAGCTGATAGCCGTGGATATGGGATATGCTATACGGCACGTGTATAGGTTGCATGGGACAGGATTACTATTTTTAGAAAAGATGTCACTAAATGTCATTAAATGTCACTATGAAGTGTGATATTATGGTAGAGGGAAATTTAAGGATGAACCTCCTTTCCGCAAAAAGAACATGTCACTCCCCGGCATGTTCTTTTTGTTTACCTTTCCGGCGTTTCAATAGGTGAACAATGGGGGGGGTATGTTTCGGAATTTCACGGCTCGGGACCGCAATTCGGCGGGTCCTTTTTAATTTTTCTCAACAGGTGCATTTTAATAGACAGGTGTACAGTAAATGACAAATACAGCAAGAAACAGGGCGATTAAAAAACTGAATAATTACATCTGGACATTGCAGCATAGGTGCGACACGATCAACAAAGTTAATGAAAATCTTATTATGCAATATTGCAGGTTTACCGTTTTAGCTGAGGAAGTGTCTCAAGAATTAACAGTTAACTTAGACAAAATGGATGCGGCTAATATAGAGGCGCATCTGCGGCGGTATGAACAATTTAACAAGACAGCATTGGGGATTTATAAAGCGTTGAAGTTCGACAAAATAAAAGATGAAGAGGCCGATAACGGGAATCCATTTACGCGCATGTTGACCGAATCACAAAAAGATGGCGATTTTTAAACGTTGCAATACGTGTCATCAGCTTTACGACGGGTACAGATGCCCCGCATGTACCCGTAAATTTGCTAAAAAATATCAAACTGAGAACACTGCAAAAAAAATATATGCGTCCCGTTTGTGGCAGAAATGCCGCAAAAACGTGCGTATAAAATACATGGATTATGATATATGGCTGCTTGGAATCGGCGTTTTACAGCAGTTAAATAATCCGATTATACATCACATAAAAGAACGAGATGAAAGACCCGATTTGCTATTTGCTTTAGACAATTTGATTACTGTGTCTGAGAAGAGCCACGGGGAAATACACGCGCTGTATAGAGCTGGCGGGGTGAAAAAAGAATATGCGCTACAAAGGATAGCAAGCGGTATAACGGAATTTGAAAAGAGGTTTGGCGATGGTTGAAGATGAAATTAAGCTGCTGAAAGTACCGGCAGAACTTAACGAATTTATCGGAGACTATTACAAGGCTCTGGTAAAACGAGCCGATAACGAGCTGGTAGGGGAGTCAGAATATCGGTGCTTTAAACGGTTTCTGGATCTGTACAATTCGGGAAAATACAAATTCGCCTTTAACGCAATGCGCAGGATGTTCCAGTTTATAAATTTACTGATTTATGTAGATGAGGATGGCAAAGCTAAGCGATTGAATCTGTATCCAGTACAGAAGTTTATTATGTGTGGAATTTTCGGGCTGAGATATCCCGATGGCCGGTATTTGGTTAATACAGCGAAGCTGTATATAGCGCGCCGTAACGGGAAAAGCTTTCTATTGTCTGCAGTACTGCATTATCTAATGGGAATGAGCAAATTTAGGAATGAACTGATTGTACTCGCGTCATGCAAAGGGCAGAATGCGACTATCTGTTTTAAAGAATTTTGTAAATTTATTGATAATGATCGTCGTTTGAAAGAGGTTTTTGACAATGTAAACAAAACGGCATGTTGGGCAAAGCATAAGAATACCGGAAACTATTTAGAAATGTTCCGGACAGGCGGAAGCGCGAAGAACTCATTAGACGGTTACACGAACAAAGTAGCTGTTATCGATGAAGAAATGCTCTGCGATGAAATCATCACTAAAACAATTCAAGACGGGCAGGCGCATTTTAAAGACGCATTACTTGTCGCGATGTCCACAGCACAGTTTGAAATCGGCGGAGACAATCATAAAAGTTGGTTGACTTTGAGAAAGATGTTGTACGAAGATCTTTTGCCGGATAATGTTTTCTTGTTTTTAGCAGAGCCCGACGCGGCGGATATTCAGGGTAAAGACTATGCGAATATCAAGTTGTGGGGCAAAGCGAATCCGGTACTGCTGTTTGAACAAGACGGATTTACCGTTAAAGACCATATCCGGAAAAAATATCTGCAGAAAGCGAAAGAAGCGGTAGCTAAGAAAGGATTTACGCTGCAGTCGTTTGTGACGAAACAGTGTAACACCTGGTACTCGGCAGAAGATAAACAGGTTTGTACATACGACCAATTGATAGCTTGCGGAACAGATACTACTTTTGAAGACCTGATACGGGCAGGATATAAAGACTGGTACTTAGGAATTGACGCATCGCAAACTGTAGATTTAACGTCGGTAGATTGGCTGACGTATTACGGTGTAGATCAAACAGGGGCGATGGTAGAGAAGGATGCCCCCGTGGCCGGATATAGATTGTTTATACACAGTGTGTCATGGATGCCGGAAAAGAAATTGCAAGATCACGTAACGTCGGATAAGTTTTGTTATCGAGACTACCTTGATACAGAACTTTTTTTATGTTCCGGCGCAGGCGGCGAGAACATCGATACGGTACAGGTTTTTGAATACGTAGACAAAATAAGAACGGATCACGATTTACATTACGTAACGATAGCAGCGGATCCGTATAATATCGCAGGGATACAAGACCGCTTGTCGGAGATCTGTGATACGTTCATACTACAAAACCAGAGCCCGAAAGCGTTAAGTCAGTACATCGAGGCGTTGTCGCAGCACTTTAAAGACGGGGTTATTGCGTATGCTAAGGGGCGAGAAGATATATTTTTAAAAGCCGTTACGAACTCTTTATTAGTGAGGAACAGTACCGGATTTTATTCTATCGAAAAAATCACTCTTCGCGCGGACAGCAATATTCGAATAGATCCGCTAGACGCGGCGCTGACTGGATTTATTGCGTGCTATATTGATTTTAACCGGCGTACTCCGTCCGGTGACGAGCTGGTAGATGATTGGTTCGACATGATGAAAGGCAGGTGAGTACATGATTACAACGGAAGAACTAAAAGACTATCTACATATCCCGTACAACGACGATGACGCTTTTATTCGACGGATTATTGATACAGGTTACGGTTATTTGGAAGATGCAATTGACAATTACAAAGCGCTGTACAAAGCGAATGAGCGGTTTCGGAACAAAGCCGACTTGTGGGTGATAACTCAATGGGGCCCACACATGTACGACCAACGGGAAGGCATGTCAAGCATTGCAGATGCCGGTCTGAACTACGGAGCACGGGCGATGCTTACACAATTACAATTTTATCGACTGGAGGAAAAATGATATGGATTTGAAAATTAATGGGGCTATTGAAGCCACGGCAGATGTGGTCAAAGCATTAAATGAGGCTACGGAAGACGTTACGCTGGTGATTAACTCTCCCGGAGGCAGCGTACTTGAAGGGCTGCAGGTGGTTAACGCGATCAGGAATTGCAAACAGAAAGTAACGGCTAAAGTGGAAGTTATGGCGTGTTCGATGGGCGGGGTTGTTGCGCTGGCTTGCCATCGGTTGATTATGCATAAAGACGATCTGCTCATGCTGCACAATTGCATGTCTTATGCGGAAGGCAATAAAGAAGAAATAGCGAATGCAATTGAATCTATGAAAGCTATCGATGCCGTTTTGCATAGTATCGTGATGGAGCACGCTAAAGATAAAACGTTGGACGCCAGGATTGATAACGGCGAAGTGTGGCTTACCGGAGAACAGGCGGCAGCGATGTTTGACCATGTGACTATTGAAGAGGCTGCTAAAAAGCCCGATATGGTAGCCGTAGCGGGTTTTGCGGGGGTAATACACAAATTACGGGATCTTGAAGCTGAAAAAAGAGAAGCCGAACGCAAAGCAAATTACAAAGTTCCCGAAGACTTGCAGGCTCTGCTTGACTCGGCAGATAAACTGGAGTAACAGCCATGCTGGATAAATTTAAAGCTTTTTTCCGTGGCGGTGTATACGAAAACACGAAAAAGAATTTCTATCCTATCGGTATAGGCCAACGCGTTGCGGTCGCGGCTGGTGGGGATACTATTTTCGCTACATGCATTGAGATTCTTGCTAAAAACATTGGGCAGATCCAGTGGGGTCTATACGACCCGGGCGGGAATACTCCTGCAGTTTTCAACCCGCGTTACGAACGGGCGCTTAACGTAGAGCCGTACAACGGCATAAACGCCTATGAGTTTTGGCGTTGGATAGAAGTACAGCGGAATGCTTATGGAAACGCCTATGCGTACATTCAGTGCGGTAAATCGGGTGTAATAGAAAAGTTAATTCCGTTGGACGCGGCAAGTATTAAAGTGTATTGGGATAACGCGGACATACTGCAAGGACAGCGGAAGATGGTATATGAGTACTATGATACACAATCCGGGCGCCGCTTTACTATTTTACCTGAAGAAATTTTGCATTTTAAAGCTTTTAGTATTAACGGACTTGTTGGTCGAAGAGCTATTGATGTGCTGATGAATGCGCTAAAAGGGTCGGCGGAATCGGAAAGCGCAATGCGCAGTGCCGTGATAAACGGTTTTTCCGGGACAATTGTGTTGTCATATACATCTGATTTGAGCGCGTCAAAGCAGAAAGAACTGCAAAATCAAGTTCGAGAGCTTCTGTCGGACAGCAATAATACGATATTGCCGTTGCCAGCGGGAATGACAGCGACGAATATTGCGAATGCGATTAAAGATTACTATGAATCGTTGCAGCAGACTTCCGCACAAAAGATTTCGTCATTCTTCGGCATACCGCTTGCAATGCTTAATGTGGGTGGCGGCGCTGGGATGGCTACGTTTTCAACTAATCAAATGGCGCAGTTCTTTAATCAAACGATGATCCCGATTATTACACAGTACGCGGCAGAGTTTCGGCTCAAGCTGCTTGATAGGGCAGACCAAACGAAAGGATATCGATTCCTTAGTGCTGGTGATGTCTTTGATACATTGGACGCTCAGAGTAAAGCAAGCGTTCTAGCGGCTTACACTGGAGCAGGAATATTGACACCTAATGAGGCCAGACGGTCTCTGAGATATCCGGCGGTAGACGCACCCGGAGCAGATATGCTCACGCAGCGCGGCGGGACAGGGGCTTTAGGAGACAGCGGCGGTGACGAAGGTGGAAATCCCAGAAGAAAGGAGGGAGGGTAATGATTTTTGATAATTTCGAAAGCATAGAAATCAGCGGAAAGACATATCACTTAAAGCTGACTAATAAAGGCGTTTACGAAGCTGAGACAAAGTTAAGGCATGAGTCATTGATGAGATTTTTACAGTCAGTCAAAGAGCAGGCAGCTCCGCTGCATGACGTGTTTGTGCTGTTTACACAGGCGCTTATTGACGGCAATGACGGCATGACACGCGAAGATGCGGAGAGCTTGTATTATGAAGCAATACCGCAGTATTCACCCGCATTGCTGATGGCTTACGCATTATCAGCACTGATTAAATCAGGCACGGTAGCTGATCCAAAAAAAGTCGAGGCGGCATTGCCGAAGCCGGAACAGATGAGAGAGCTGATGAAAAAAGCAGGCAAAGCGTAAGACCGGCGGGATACCGAACGTTTCGGGATATGCTGGAAGTGCTCGAGGTTATTGCACTCGGTGAGCTCAATCTGACTCCAGAGCAATTCGGAAAGTATACTGTTTCGGAAATCGACGCGCTGTTCGACGGGTATTTGCGACGCTATGACGCGCTGGAGGATTTAATGATCATTAACTGCGCGTTACCGACATACAGAGGCGCCTACGGTCGAAAAGCGCCGACATATAAGAAATTGACGAAACATCGGCGGAAGCGAAACGGGCCCGTCCCGAAAATGGATGAGAAAGAAGAAGCTTACTGGCGCAGTATTTTATAAGAAAGAGGTGGTTAAATGCTGAAAAGCATAGAGATGAAGCGCGATATTGACGCACTGAAAGATGAAATTAAGGCTTTTATCGAAAAGAAAGAAGCCGTACCTGCAGAAAAGCAGAAAGAATTGGAAGATAAGATTAATGCCTATGGAGAGCAAAAAAAATTGGAAGCCGAAGCAAAAAAGAAAAGTTATTCAAAAGGAGAAGACAAAATGGACAAAAAAAGGTTTAACGCAGCACTTAAAAATTTCTTGCTGGGGCGCGAGGTGACCGATACCGAATACGCGACCTATTTTGAAGATAAAGCGGCAGGCCAGAATGGCGCGGTTGCCGCCGATGGGGGCGTCCTTGTTCCCGAGGAGCTGCTGTCCCTGCGGGAAAACAACGGGGTCGGTGTAGATCTTCGTGCTATCGCGACAGCTATCCCGGTAACAACTCGTGCGGGAACAGTACCGTGTATCGATTATGAGCAGGATGTCGAATTGACTGATTTCGAAGAAAATACCGAGATTGCACAGAAGAAAGGCGTATTTACCAGCGTTAAGTATACGTTGGCATCTAAAGGCGCTATTATTCCGGTATCCCGCGAATTACTGATGGATGCTAACTCCGATGTATTAGCTATTATCGGAAAGCTCTTTAACCGTGTATACGGTACCACTGTAAATAAGGACATCTGTGCTAAAGTACTTGCCTCGGCGAAAGAAGTCAAAGTTGCCGCTATGAATACCGTAGTCACTGTCGATGCGATTAAAAAAGCTATAATTGAGCTCCCGCTGGATGCCGGATCTGGAGCTACAGTCGTCATGAATCAGGCTACGTGGGCAGGTCTTGCGCTTGCGAAGGATAAGCAGGATAGATACTTGCTTTCCCGCGACGCTAACAATGCGGCGGTAAAAGAGATCGAGGGTCGTCCGATTATTGTTGTAGAAGGAAGCAATCTTGCGGATAATACTATTCTTGTCGGCGATTTCTCCGCTCTGTATCATATTGCGTATCCGTCTCTCGAAGTCGCATCTTCTGAAGAAGCGGGATTTACTAAAAACTCCGTTCTGGTCCGCGCGGTGTGCCGCTTCACGGATATCTCTGTTTACGACAAAGCCTTTGTAAAGCTTACTAAGACGCCGTAAGGGGTGCTTTGTGTTTAAGCGAAACCCGGGCCGGTTTTGTCATCGGATTACGCTGCTTAAGCCGTCCGCACCGGTCCGTGACGAACTGGGCGGCTTAAGCGAAACTACGTACGTTCCGGCGGTTACGTTGTCTGCTATGTGCGAACAGCGTAACCAGAGCCGGCAGCAGATCGTAGGTGATTACGTCACTGTGGACACCCGGTATTTTGTTGTCCGGGATATCCGTGGCATGAATGCGGTAAAAGGGATGGATACGTCGTGGAGATTGTCATATAGGGATTTTATCTATCTCATTAATGACATACTGCTGCTTGACGAAAGTAGGCCATATTTCCTGCAGATTACGGCGACGGCTATTAATAGCGGAGGTGGTCTGATATGAAGTATAAATCTCCGTTTTATCCCGTAACAAAAGCGTTTTATGCGGTGACAAAAAACAGTCCGATAGGTTTGGACTGGTTCGACAGCGCAGTGCCGATTACCGAAATAGAAGACTATTTCAGAAAGCAAAAAGAGTTTGCTTATGGCATCTTAGGTGCCAGTGATGCCGACTGTACAGCTACGGCGCCTGATACGGCGTCGTGGAATATGTCACTGCAGCTGGAAATCTACAGTAACTACAAAGGCCGCAAAGTGATTGCAGAAAAGCTGGAAGCGCTGCTGAATTATCTAAGTGGCGACGCCGGCTGGAAGGCACTGCAAAAAGAGCTGTATGCAGACGGATACCAGCTTATCAGTATTAAAGTAGGCTCGCTGCGGACGAATCTACCGGTATACGGCGATACCGGCGTATGGCAGAACGGCGGCACTACTCTTATTTTTAGAATTGATCAAATAGCATGAGGTGAAAAATGGCTGTAACTATCGCAAAAGAAAAATACCCGGCATTTACCGGGGAAGTCGGGGTTTCCGGCAAACGAATTATCTTGTACATCAATTATGGTACGGGAGCGTCCGAAGCAAGCCCGAAATGGATTAAATTGGGCGGATTGACGTCGAATACGCACTCCGTGTCTGCAGAAGTCAAGACTGCGCAAACAAAGGATACCGGTTACTGGGCTGACGGCGTCGTGACTTCAAAGACTCACGAGCTGGACGCAGAAGTTGTTATGCGTCGAGACAACGAGGCACAGAAAGTCATCGAAGAGTTCTTGTACGATGACGCAATTACCGCCGAAAAAGGCGCTCTGCAGTTTGCTATCGTGGACTTGGATACTAAAGAATACATTGTCGGTAAGTACGTACCTACGTCTTGGGAAAAGACGGCAGACGGGGAAGACGTCGTGTCTTACTCACTGAAAGCGACAGGAGTCGGCGCTCCGGTCAAGAAAACAGGTTTTGTAGAGCCCACGGCTACACCAGGGCATTAATTTAAAAGGGGTAGAGCGGTTTGTTGAGTAAACCGCTCTATTATTTTTATCATGACGCTTGAAGAACTACAGGAAAAAATAGAAGATTATACCCGACGGGGCTTTATCGCGGATGTTGCTGCAGCGTGCAAGCACGCAAAGTATGCAACAACGGATTATATAAAAAGAACGTATCCGAAAACTGCTTTTTCCGGTAAAAATCTTATAACCGCGCCAGATGGTACGTCGGAGATTATTCCGAGCCACTATGCTGTCGAAGTTGATAACGTAACGGCTACCATTTATGCTAATTATTTCGCGCGGTGGTACAATACCGGGGCGCATGGCGGATACATCCGGGGAAGAGGCCCGAGGCAGGGCATGAAAGCTACCAAATATCCAGCTCGAGGGGATTATTTTGGTCGGAATAAAGCAGCCATAGAAACTTATTTTGCAAGTCAAGTAGATGCGTATTTAGAGACGCATATTAAATTATAAATTTGAAATCAACAGTGCCTTAACCGGCGCTTTTTAAATAAAAGGAAGTGCTTGAATGGCAGACGCGAAGATCGTTATAAAGACAGCTACTGACGACGACGGGCTGAAAAGATTAAAAGCGGCGTTCGCAGAAGGCTCGCAGAAAGCAGCAGAACTCAAACAGCAACTCAAAGATCTAAATAAGACGACTCGCAACGGCACAAAAGCGACGACTGAACAGAGGCAAGCATTAAAAGATCTCAGGATGGCGCTGCACAGTCAAAAAGAAGCGAACGCTGCATACTCGCGTGCTATTAAAGATACTACAAAAAGTATAGAAGCCGCCAGTCAGAAGTCGAAAGAGGCTGCGGGGGGATTTAAGCAATTACTTTCGTCGTTCCGCGGCGGGTCTACAGCGACTACAGCATTCTCTGTCGCGCTCGGCAACGCATTAGTTAGTGCGCTATCAGCGGTTGTCGATATAGCGAAAGACGCGGCCACGCATATAGTAAGTGTCGGCTTGGCTGCGCAGCAAACGACGGCGCAGCTGGGCGCTATAAAAAATAACATAAACAGCGGAAAAGAAACCTATCGTATATTTAACGATCTTGAACGTGAGCTGAACTATGATTCTGCGGCGGTACAAGAAATGGGCATACAGCTCCTCGCAATGGGCTATACGGCACAAGAGTCGGCGGATATGATCCGTCTATGTGCTGATGCGGCCGCGGGGCTCGGTAAGAAGCAAGAAGGCGCAGAAATGCTTGTTACTACACTTGCGCGCATTAAAGCTACCGGGGACGCCAGCAGCAGGCAGATCATAGCCCTGCAGATGGCAGGTATCAATCTGGATAACGTCTTCGGGTCGCTGGGTATGACCGGCGAAGAAGCAATGAAAGCATTGGATGACGGGACGCTGGATGCACAAGACGCTATTCAAGCATTAACCGACTACTTACACCAGTTCGATGGATCAATGGCTAAATCTAAGCAGAATATCATTGACCAATGGGGTGATGTCACCGGAAATATTAACGCGGCATGCGGCGAAATCGGGGCGGCTATACTCGATGCATTTCAGCAGTCTGGGATAGTGCAAGAGCTCATCGATATTACACAAGATCTGGTAGATTTTATTCGAGGGGACGGTCTTGGAGTCTTCACGCTTTTAGGCAATGTGGCCGGCGTTATTTTATGGGGGATTGACGCCGTATTGGCAGTAATAAAAACGTCGATAGAAGCCATTTATGTCATTATATTTAACTTAGCGATGGGATTTAGCGAAGTAGGCGCGGAGATCGTCGATTCATTACGGCCCGTCATAGATGTACTCAAAGAAATTTACAATTTCGCGGCCGAGGTATTGAGAATTTTAGGTAGGATCGCCAGTGCGGCAGCATCCGGTATCCATCGTCAGTATAAAATAGCTGCTGCGGGCGGCGTTAATAACGATGAGGAGGAAGCGGCACTAGCTAACGCGACACACGGTTTGGTACGTGAGTCGCAGAGGTTTAATTCTTCGGGCGGCTCTGCTAAAAGATCAGGGGGAGGGGGTGGCTCTCGCGGCGGCGGTGGATCGGCCGTAAAAAAGCTGTCTGAAGAAGAAAAAGCAGTGGAAGCATTAATTAAAAAGTATGCTGATGCAGATAAGCAAAAATGGGCATTGGCTAAATCGGCGGTAGAACTCGCGCAGGTTAGTGTCAAGATGATGGCTAAAGAAGAGCAGAAGACAGAAGGTCTGCAAGTAACGCTGCAGGGGCTCAAAAATGCGCATGATCAGTTAGTCGAGGGGTACACAAACGAGCTCAAGCTTGCGCAGAAAATTACCGACGCATCTACGCGCGACAAAACGATTAAAGCTATTAACGATCAGATAGACGCGGAAAACAGTTTATACGCGGCTAAAGTAAGAGCGGCGCAGTTCGATTTGGCGTTAAAAAATAACGAAGAGAATACAAAAAATCTGGTAGACAGAATACTCGGGGATCCTGACAGTACAAAATACAAAATAGATCAGCTCAAGAAGACACTGCAAGAAAACCTGAAAGATCTTGATACAGTCGTCTCTAATCCGGACGAAGCGGATGCTTTAACCGGAGTAGCTAAACTTTTACAGATGACCCCTGATGCACTGGCAGAAGAGCTAACAGCAAAAGGAGAGACGCTACAGTCGTTTGTCGATCAGTATAAAGCGGCTTTAGCAGAAGCGGCCGATGCTGAAATTCAGCAGCTGACCACCGCGCAGCAGTGGCACGATAAAATTGTTGGCTATATGAACGATGTCGGTAAAAGTATGGGCAGCGCTATGTCGGATTTTATTACCGGCGCAAAGTCGGGAAAAGAAGCGCTGGCTGATTTTGCCAAGAACATTATTAATACTGCGGTATCAATACTGACCGAATGGCTCGGCGTGTTTGCGATTTATTCTGCATTTCCTACGTGGGCAAGCGGTATGACACCTGCGGATATGGCCAATAAAACGGTGTTTGGCATTACAAAAAAGGCGGCAGGCGGATACATTACCGGCCCGGGTACTGGTACCAGTGACTCTATTCCAGCTATGCTGTCTAAAGGAGAGTACGTTATCCGCTCGGCTGCAGTAGACCGCATAGGCGTCGGGATGTTAAACGCTATTAACGCCGGCGCTACTCCGGAATTTTCGGATGGTGGCGGAGTAGATGATAATGCAGGCGGCGATGTAAATCTGTCTGTATCAGCTTTAGATGCTAAGTCTTTTATGGACTTTTTAAACCGCGGAGGACTCAAGCAAATCAAGCAGGCGCTGCATGAAAACAACCGAAATTTTGCGACAGATAGCGGGGTATGGTAAATGGCTTTGAAAAAGTTTCCGGACATACAAAAAGCGGCATGGAACTCCTCTAAAAAAGAGACTTGGAATACAACAGTGAAAAAAACAGGCTCCGGCCGAAGGCGGGCTATGACGAATCAGTTGTATCCGGACTGGACAATCAGTGTACAGTTTAAACGGTTGACCGATGAAGAGTCTCGTAAAATATTAGGCTTTTGCGCACTGCAGAAAGGGGCGCTTCTTCCGTTTCTTTGGTTAGATCCGAAGGATTATCAGGTAAAAGGCATACAACTCCCGATGATTTCCCCCGGTAAATATCAAGCAGTTATGCAAGTCGGGGAGTATGTAGAGCCCGCCGCGTATATTGAGAATGCCACTGTTTATCGCAACGACGCAAAAGTGCCGGCATCGGATTATACGATAACGGACGGGGTAATCGTTTTTAAAACAGCTCCGGCGGCCGGCGACATTATCAAAGCAGATTACATATACTGGTGGCAGGTTTGCTTTGACGACGACGGACTGGGAATTACAGAATTGTTTAGAAACTGGAACGAAACGGGAAGTATCAAGCTGAGGGTAGTACGATGAAGAAAGTAACGACTGACTTAGAAACGTATCTGAATACAGAGAAAAGTTTTACATCTTGCGATCTGTACGAATTGGCGCTGTCAAACGGAAATAAATACTACTATGCCAATACAGATCAGGACATTATATATAATGGAAGAACATATCAGCATAATGCGCTGCTTATCAAGCGCAGTCAGATAGATCTGCAGAGCGATGTTTCGGTAGATACATTAACAGTCACGATAAACGCGGATCCTGACGATAAGATAGAAAACAAGCCGCTGCTCAAGGTGGCACACGAAGGCGTTCTTGATGGGGCGATATTGTCTTTGCGGCGTTGTTTTTTCCGCGGGGCGTCGGTGTTAGGCACGATAGGACTTTTCGCAGGGAATGTCGAAGTTAAGCAGGCGGGGGGTGTCGACCTGCAGCTGTCTATAAAATCGAAAACACAAGGACTGAACATGAAATTTCCGATTCGGAAATACTATCCGCAGAAAGCGTATAGCACATCCGGAGAAGGCGTTATCGGCTCAACGGATATAGATAACGCGTCGGTCGTGGCACCGTATGTACCGTTGAAAGAGATACTCATATGACCGTCGGTGAGAGAATAGCTGCAGAAGCGCGGGCATGGCTCGGAACGCCGCACGTTAATATGGCAAAAGTAAAGGGCGTAGGCGTAGACTGTGGTATGCTGCTAATCGGTGTGCTCGAAGGCGCACAAATAATAAAACCGGATACAATTAGCGTCGCGCCATACTCTAATATGTGGCATTTATCGCATTCAGAAGAGTGGTTTCTGAGGTACGTACAAAAATATTGTGACGAAGTCACCGATCTACAAATTGGTGATTTTTTGTTGTACAAGTACGGTCGCTGCATATCTCATGCGGCAGTATATATTGGGCAGGACAGAGTTATTCATGCATTAATCAATCAAGGTGTGATAGTTACAGAGATGAGCGATGTTATGTTTTGTGACCACCGCGGACAGTCGCGACTTAAGTACATCTACAGGTGGAGAGAGGATACGGTATGAGTTTTTTCAGGGGGCCGAACATTGTTACTCGGGCTAATAAAATCTCAACGTTTACAGTTAATACCGCGGAATACGGTACTGCTGTTCCGGAAATCTATGGTACAACACGTATTGGCGGGAATATTATATATTACGATGATTTTACCGCGCACGAGCACAAAGAGACCCATAGGGCGGGTAAAGGCGGCGGGAAACAAACTAACATCACATATACCTATTCTGTAGCGACAATTATCGGGCTCTGCGAAGGTCAGATAGCAGGTGTCGGTAGAATTTGGAAAGATAAAGAAGTTTACAATTATCCATCTGAAGAAGTAGGGCTGTCACTTTTCGATGGCGCATCTACACAGGCGCCGTGGAGTTATGTAGCGCAGCACCATCCCAATAAATCACTTCCGTATAATGGTTTGGCGTACATGGCGGGAGTAATTGCTTTGGGCGACTCCGCAGCTATGCCGACATACAATTTTGAGATAAAAGGTAAGCTGCTTAGTACCGGAGACGGTGTCGACGTTAATCCCGCGGATTACATAAGAGCGCTGTTAGACAGAGTCGGATTGTCCGATGTCAATATTGAAAACCTCGACGAGTATCGGAAGTACTGCAGAGAGGCGGACTTGCTGATTTCTACGCCGGCAGATGCCGACGAAAGCGCTGTGCGTGACATCGTTAAAGAAATAACGGGGCTCACGAACGCGCATATTTTTTGGTCTAATGACCGGTATAAAATCGTCATAATCGAAGACCGCCCCGCGGGTAGCTGGACGCCGGATAAGACTGTACAGTATGACCTGACCGCTGATGACTTCATCCCGCAGTCTGACGGAGCGCTTGTCACATATCAGCGGAAAGACTCCGCGGATATCTATAATCGTTTTCCTGTTGAATTTAGTAACAGAGCTAACAGCTATGAAAAAGAATCTGTCGCTTATCAGTTTTCAGAAGATATCGCGAATCACGGACTCCGGCAAGCAAATACAATAAATGCCCGGTATATGTACACGAAAGAACGAGCCGTGAAAGTAGCCGAAATGGCCGCGCGCAAGAATAAGTACGGCAGAAACCAGTATACTTTTACTCTTGACTGGGCTTTCTGCAGAATAGAGCCGGGCGATTTAGTGCGCATATCCGATAAGTATAGCGGTATTGATAGACAAGTGGTCAGGGTGACTGCAGTTACCGAAGACGATAGCGGAATGCTTACAGTTACGGCGGTATCTGTGCCTCCGGGAAACTATTCTGCGGCTACGTATGATGTACACGATGTAGATCGTCCATTTATTGACTACAACAAAACAGCTCCGGACACCATTCCCGTTATTTTCCAACCGCCTGCAGATCTTACCGCAGACGGCTTAGAGCTGTGGATAGCGGCAAAAGGCAAAGCGGACGGCTGGGGCGGCTGTACTGTCTACGTGTCTGACGACAACACAAATTACCGTACTGCCGGGCAAATTGCAGGATCCGCACGGTGCGGTAAATTAATGCATCCGTTGTCACCGATGCCGAACCATCCGAGCGGCAATCAAGCAATAGTAACATGTAACGATCAGATTCTTAGCGGTACGCCACAGGACGCCGAACGCAAGAACACTCTGTGCTGGATTGACGGCGAATGTATGAGTTACATCAACGCTAATTTGCAGTCGAACGGCACGTGGCTGCTGTCGGGGTTATACCGCGGACAGTGTAATACAGCTGTCAGAACGCACGCTAAAAATACAGATTTTGTCCGTCTTGACAATTCTGTGTTTAAAGTACCGTTTGCGAAAGACGACGTCGGCAAAAAAATCTACATTAAATTCTGCTCATACAACATCTTCGGCGCAGGTCAGCAGGATCTGTCCGAAGTCAAAGCTTACGAGTACACATTAGCTCCGTACTACATCCCGCCCGTCACGAATATCACAGCATATAACCGATACAGGCAGCTTGCCGATGGCGTATCTCGCTATGATATCGTTGTCAGCTGGACGCCGCCGAAACTGCAGTCTTATCTGCAGGGCGATGTCTGGTACAAAATAAGCAACGGACAGGCAAAAGATCTTGTTATCAAAGAGGGCACCAAAGGCTCTGAACTCGGATTCGACGGTGAATGGACGTTTGGCGGTAGCGGAAAAGACCAGGTCGTTATACCGCAGGCTATCGTCGGCGACACCTACCTGATCGCTGTTTGTACGAAAGATGAGTGGGGTGAATCTACAAGTCCGGATACATCGCCGCAAATGAAAATACTCGTCGCGCTTAAAACTGAAATACCGAACACGCCCGACGGGTTCAATGTAGATTTTGGCACAGTGTGTACGGCAAACTGGAAAGAAGTCACGAATACAGATATTGCATTCTATGAGATCCGAACTGATCAATCGCCGGGCACGGAAACATCGGGACTGCTGGCACGAACGAATAACCTGTCGGCGATACTACCGCTGACAGAACGGAGAGGAACACTGTATCTGTACGCAAAATCAGCAATCGGCAAATATTCCGTGCCGGCAATACTGCAGTATAACAAGCCGGTACCGAAGAAACCCAATCCGCCTATGCTTACAAGTACAATCGGCGGTTTCGGACTGACAGCAGAATCAATCCCCGCGGATTGTGCCGGCATGAACATCTACATCAACGGCACGGACGGGCAGAAGACAATCAAGACAGGAAACAACAGCTACAGTCACACTTGCGGGGCGGGTATCTACGATGTTTCCGTTGCTTATTATGACCTGTTCGGCGAGGGCGAGAAGTCGGGAGAAAGCCGTGTTATTGTCAAAATCTCAATTAGTAAAGATATGCTTGAAGACGAAGCTGTCAGTCTTGCGAAAGTAGACACGTTAGTTAAGCAGAAGCTCGAGGCGGGCGCAATCGCAAAGCAAGACGTAACGACGATTGTCTCAAATCTCGGTAATTTAATGCTTGCGAAATCGAACTACAGCGCCATCGCGCAAATGACGGACGCGATAAATCTGCGGGTACAGAAAGGCGATGTGATTAATCAGATTAACTTGTCACCGACAACAACAACGATAAACGGCAAATACCTGCACGTAACCGGACAGACCGTTTTTGACAATAATATCATTGTCTCAAGAATGCTTGCTGCAAAAGCGGTTACTGCTGATAAGCTGGCGGTTACATCGTTATCTGCAATCACAGCAAGAATCGGTAAACTGGAAACAGCGACAAGCGGAGCAAGAACGGTAATACAAGACAATCTGATTGAAATTTTTGATGAGAATAATTTCCGAGTTATAGCGTTAGGAGTGAATGTTTAATGGCTATCGGACTAAAAATTTTTCATCCGCAAAAAGGATTGATACTCAACATCACAGATTCACTGACCCGCATTCTCGGCAGTTTTACAGCCGACACACCGACAGGAAGCCGAACTATCGATATTCGAGATAATGACCGGCTGTTTGTGTTTTTCGTTCCGGAAACTACGGAATATACAACGCCAATGCAAATAACGACATCGGGAAATCAAATTAACTGGGTGTATCGTGGTGATTTTGACGGTAATCATAAGCAGAGGATATACTATGGCACTTATTAACTTTTTAGAAATTTACAACGCAGATCGGCACATCATCATTAACAATAAATATAAAAACTTGAGGTTACTAAAGGTAGATAAGCTGCCATCGCCGACAGGGGTAAGCGGAGACGGAAGCAACTGGAGATACTGGGAATATGAAATAAAGTTCAACTTGAATTATATTCCTGCAATCTATTGCGACAATTTTCAATATTACATTACCGCCGAAGTAAACGGCGGAAAGATGACCATTCAGGTGCATGCTCCAGCGTCCGTTTCGATGACGGCGGGACAGGTACACGACGCCGTTACATTGTATATATTTACCGAGGAGGCTGATTCTGATACATCGGGGGCGGGGTTATTCATCTGGAATCCGGAAACAAGAAAGCTTGTTTTTAATAGTAAAACCCCGTATCTCCGTGTTGTCGGAAGCCATATTAAATCAGAGATATCAACCAACGACGCAGCAGGACTGGCGGCTGTTATGCCAGAAACGACTTTTCCGTGTGCGAAAGTGGCGGCGATTATGTTCTCTATGCACGAATTTCAGAAAAGTACACCGCAGGTCGTAATTCATAGTTCATTAAAACTAAACTGGTTGAGTTCAAACCGTATAAAAGCACACTGGTTAGCCGATGGTGCAATTTTCAATCCCGGTGGCGATATACACATACCGGGCGGAGTATTCAGAGCGACTTGTATCTTGTTTGTTAATGTAACAGGTTATTAGGGAAAAGGAGAGAAAAATCATGAAAAGAAACTACATTGTAAACGGTAAAGTGTCGTATCCGCAAAACGACGGAGTTTTAACGACGTTCAGCTTTCACAACCATGAGACTGGAGAAATGCTGACGATACAGACAAATTCTCAAGAAGAGACCGACGAGCTTAACTACGGAGACACGGTCACGCTGGAGATTAAAAAAGCCGAGGTATCCGAATGAAACCGCAGACATTTCAGCACCCGGAAATAAGAGATGAGAATGACAATATTATTAAGCCGGGGGCTTTCGGGAAAAACACGCCGTTTTGCACGAAGGGGAATGACGGCATTTTCGACTATATTGCGAATGATCTGGAGTATCTATATGAAAACGGGGGCGGCGGCGGTAGCGAAGCAGGTCCGAAAGGTGACCCGGGTCCTAAAGGTGCCGACGGGAAGAACGGACAAGACGGGACAGCGGCAACGATAAAAGTCGGAACCGTAACAACAACAGCGCCGGGAACAAATGCTAAGGTCACAAATACCGGGACAGTCAACGCGGCGGTGTTTAACTTCTCAATCCCGAAAGGCGAGAAGGGAGAAAAAGGAAATACGGGGATACAAGGTCCACCGGGACCCGCAGCAGATCTATCGCAGTATGTGAAGAAGACAGAAATTTTTGACGGAAATATGATTAAATTGCCGAACGGAGCAAAAATAGGAGTGGAATAATGGACAAGCTTAAAATCATCAGACCGAATGGCGAAGAAGAAATCGCAGAATTGACGACTGATAAATCATTGGTCGGAAAAAATTATCTAAAACTCGATATCGGCGGCGTGCCGCATTACGCAAAAGTCGGAGATGTTGTTGACACGCACATGTACACATTTAGCGGCGTTGACGGTAAAAAATATTATGTGCAGAAGGAAATTGCAGCAGAAGCGCTTGCAGGCAGCGTTGAAGTTAAAGGAAATTCAGAATTTATTGTACCAGAAAGAGTTACAGTCATTGAAATAACAGCCGGTTCCGAAATGAAACCCGAAGTGAAATATGTCAAAGTAACGCCCGGATCAACTCTTAGTATTGAGTTTTTTCATATGCATCCGTGGGATTACGGGTGGTTTATAGAAAGTGAAAGCGATAAATTTTATGGAACACAGTTTTTAATGACAGATAGTATTACAATCAGATGGTCGAGTGAGATAAACGAGCATGAAACGGAAGCGGATTTAACAACATAACAGGAGGCCGAAAATGACATTTTTTCAAAATCTCAAAAGAAAAATACAGAAATATAATAAACCGCCGGTATGGTGGGGTGGATTTGTCACCTGTGTTTTTGTCTTGGATATTATAGACTTTGCAGAATACTTCTGCCGGACAAGTCTCAATCTCTTAGACAAATGGGAATCAAAGACAGTCGTAAGTTTTGTATTGATGTACATCTTGTCATTTATTAACAGTGCATACGGCGTAGTGCTCAATGCGTACTTCTGGCTGATTATCATTGATATCAGTACACGCTGGCTGGCTATCGGGTATCAGTATCTTGTAGATAAAGGCATGGATCCGAACTACTTAACGACACGTGAGAAGCTATACGGCATTGTTCTCGCGTTCAGCGCAAAACGGCTAAAATCTAAAATCATGCTTTGGGGGTTTCTGACAAAGTTTATTCTCTTCACAATTCTCATTCTTACAGCTTCGCAGATTGATACGGTTCTGTCGGCAATAGAGATACCGCTTTCTTGGCCGGTGCTTAAATTTATGTTCGGATATATTTGTTACAACGAGATACTGTCGATTTGTGAGAACTTGAGAGATGCAGGAAATCATCATATAGACAAGCTAATCACGTTACTTGATAATAATATTTTTGCAAAACTCAAGAAATAACCGCTATTTAGCGGTTATTTTAGATAGGAGGTACTTATGACGATAGAAGAATTCAAGCAGGAACTCAAAGATAAACGAGATTATTTTTATCAGTTTCCATGGCCGGCTACTACTTATGGGCACTGGTCGGCTGGACAGTATTTTACGACGTTTAGAGATTATCATTTTAACGTTGATGGAGACGGAGAGATCATCTACACAAGACCGCTCGATGAAGTACCGCGAGCAACTTGGCACAGAAACACGGGCAGCATCGCAATCGCTTTGTGCTGCTGCTACAATGCACGCCCGAATGACTTAGGTGACTATCCGCCGACGGAAGCACAAATTGAAACACTGGCGAAGATGTTCGCGGTTATAGCTGAGGTTTTCGATAACCCAATCGACCGGGAGCATTTCATGACACACGGAGAAGCTGCTAATGACGACGGCTACGGACTGTACAGCGGAGAGCCTGACTGTCGCTGGGATTTAGAGCAGCTGTGCAACGAGGACGAGGTCGGCACCGGTGGAGATATTCTCCGTGGAAAAGCGCAGTGGTATTTAGAGAACGGAGTGTAAAATGTATGAGAAGAAAAAAATTATCGCTGTTGCTTGCGCTGTCGTTGCTGTTGTCGCCCTGCTCGTATATCTCATATTCAGCGGCATCTCCGGCGGCAACGGAAACGGTGACGATGCAAAGGACGCACTACGAGAGATTAAAAACTATAGCGAACAATCAGCAAATGCGGTTAAACGAGCTGGAGATCAAGTTAAACAAGCTGGAGAACAACTCGACAGAAGCATCGAAAGAGTTGACCGTGCTGCAGAATCAGCTAACAGAGTGCAAGAAAGAATTGACGAGAACGCAGAAACAATTGCAGAATGCAGAAGTCTCATTGCAGACAGCAGAAGAGAACTTGATGAAGCTGCAGAACTCTTTAGACAGATTGACGAAGAGAATAGATGAATTAACGCACGACTTGAGGCTTGCTAAGCGGCAAAGAAATCTGTGGTCATATATCGCAGGAGCTGTAGCTGGAGGCTGGTTGATAGACAGATTAAGTAATTGATGGGGCGGGAAACCGCCCTCTTTTTTTATTGCATAAATTAATTTATTGTGCTATGATTTAGGCGTCAGAGGGAAACCTCTGTGGGTTTAAATAATCTGAAAAAGGAAAAGGAGCAGGGAGAAATCCTTGCTCTTTTTCTGTTACAAGGTATAAAAAATAATTATAGCAAAAACTTGAAAAAGGTGTTGACAAGTCAAGATGAATAAGATATACTATAATCAAGAAAAGGGGAAAACCCCACAGATTACTTAAACCCACAGGAGGAAAACAAAATGAAGTACGAAGTAACAATGAGCTGCGGACACACGGAAACGATTCAACTGTTCGGAAAAACAGCGGACAGAGAAAGAAGAATTGAATGGCTTGAAAGATACGGGCTCTGCGAAGAATGCAAGAAAGAACAAGCTGCAAAAGAAATAAAAAAAGCAGAAGAAGCAGGACTTCCGGAATTGGAAGGATCCGAAAAGCAGATCGCCTGGGCAGCAAAATCAGAAACGGATTCATGCCGAAAGCAAAAGAGGCCTTAGAAAGAAACAGCAAAGCACCTTTCGCCAAAGAATGGTACGATTGGTTTTTTAGCCAGACAAAAGCTTCATATTGGATTGATATCAGAGATGATACTATCCGAGAAATTGTAAAGAACTGGTACGAAAACGTCTATACCAAAAAGGAGGCATAAAAAAATGAAAATTGCAATTACGGACAGAAATAACGAAATTAAGGATCTCAATTACCGAAAAAACGGAATTGATTATACCGAAGACTTGGTAGGATTTGGACCGATGCCGGCGTACAATGATGAGGTTGACGCCTATGAAATGAGGAAAGATGAGTATAACTGGTGGAAAAACCTCATTGCAATGCAGGAACGCTGTGATGAAATGGAAGAAGAAATTGATGATCAAGACGCCATTGAAGATATGAAAGAACAGTGTGGAAATACCGGTCTTGAAGACAGCATAAGACAGTATAAGTATCTGCTTGAAGAATATATTGAGAGCAGAAAGGAGAATGAGGATGAAAGAAAATAAAACGGGCTGGGGCGGGCGCCGT
>ERZ773263.420-NODE-420-length-30033-cov-4.133531_pt1 | contig 30033 bp, 37 predicted proteins | sample MGYA00511076_ERZ773263 | MGnify/ENA primary metagenome ERZ773263 (study PRJEB29015, sample SAMEA2738155) | human oral metagenome | biome: human oral; feature: human-associated habitat; material: saliva | place: China | collected 2195 ... | reverse complement strand
CAGCCTTAAGCTCAGGCTTATATCTAAAATTCAAAAGCGTATTAAGATCTTTCGTCGCCAAAAAAACAATATCACCACCACGACCGCCATCACCACCATCAGGACCGCCCTTGTCGACATATTTCTCATGACGAAAACTGACTACGCCATTACCGCCTCTACCGGCGCGCACTAAAACTTTTGCGATATCAACAAACATGATCTAATTATACCAGAAAACACCCCATCAGTCGACGGGGTGTCGTATTGGTGTCATCTTAAAATTTTAGTGTATGAAGCTATAGCGGCCAACCTCAGCAAGCGGTATGGTACGAGAAGAAATAACATTGTAACCTGCATAGTTCATATCTGAAACATATATATTATGACCATCTACACGCTCCACGATACCAACATGTCCGTAACCATAGCCACCCCAAGTGTTCTGTATAATAGCACCCGGCGCTGGCGTATTATTAACTAAGAATCCAGCCGCACGAGCACTAGTATGCCAGGTGTTAGCGTTACCCCAGAAGCTACCAATTGGACGACCCAGCTGCAAACGACGTTCGTAAGCATACCAAGTACAGTTACCAGCAGCATATCTATTGCCAACAGATGCGGTCAGCCAGCTTCGGCTAGCACTAGTGGTAGTCGAAGAGCCATACCTACTATTTCCATACGACGATCGACCGCGTGGCGCTACATAGCCTGGACGTTCGGCCTCCGGCAACTCACCTCCAGGTATCACAATGCGCGCACCAGCAGTTAATTTTGATCCGTCATCAATATCGTTATATAGAACAACCCGCTCAGCACTAGTCTTATACTTATCGGCCAAAGATTGCGCCGTATCACCGTCCTTAACCGTATAAACAACACCATCAATCAGCGGAACAATAAGTGTCTTATTAGGCTCAATAGCATCTGAGGTAGTATTATTTGCCCAACGAAGCGTCTGTGGAGAAATCTTAAACTTCTTTGCAATTTTCTCTATATTGTCACCCTCTTTAGTCACATATGAAGAAATACCACGTGCAGCAGAGGTGTCAGGCTTCACAATATCAGGTTTTGTGATAACCTCAGAGTCATTCTGAGAAAGGTTTTTCTTAATCGTTAATGAAGTCTCTGATTCACGCAAATCACCAGCTGAAGGCAACTCTGCCGTCTCTGCCAAATTAGTCACAGCGCTAGCTGCCGCTAACTTATCCACTGAAACGGTTTTAGCTTTGACAACTCCAGATGCTGTCGATGTGCTCGTATTAGATACTTCAGCTGATGCTAAAGTTTTCGGCTTTTCAGCAACCGCATTATTACTACTGTTGCCGTAAACCAAAAATGATATAGTTAACAAAAATATTCCGCCGTAAACCGCGAACGATTGCAGCTTACGTTTCTTACCCCGAAGAGTTATAAAATGGTTACGAATAATCGTGCTCCTTGTATCAATGTTACCACTGATACTTCTACCCAATTGTCTTTCTTCTCGCAATAGAACAGGATATGTTGTCGACCTAATTGATTATTATATTCTACATTAGTTTTGCTATATCCGTAGCGACAATTTTGGTAGGTCATTTACCATAATTTACCCTTATTGATAAATCAGACAAACGATCTACATTCCATTTTACACAACATTGACAATAAAGTCAATAAATTTTATAAGATGTGATTTTGTCAAGAAATCTGACATTTTTTCTGACAATGAGCCTTAATATTAGCCTCGTGTTCTTCGTTTGTCTTCGCAAAATAAGTCACGTCATCATCACCACTCAGGAAGTAAATGTAGCTAGAGACTGTCGGATTAGCTGCGGCATTTAGAGCACTCAAGCTAGGCGTAGCAATAGGCCCAGGCGGCAAGCCTTTTTGGATGCGTGTGTTATAAGGCGATTTTAGGCTTGGCGAACGCTCTAAGCCATTTTTATCAGCAATATATTGATAGGTGACATCCGAGCCCAGTTCCATATTCGCCTTCAGGCGATTATAAAAAACACTAGCAATCTTCCGCTGATCCTCGCAAGTCTCAGCCCCAGAACCACAACCAATCGACTCACGCTGAATAATTGACGCCAGCGTAATTCCCTGATACAGCGTTATTCCACGAGCCTTAAACTTCTCTTCAAGGTTGTACTTTTTCACGATTTTTTCAAACTGATTGATCGACCGCTTTAAGACCTGCTCGACAGTTTCATCTAAAGAAATATAGAACGTTTCTCCATAAATATAACCTTCAAGACTGGCATTATCTGGTTTACCAGTAAAAACCGAGCTACTATATTTAGCGGCAAAGGCCTTCTTTATCTGCTCTTTTGAGAAGCCGGCTTTCAATAATACAGATTCGACTTCTCTGCCATCAGAATTGTTTATCTTTTTGTCTAAAGACGCACCAGGATAAAAAGTTATAGCAACCTCATCGGACTTACCACTTGTTAAATGACCAACTATTTCACTAACAGACTGAGACGGCTTTACTGAATAAACACCGGCCTTAAATTTACCCCCCGAATTATGGAGTCTTGTATAAATTGAAAAAGCTAATGAATTCTTGATAATCTTCTTGTCCTCCAGAATTTTAGCAATATCACTAGAACCCATACCTTCTTTAATATTAATCCTTACAGTTTGCTGGGCGTGCACATCAAAAGGAGAAAGCATTTGTTTGTACCAGATAGTTGCACCCAAAGCACTCAAGCCTAAAATTGCCACAGTAATTGATAGCACCAATAGCCAGACACGTCGTTTACGAATTTTCATACTTTTCCTCCAAGAAATCCTGCAAAATTATACTAGCAGCCTCTGCGTCAATCTCGCCCTTATCCTTAATTTTATTTCCTAATCTCTGTTCGGCCTGCACGCTTGTTAATGATTCATCCTGAAAAACAATTTCCGTATCCAGCTCAATGTCGGCAAACTGCTTAACAAAATCCTCCACAAATTCCGTCTGCTTAGTTGGCTCACCAGACTGGTTGCGCGGATATCCCACTACGATTACATCAATATCATGTCGCAACACCAATTCTGTTATTTCTTGGATAATTTTTTCGCTATTCTCCAGCCAACCAAACGGCACTGCAATTTTCACTTGCGAGTCTGCCATCGCCAAACCAATCCGTCGCTCACCGACGTCTAGAGCCAGAAAGTTCTTACTTGACATCTTTTATCTTAAATTCAACATTTATTTTATTGATGTCTTTTGGCACTGATTTAACCCAAAATGGCGAAAACTTAACATCAACGTCCTCAACTCCGTTAATCGACTCAATGGCCGACTGCACTTCACCGTAGCTCTTACCTTTAGCCTGATCCTTGACGCTCTCCTCTTTAATATCAGGGCCGACTTTACCATTGGCAGTCAAGCGAACAGTTTGGGCGTTTCGAGCGTTAGCAAATTGAGAAAATGCCGCCTTCTCAACACCGTTATCGTAAATTCTCTGGGCTTTTTTACCGGAAATCTCGTCCTTTAGCTTCGACTCTATAAAATTCTTCAATTCATTCTTATCAACCGCTAGCATATTTGCAGTGATTGTGGATTTTAGAGTCACTGCGCCAGTGGCCTCTCCGTCGACCGCCACACTTGAGCTAGGATCTGAGCGATTTTCGGCATAACTTTCCGTAATTGTCTTCACAGAATTACCAAATGAAGCAATTAACTGCTCTTTCAGACCTTCGATTTTCTTATCGCTAAGCTTGTTTTTTGCCGCTTCTATGTCACTAGCCGTTACGACCGTTGCCGTTTTATCAGTACCACCGCTAGTAGCAGACCGCAAGGACGCGGAAATATCATCAACCGAAATACTCATACTGCCAGTGGCAGCATTATACTGAGCTCCGCCCTCACTAGCGGTAATTGCTCCCGAGGCCGATCCTGCACATTTATAACCAGGGCAACTCCAATCCAGTGTTGCACCCGGAACATTCACGGAAGAATTTAAGGTGTAAGATAGTCCACTATTCTTTAAAACGGTACCAGCTGCAATTGTTACACTACTTGAAGATGAATTCTTAAAAACCACCACTCCGGTCGCCTTTTCGCCAACGTTCTTCTTGCCCGTAGCAGAAAATTCAACACTGACTTCCTTAGCTATTTCCTTCTTAATTGACTTGATGATATTAGATTTAGCGTTCGTAGCAGCATTTTCGCTTAGACTAACCGTATCACTCACCGTCATGCTGGTAGTTTTTGCAGAAATAATAACCGTAGCATGCGGCGCAAACCAAATTGCCCAGACTAAAAACACCCCAAACAAAAGCACTCCGCCACCAATTAGCAAAAACTTCTTACGAAACGCACTAAAATTAGGGACTTTTGGCTTTTTAACCATGTTTTTTAGAGAAGTTAAGCCCTTAGACTCCTTCTCGTTTGCAGCGGCAATAGTACTGTCTATTGCGGCGTCATTATCTGATGATGACTTTTTTGCAGCCTCAGCCATATCACCGACAGACAACTTACCACCATCAATAACATCGCTTTCATCATCAACTTTTAGGGCTGGAATTTCCGCAATTTCCGGTTTACTCTGGAGCGTTTTTGCTACGGGGATTTTTGCCGTGGCAGCCAAACCAGCCAGAACCGAATCATTTGTAATAATTACTATCGTTTTATCCGCCGATTTTGCCGCTCGTGCCAACAATCTTATATTAACAGCACTCTGTAAAATACCAGTCCGCCTAGGCGGTACCAGCGCAATTATCCGCTGCTTTGACGCTTTAATCTTACCAATTATGGTGGTAATATCGTCTTCTATATCGATATAAATAACGTCTTTGTTCATCTTAAATCTTTAATAACCTGTTTACTTTTTCAACCAAACTATTACCGCCCTGGCTACCGATAATTGTATCATAGCCAACCCTTAATAGTCCCATAGCCGTGACAAATGTATGGTCGCTAGCATCGCCAGTTTCATCGACTATTCCTGTTATGTCACTTGGATTAATATACTGGATGACGGGTTTTTTAGTAAAAGGCAGATCCTCTGGCCATTGTCTCTCCTTGAGAACTTCGGTAATCTTCTTCAGGCTAGAACCGCCACCACATAATAAAATCCTATTTGGCAAATAATCAACATTATCAAAATCACCAAGAGCTAACTCAACACCAGATAGCCAGACCTCCAAGGTTTTATCAATTGCAGCATCAACCTTCTTCTTCACCGTAGGCTTTAACTTATCATGATCAATATTTAGCTTCAGTTTTTCCGCATCCTTAAAACTTAAATCCAAATCAGAAGCAATAGTTCTGGTGAAGCTCCGTCCACCAATACCAAACATTTTTGTACCCTCAACACCACCATCATTGACCACCGCAATGTCAGTCGTACCACCACCAATATCCGCCAAGATAGCCGTAAAATTACTATCAGTATCTGAGCCCAGAACACTACGGCTCACCGCGAACGGCTCGGCTGCCACCGCCACCAAGTCCAGAGCTAGTTCATCAGCCACCTTCTCCAGAGCCCCAATATGAACCATCGGCGCAAATGCCGTATAAATCTGCACCGCCACGTCCCTACCCTGAAAGCCAATTGGATTTGACACCTTATAGCCGTCAATATGAATGCTCACCAACGCCGAATTAACTAACTTCACTTCAACATCGGCATTGCCAGTCTCCAGGGCAATTTGAGCCTGAGCCTTACCTTGAGCTCGCTCCTGCACCTTCTCAATAATAAATTCCATTTCTGCGACGTCCAGCGGTTTATTTGGCTGCGGACGACGATAGCGGATAGTATTAGTTACACCTTTAACCAGCTCACCAGCAATACCAATGACAACTCGCTTGCCCTGAACTCCAGCTTGATCTTCCGCCTCAGATAAAGCGTCCTCGCAGTTGGCCACCACTCCGGCAATATCAGCAATTGCGCCAGTATGCATATCGCCCATTTCCTGCTGCTTACGACCAACGCCAATAATCTTCAGCTCGTCGTCTTTGACTTCAGCAATTAACGCCTTAACCACCTCAGTACCGATGTCCAAACTAACCAATAGCTCGCGATTATCTTTATCAGACTTCTTTAACATGTCTTTCAATGCCATATACGAATTATTATATAACGCTTGTGATTTTGAGGCAACAGATTGACGTATTTTATTTTTAATGTTATAATAGAGCAATGTATAATATTCTGCCAAAAACTAATCATGAACATCCGCTCTCTCCCGCCACAAGCAGTGCTATATTCAGTGCAGCGGTAAATCTACTAGGATACGCCGAACCAAGCGAGACATCTACAGAAGTCATTGGCTTAGATTTCGGTAGGTACAGAGAGGGACACCTGGATGCTAAAATTAGACTAGCAGGAGACGTAGCGCTTTTGGGGACCTACCTGCGGTATCATCAAAAAGACAGAATAGTCGAGACAAAACTAGGCGCAGACAATAAATAGGATAGCGGAATTACATCAAGAAAAAATATTACAAATTGGTTCTGCAGTATTTGCCCATTTGACGTCGATGCAGACCCTATAAGAGAGTTATCTTCAAAAGATGGGACATTTTCAAATGGACAACTATTGCAGTCTATAGCAGACATCATAACCTCATTTCCAAAAGAAAATGTACGCACGGACTCTGTATACTATAATCAAAACCCGGAGATTTATGAGGTAACGGATGATATTGCAGGCGACGGAAAAGTAAGAATTGATGATAGGTTGTATAGAATCGGTGGCACTGAAAGCAAGCTCGAAATAGTCGAACTTAATAGATTGCCAGTAAAAGTGTGGTATAGCATGTCCACCCCTTATGAACACGACGGCATTGAAACTAGTATGATATTAGATGTGACAATAGGTACACTAGGCAAAGGAGCGTTATCATGCTATTTCTACGACCCAGTAGATGGACGTAGGCGCAATATTACGCCTAAAGATATACGCCAGCTTGAAAGAGAAATAATTGAAGATGTCGAAGCAATGGCGGCAGATAAACTATCTATCGCAAAACAGCTTTAATACGGCGGATACCGGCCGAACTGGATTCTTCTTTAGTAATTTTGAAGCGCTTACCACCTTCAGCCAGAATTCCAGTATGCTCAACGTGCGGACCACCGCAGACTTCAAAACTAATAACATTGTCATCTTTACCAATTGAATAAACCTTAACTTCTTCACCATAGCGCTCACCAAATGCACCAATAGCGCCCATTTTTAGTGCTTCTTCAGTTGGATAGACGGCAAACTTAACAGGCAAATCAGCATCAATCCAAGCGTTAACCTGATCTTCAACAGCCTGTTTTTCTTCCAAAGTCAATTTATCATGATTAAAATCAAAGCGCAGACGATCAGCGGTAATATTACTACCATGCTGCTGCAAATCTGGCGCGTTTAACACCTTGCGTAAAGCCGCACCCAATAAATGAGTCGCTGTATGATACTTAATATGAATTGGGTCGTGACCTTCGAGACCACCACTAAATTGCCCCTTGCGGGCCGTCTTGGAGCGCTGGCGCTGCTCAGTCATCTTAGCATCAAATTCAGCGCGCCAATTATCAGAAAGCTTGATGCCTTGCCTATACGCCTCCTCGGTACTCAGCTCCACCGGAAATCCAAATGTATCATACAAAGTAAATAGCTCCTCACCAGTCAGGCCATCATCAATATAATGCTGCATTTGCCTCAGACCTTTGCGTAGTGTTTGGCGGAAAGCCTTTTCTTCCTTGACCAACACAGCGATAATTTGCTCGCGACTCTCCTTAACCTCTGGAAAATCTGCTTCATATAAATTGGCAATCACTGGCACAACTTCTTGCATAAAGTTCTGCTCAATCCCCAGGTCAAAACTATAGCGAATCGCCCGGCGCAACAATCGGCGCATTACGTAGCCCTGCTCCTTATTACTCGGCACACAGCCATCAACCGCCATAAAAGTAGCAGCCCTGAGATGATCAGCAATCACACGCATGCTTTCGGTATGCGAATCATAATTTTTGCCACTCAAATCCTGCAATTTTTCAATAATTGGCCACAATAGGCTAATCTTGAAAACATCAGGGTCGTTATTAGATGCTGCCGCGATGCGCTCCAGGCCCGAACCGTGGTCTATATTTGGTTTTTCTAATGATTCAAACACACCATCAGCCACCTTTTTATAGGCCATAAAGACATTATTGCCAATTTCCATAAAGCGCCCACAGTCGCAGTTCGGATGGCAATGTTCGCCAAATTTTGGATCATGCTCGATGAAATCGAACTCATAAAACATCTCGCTATCTGGCCCGCACGGATCCCCAATTGGTGTAGTCTCCGGCCCGCCGTTGCGGCTCCACCAGTTCTTGCTGCCATCATAGTAAAAAATCCGCTCGCCCGGTTTAATACCGCGCGCATAACCGGCCTGTTCCGAACCAATATCAGCTTGACTGCTACTCAAGCCTGCTTTTTCGTATAGTTCCGCCCAAATCTCCGCCGCCTCAGTGTCTTTCGGGATATTATAGAGTTCATCGCCGATGTAACAGGTGACATAAACCCGGTTCATATCTAGCCCAACCTCTTCGGACAGGAATTGCCACATCCAATTAATCTGCTCTTTTTTGAAATAATCACCCAAACTCCAGTTACCGAGCATCTCAAAGAAAGTCGTATGACGGTTATCGCCAATATCATCAATGTCCTGCGCCCGTAAACACGTCTGCGAATCGGCAATTCGCCTTCCTTCAGAGTGTGGCTCACCAAGCAGATAAGGAATCATCGGCTGCATGCCAGCACCAGTAAACAGAGTTGTTGGATCATTGGTGAGAATTAGAGGAGCACGCTTAATCACAGCATGTCCATTGCGTTGATAAAAATCGAGGTATTTTTGTCGGATAGTCTCAGCGTTCATAGGGATATTATAGCATAGCCACCCCTAATATAATTACCCCGCTATGACTAGGCGGGGTAATTATATTGATTAAGACTAGCTATTGTCTTGTCGACGCCGGCTTACTATAAATAGCGCACCACCACCAAATACCGCCACCGCACCAATTGCGGCGATTACTGCAATATTCTCGCCAGTATCACTAAGCCGCAATGAGGATGCACTAGGCTTTCTATTATTATCTTTGGCTTGTTTAGGCTGAGGTTTACGAGCATTAATCTGCGCTTGACGCGTATTTAGGGACGTCTTTATATCATTGAAGTCAGTTAGCAAACGGATGCGAACAGCTTCATCCTTAATTGCATTTATCTGACGTTCAATAACAGCCATATCAATATTTGGCATCTCATCCCGACCAAGACTTGGGCTGTTAAGCTTATTTCTGGCATCACGAAGTGAATTAGTGGCCGCGTCTTGTCGAGCAGTCTCGCTCGCAACAGCCCGACCAATTGCAGCTGCCAATGCATCAGCCTTACTTCGCACTTCCTCTACAGATGGATTTGCTGCATCATTTACCGCTTTTGCGTCAAGCAAAGCTTGCTTTACCTCTGGGTCATCCTGAATATATTGTGGCTGAGTCGGTAAGCTGTTAATGATATTTTGGACCAGCTGCTTATCTGTAGTAAGTGCGGCAATTGCTGCAGCCAACTGCTGATTAGCATTGTCAATCTGCGCTTGAGAAGCATTTGCGTCGCCCAGAACAGCCTGCGCGCTCACCTTCGCAGCATTAAAATCACTCATCTTAGCGTCATTTATCTTGCCATCAATCGTTTGCGGATCATTTGCGCGATCTAATATAGCCTGAAGAGCAGTCTTTCTAGTGGCGTATTCTTGCTTCAGTTGATCAAGTGCAGCCTGAAGAGTATTTTTCTTATCCGCATCCTTTAGCGTATTGATTTTTGCTTGTGCGTCCGTAAAGCTGCTTGGTGTTTTTTGTGTATTCGCGGTAGTCAATGCCGTGTCAGCTGCAGCCTGTCGAGCTTGTTCTGCAACTTTCGCCGCATTGATCGCATTATTAAGATTCTGAATAGCATTCCTTACATCTGTCAATGATGGATTTGGATTCGCCATAAGTGCATTGGCGACGCCCAGCGCATTCACTACACCAGCATCTTCCTTAACATAATCAACCTGTCCTGCTACATTCGCAATAGCATTACCAAGCGGTGTTTTGTCAACACGCAAATTGTTAATAGCCTGGTTTAGTTCGTTCTGGGCTTGGTCAATCTCCTGTTGTGTTGCTGCATTATTCGCTATCACATCTTCTGCAGCTTTGCGCTTGTCTTTTACAGCCTGAACAGTTTCGGCGGTATAGCCGTCCAGAGAAGCGTCTGTCGTATTGGCTACAAGATTCTGAACAGCGGTGGCTTTGGTAATTTCAATTTCACGATTAACCGTAGCAGAATTCCCTTGATTATCTACAGCTGTATAAGTAAGTGTATATTTACCCTGCGATGGATTTGCTGGATTTAAATTAATAGCGGATGCGTTGTTTGTAACACCTGCTGCGCTCAAGCCACTACCACCAGGATTATCATCTGCCGTTATGTCATTAATATTGATAGCCACACCTTCGCGCGAAACAATCTTTGCAGGAGCTACGGGATTAAATGTTGGCGGTATTGCGTCTTGTGGTGGTAAGTTATAATTAACCGTCAGAGTTCCAGAGAACGGACGATTAGTTACATGCCCTTTACTAAACTCCTTTTCCCAACGGATATCAACTTTATTCTTGCCATATAGATTGACCAGCTTTATGTGAGTACCATTTGGATTTAAGCTACCATCTGCATTGACATTTTTAACATTAGCCGTTTCCACCACTGGAATAACCTCGTTATTGATACCGCGCACTGGATTTTCAAATACTGGGTTAGTGTCAGTGTTAATTGTATGCAGCTGATCGCTAAATGTTGACCAGCGTTGCAGCACTACAAAGCCTTCTTTTAGCATATCGTTAAGATTTAACACATTATTACCAGCAGTCATCAATGTCTCAAGCACTGGCGCATTTTTCAGAACCGCAAAATCAGCGCCTGTCAGTTTGGTAGTATTAGCATTGATTAATTTAAGATTAGGAGCAGCAGCTAGTGGAGTTAGATCTAGTTTAGTTGGCGAGAGGGTATTATTATACCATGGAAACAATCTGTTAATTACTTCGTAAATCGTAATTTTCCAGATTGTTAAAGTGAAAGGTTGGTGTCAGCAATCCTTGCTGTCCTTACCTTGATGATTTCATTGTAGCAAACCTAAAGCATTTTGTCAATACTCCGGCTAAATATTGATAACTTCACCCCTTATGCAAGCTGTCCCGGCGTGGGCGTTTGCCGCTAATTTATAATTCTTCAGTTCGTCCCAGATCTCGCACATATCGCCGTCAAGATTGTGTAGATAGCGCTGTGTTATCTGCAAACTTGAATGTCGCAGCAACTTCTGCACCACATCGACATCAGCCCCGCGCTTACGTACGTCAGTGGCGAAACTATGACGTAGTTCGTGTAGTTGAAACCCCTCCAGCCCCGCCTCGCGGAATTGCCGCTGTATTTTCTTGCGAATGCCGTCAACAGTCAGCGGCTCGAAATATTTACGACGTGTGGTTTTGATCCATACATAATCTATCACGCCAGCCGCCCTAATCCATGTATCCAACCGCTCACGTGTTGTGTCAGATATGTACACCCAGCCGTCTTTACGCCCCTTCCCTACTGTGTAGATTGTGCGTCCGTTCAAGTCGCTCAGGCGTAGGTTTGAAAATTCCTGTGCACGCATACCCGTATCAAACAGTACACGAATCATCACCTCGGTCAATAAATCATCGCAACCACTCAGTACCATTGCGATCTGCTCCGATGTATACCATTTTCGACGGCATGGTGCAGGCTTTGGCTTTACTACCATCCGAGTTTTGATTTTTATCGGATAGTTCATGTCTCGCAGCCAAGTTATCCACGACATCACCGTAGCAACGTTAGTGCGTATCGTTGTAGAATTACACCTTGAGCCGAGCTGTCCCAATGCCTTTTTCTCAATCCACCGGTCAAGCTTTTTGTTGGTTAATTGCGACATATCTTCAATACCAGTTTGAATAATAAATCTACCCAGCACGCTGCGCTTTGTCGCCATGGTTGAGGGGGTTAATTGCTTCACATTCACGCACCACTTCAAGTAAACTCGCAGCTGATTCTCTGCTGGCGTTCGTTTTATTTTCATCGTAAAACTCCTAAATCTCCCACCTCATGTCTATATAGATCGTTATAATCATTGGAATATTTATTCCAAGTCTATATAGACCGTTTTTGGTTAATTATTATGAAAAATCACCCACTATACCCTCCATTTTTCAAGCCAAGCTAGCTTTTTAGGCGGAATTGTTCGCCTAATTCGTGCCAGCTGGCGTTATTTGCTTTACAAATATCGCTATCGGTTATCTAATATCTAACAGTAGACATGCAAAAATCACGCCGCTAGATTTCTCCGGGCGCTACCCTCCATTTTTCAAGCCAAGCTAGCTTTTTAGGCAAATACCCATATCGCCATACATCTGCGACATCTTCGCTCTACCGCTATAATTCATATCTTGTCTGGCTCTTTCCTCCATCTTCCGTTGTTTCTTCTCTTGCCGCTGCCGCGCCAGTTCGTTGATCGCTCTGGCAATTCGGCTGCGCATCCACACTAGCGACTGCTCCAGATTTTTTAGCGACCAAACTGACGCGAGATACCGCTCAGGGTCGCGTTTAGTTTTTGCCACTTCAACTGATTCGTCGAACTCTTGTTTATATTTCTTTTGCCGATTGCGAAACATTGGCAAATATGCGTCGTCTTTGATTAGTTCTGACGCTTTGCCGAGGTGTTTGCGCATCGTGGCGATTCGTTTATTGTCTACAACGAACATATTACCCTCACTTATTTTTGATATAAGTTTGAGGTCAAAAAAGAGAAAACCCCAGCAAAAAACATTACTGTTTTACTGAGGTCTCCCTTGCTCGATTGTTGTTCTCTATTAATATATCAAATTATGATAGCGAAATCAAGAAAGATGATTACCGCAACGAATACACTCATGATCATATCCGCCACCCTGATACTGTCCGCAATATTGACAATTATGGCAGTGCTTGCAAATAATCGTCGGCGTTTCACTTGTGATGCCACACCACACACATTGATACGTCGCACAAACCTTTGGGCTGTGCTCAATCTGCCTGTCAGTCATGATCACTTCGCCCATCTCTACCATAGCATTCTTTTTCAGTCGCTTCTGGCTCGGACGTGGCGGCTCTACCGTATTCCTTGCGTAGTATAAACTATATCCACTTTCCACAATCTTACCTTTCCATATAACATTCCATTGCTACCTGAATTACCGCAGCCAAACTCCAATCTAAGTGTTTTTGTGCCGTTCACTTCTGTTGGCTTGCCCTTTATCAGTCCAAATAGATCCAGCTCGTTTGAAAAATCATACTTTACACTAGCGGTATCGCCCTCCAATCCAACATTAAACACCTTGCGTCCGCCGCTACCGCCCATCCAGCCAATTTTACGTAGCTCTGGCGGGGTAGTGTTCTCTATCATTTGTCCTAGCTGTTCAATTTTATCAAAACCAATCGCCAAGTAAACGAATAAGTTTTTTATCTCTATCAAATCCTTTGGTAAAAATACCACCAGCGTATGTGCCTCCAGCCATCGGCACTGAGCATCCGCCAGCGACACGGTTTTGCATTGATAGGGATATTCCTGATTTCTGCTACCAATCATAGACGCGCCTCGTAATCATACACTTTAGTTCGCATAGCTTCATACTCAGGACTATTGTTTAGCAGCTTATCTCCCAGCGGCGCCTTGCCGGTACTCAGTATATCGATAATTACATATATTTTGCCGTTGTAGCCAACATCTGTTGGTTGCGGTAGCATAGTCTCGTCAGCTACCAGCGTCTTGCCAATGCCGGCTCCAGCTGCTACATCGGTATTGCTTTTAACCGCCGAATAATCCACCACGTCGCCAACGGGCGCTTTCGTTGATAATAATATTCGGTAGGCTTGAGCAGTATTTGTGGTGATTCCGGCATTTGGATCGATGTAGTGGTCAAATAGTTCAAAGTTATCATTGACGATCTCCAGTTTGGTGTTTAATACTGCCAACTTGTGAGCTTCTACCGCCCACCATAAATATCTAAAAGGTGCGCCGCCTTTATTGCCGGCACTACCGCCCATGCCAGGCATGCCAGTTACATAAATATAATCCTTGCCTTTTATTTGTCCAGTTCGATAACCTTTTTCTTGCCTATCGCCAATCATACCAATATCTCCGTTCCCAGTAGCAAATTTAACCGCTCCAACTTAAAGCCCTGCGGCGGTGTGTCAAACGCCAATACCAACGCCATTAGCTCGCTGTCGTGCGTCTTCTCAGAAATGACTGGCTTCATATTAAGCCCGCCAATCCGAATTCTGCCGTTCTCTGCCTTAATTGAATCGCTCTTGCCATACAGCCTACTCCACATCTCATCAATTTGACTGTTTGATAATTCCACTGGTATCAAACCGTCAACTGGAGCGAATACTGTTCGTACACCGTTGCCGCCAGCCGCCGTACACCACAAATCCAAATAAGCCTCAACTATCTGCGCATAATGAGGCATGAGCATACGGATATATAGCGTTGCCGACGATTGATTACTCGGAATTACATACCTGGCAACGTCGCCAGCACGAAACCCCTCCGCCTTATCTTCTGCTCCGACAGACAGGTCGCGCTCAGTTGCATCGTAGTAGCAGTGTCCGACGATTGAACCGCGAACTGGCACGACCTGCCTCAGCATTTTTATTTCTCCTTAAGCAACTTTACGATTGCGCTAATCACAGGCATCAAACGGCTAATTCCCGCAGCTATTGCCGCCGAACTGCTTGAGAATATGAGAGACCCTGTCAGTGCGTCTAGGCTTCTCATGAACTCAGTGAACTGCGGAACGCCGTATAAACCTGTAAACGCTATCATTGTTCCTAAGAAACCCTGTAAAAGTGTTCTCATGGCTCGTCCATTTTTAGTTTCTGGACTGAATAATAATTTAATCTTTTCCATATTTCCTCCTATTATTTTTCCTCAGTGCCATACACGCCGCGAGCTTCACGCTCAGCCTTACGGTTGGCTAGCCACATAATAGCTTCCTCAATTTTCGTAAGGGCTACACTGTTTTCGCGGCATGGTAATTCTCGGTTATAGCTTGCCAGCTTTGCGTAGGCGACAGTCAGTAAATCTTCAATAGATACGCCATCGCATTTGCCTTCGCTGCTCTCAAATATAATCTTCAATACCTCTTTATCATTTATACTTTGTGAATATTCATCAGCTGGCACACCGCATCTAAGAGTGTTGTGTAATTCGTTTAGTGCATTATAGTTTGATTTATTCATGGTTTCCCTCCATTATTTATTAAAATTTTTGAATAAACTGGCTAAAAATTCGACAATCTTGTTGACTATTTTTTCCAACGTGCTGACACGCTTCTCTAGTCCATTGTGTGGATCTTCAGCAGGTTTATCGTTGAGATATAATGTTTCGATCGCCAATTCGCCACCTTCAAGTACCAATAAGTCATGTCCGACAACCTGTGTCGCGTGAGTGATGCGCACTTTGGTATTGACTGGCAATCGTTTTACTACATCACCATTTTCAATCTTTAGCACTGGCGTTTCTGAGCGTGTCCACATATCCTTATCCTCAATGTCTTTGAGATTTTTTAGCCACTCTGGCTTCTCCTTTTCGGGCTCGACAGCTGGAACGCCCAATTGGTCGGCTGAGATACCCCAAGGTAGTCCTTTTTTGACGGCGTAACTCGATAGGTAGTATTTCTTCCCGCCAATCGTTGTCTCCTTAGCAATATCCACCTGTGTGCCACGTGGGATAATCGTATCGTTAACGAACTGTAGATTCGTCAGGTTGAGTACTCGTGCTCCGTCTGCCGCTAATACTGTTAGTTTAGTGTCCTCGATATCTCTTAGATTACGCTGCCATTCTGGCGCTGGCGCTACTGGCTCTGGTAACTCTTTAAGACTACGGATGTCAATACCATAGTTTAATCCTTTAATGGTTGAGTACGCACTGCGCAAGTATATGGTGCCATTCGCTTGACACTTCTGCTTAAATTCAATAATTGTGCCCGCTGAAATTTCACTACCAACAAATTGGTTGTTGTCTAGATTGATAATGCGCAAATTTGTTGCTGCAACCATCTTGCGTGGGTTTGTCATTGCTTCCCATTCAGTTTTTGGCGCATTTGGCTGTTTTTTACGGTTGTACCAAGCTTCAGCCTCACGCTCAAGTCTTGCCATATCATAATTACCAGGGCATTGCGTCGGTGTCCAGTGACGATGTGGATAAAGTGGCTTACGACCATGCCACATCCACAAATCAGCGACGAGTTCAGCTGCAGTATCATAATCCTCATCACGACAGCGTGGGTCCATTTCAATGCCGATGGTGGTCGTATTGCCAGTCCAATTCCCTGCGTGCCAAGCAGTATTACCCAGGTCTACTAAACAAGCTACTCGCCTACCAGTCCCCGTAACAACATAATGAGCAGATACTTGACTGCGTGGATTGCATAACCAACTAACAACACCCTCAAATTGTGGATTGTTGCGTGGGTCGCCCCAATGATGTCCAGTCTCTCCCTGAATTGAGTTGCCACCTCTTCCTGGTGTGAAATTGGGCGAATCAAATTGAGTTAATTCTGTGTATGCCATTACTTAACCTCCTTTAATACTTTCTTAATAAGCCGATAAACAAACTTAAAAGTTGCCGCAAACAGCAGACCAACCACTGCACCGCTAAACGCACCTGCAAATATCGCCATAAAGAATAATTGCTCTAACATACTCATTTTGCGATCCTATCTATAATTACCATTTTCAGTATTGCCCCAGCCACAGCGGCGATGATAAACCAAACTATCCTTGCTTGGTTATCTTCCAGCTTATCCAACCTATCTTCATGATTTCCTACGTCTTTTTCCAGCTTCACTAGCCGCTCTACCACCACTGTCAAATCCAGCCTGTCAATCTTTGCACTGATTGATTCTATCTGGTTTCTGATGTTCTGTATGTCGGCGTCCATCTTCCCCAATTTTTGCCACAGCTCCGCTTTGTTAGTATTATTTGCTGCTGCCATGCTTTGTCGGTCTCCTTTCTCTCACCCCAGGCCGCAACCAAATAAAAATATGCGTCCTGAAACGCATATACTTACCTACATTATATCACGGTTTTACCGTAAACATAATACATTTTTCGTGGTTCTATACAACCAGATAAATTAGCAGATAGCCTTAAAACCTATAAATCTACTGAAATGGACACTGGCAAAAAATGGATCGATGGAAAATCCATTTACCAAAAATCTATAACCTTTACCACGACAGGATCTGGTGCGGAAGAAACTGGCGCGAATAATGAAAACTTTAGCTATATAGACACTCTAATATCGCTAGATGCTATCTTAAACGTGGCTAATGGCGAGAGGTATCCAAACAGTTATACTAATCCATCCGCGCCATCTCTTCAATATTTCCAATTAAAATTTGCTAACTGGGAGGGCGCTAAAAAAATACGCTATCAGACAAGAACCGCTGGCACAGTAGTAATGACTATTCTGTATACGAAGAAGTAGTCTAAGCTGCACCAATCGCAATCCAACTAAAGTAATACACGCCTCTTAGTGTAGCGCCGTCAAATCGCCGACATCTTGCCGTAAACCCTGAATTAGTAACGCCAACCGCACCAAATGCCGCACCAGCCCAAGATGGATTTGGTGTATCTGTCCACTGGTCACTAGCGTTACCGTATCCGTTGTATGTGCAAATGACAGTTGGTATCATTCCGTTTTCAAAATCCTTTGGAAACGTGACGGATGTCGTAGCCTCTACGGCTTCAGTTGGCACTCTTACTCTTGCTCGACCATACTGGATGATAGCAGGCACAACTGGCAGGGTGGCGTTGTCTTGTTTCGATTGAATAAAATCTTTCCAGCCAATGTGATGTGGTTGTATAGAACCATCGTTTATCCCAGTTCCATCATGAAAACTAGCGTCATTTGCTGCCAAAAGATTCATTTTTGCCGCTGTTAAAATTTCGCCCGGCACAAAGTTCAAATTAACATACGCCATATCATCTCACCCTTTCTACTTGAAATGTCTCAAATCGCTCAATAATCATACCTTTATCGCTATACTTCAGCTCGTAATCCGCCTGCTCTTTATTGACACTTTGCTTTAGTGCCACTTCACTCTCTAGCTGCGCTCGCTCGAACGGACTCATAGCAAATGAGTTCACCAGCTCTGCTGGACTAGCCTCACCTGGCTGCACTGGATTTATTGTTCCTCTCTCAAATTTAGATAACCGTGTATCGTTGCCAGTTAACGCTTCGTAACCAATCATCGGAAATCCTTCAGGCGTTTTATCCAGCCTCTCACGGGTCGTCAAAAATAGCCCCTGATAATCATAAATATCACGGTTGCCTCCACGTCTAGGTGCGGTAATTGCTGAAAAGCCTTGAATTGTCTTTGCCGGAAAACACTCAACTGCAACTACCAGATTAGTTTTCAGACATCTCACAAAGTACACCTGGCTGTAATGCTGAGCATAAAAATCTGCCATTTTCTCCAGTTCGGCTTGGTCTTGCGTTTGCTTGGCTGTTTCGCTATCCATTATTTCCTCCAATAAAAATACGACCGCCGCTCTGGCTGGTCGTATATACTGCTTACATTATACCATACTTAGTTTGCTAGCACATCTCCGCCATCCAGCGTTGACTTGTCCAGCTCAAACGCACTAATTTTCGGACGCTCCTCCACCTCCAGGCTCTGTCGAAAATTAGCATTCACGCCGCCTGCCAGCTCGTAGCTGGTAATAAAGCAGCTGAAACTATCAGCCAGCTCATCAATCTGCAAGTCCACCGTATCGCCGATCTGTAAATACGGCACAAAAAAGTTATCCAACTTGAATTGTCTGTTTGGGTTTGAGTACAACGTTACGATGTTATTAGCGATCGCCCTCGCACCGCCAACATCCTGCACCAGGTTATTTTCAATCTTCAACACCTCTGCACCAAAACCGGTTGACGTGTCAGGATTGACGCCATACTGTTCAATGCTTGGCTCGCTCACGGCATTTTCGGTAATTACTTGCGCTACCTTTGCCGGTACACCCCATAACTGGATACGATTAATATATCCGTCCACGCTTGAGTTGTTACGGAAGGTCATTTTGTAAGTGCTGCCAAAGTTGTACACCGACACCAGCTGTACATTGATTGCGCCGCCTCCACCGTCAGAATTTTTCGTGCCAGAATACATCGACGTACCAGAGTTACTGCTTGCATGAACTGGTCTATCTACATTTACAGCATAAAAGTCCCCAACACTATCCTGAAACTCAGCGAAAATGTCGATAGTCTTACCAGCTCTTATTTTCGTTTGCTCGCTGCCCTGCTCCAGTTCCCACAGTTTTTGAAATGCCTGCAATTTGAATGGTTTTGCTACCACCTGCGCCGAGTTTATTACTGGCGTTGACTTAATTTGTAGGTTAGTCAGGTTAGAATAACTGAACGTATGAGCTGTTTGCTGAGTCTTCGCCAGGTGCGTTCTATTCCAGAACCGAATTATCCCCTGCTCGTCAACAAAGACCAGCGCCGCTTCCGCTTCTGCTAATTCTTTCAATAAATCAGTCACGCTCTTGTCTTTTGGCGATAAATAACCAATCGCCACCTGTTGCGACCGGTCGATCTCAAACTGGTTGGTACTGAACCCCTGCTCAATCAGTAAATCTCGCACAATTTCGTGCGCAAACTTGCCCACAAACGCCGGCAAATTGGAATATTTTGTGTCCAGGTAGGTGATTGCGTCAAATGCCGTCAGCTCCACTGTCTGCTCTACAATATTTATTGTCGGTGTACCCACGAACCCAACAAAGTTCGTAATCATTTCGCCATCATATCCAGTTAATATCTTTATCGGCCGTCCTGCCTTGATAAATTTGCCGATCACAGGGTCTTTTTCTGGCAGGAACCGCCCCGTCGTATTATTCAGTGTGATTGTCGCCTGAGCTGTGACGACACCCCACGAGTAACTGCTCACTTTTTTACTAATTTTGAAGTTCTTGACGTAACGACTCTCGTCCGTGTACACATACTTGTCGAAAAACGTCACCACATCGCCTGATCCTTTTAGAAAGTCTCCGCCATCCAGCGCCGAAGAATCCAAATTAAAGAACCGCGTAGTAGGATTTATTTGCTTACTCCATCCCAGCATCACCGCGAAGTCGGTTTGTTTACGCGGTGCGTTGACCTTGCTGATGAAATTAGCCGAAACCGCCTGCATTTACACCTCCCGAATTGTTACGGTTAGGCTCGTCATCAAGCTGCCGCCGCGAATATACTCGTCGGTGTCGCAATCTGTCATAATCCCGTCGAACTGAAGCACACCGTATTTTGATTGGTCGTTATAAAACCTCACCGTGCCAGCGTCATTAAAGATACTCTCAAAGAATCGAAACTGTGCTGGCGTTACCGCTGTAAATGTCATTTTGGCACGCTTTTTGGACGGAAAGCTATGTCGCTCGATACTGCCATTAATTGAAAGGTTGTCGGTCTTTACCACCACTGGCGAATCATCGTAGCCGCTTGGGTATACTGGTATTTCTTGTCCGTTTAATCGTATCATCGGAGTGCTCCTAGTTGATCAAGCCGCAGTCCTTGTGCTTTTAGTGCTCGATTGATTTGCTTTGCGATATTCACTGCATCCTCCTCGTTAAATTTCTCATCTCTAGTAGTAACATTCACGGTAATGTTGACATCTCGTGCACCAACGCCGTCACTACGCCTGTTAATTTGCGTTACTAGGCTTGCCATTTTACTCTCTGGCACGACCCACTCATTCTGTCCGCCGTCGCCAGCATAAATAATCGAACCGCCGCCTTGCGGAGTAACGATACCACCGGTCGCCATTCGCGGAATATGTAAGCTTGGAATATTGCCAATGTGTACGCCTGGAATCTTGTTGATAATTCCAATCGCACCGTTAATCATGCCGATAAACCCGTTTGCCATCCTCTCGACCATGCTTAGTGCGCCATTAACTGCACCTCTAACCGCACCGCCAATAGCATTACCAACGAAGCTGCCCAGCCTTCCGAACATCCCAGTGATAGTATTCCACACTCCACCGAAGAATCCCGCTAGCCCGCCAAATATGCCAGTGATAGCGTTCCATGCTCCGCGGAAAATGCCGCCAAACCATCCCGCCACGCCAGCAAACACGCCGACTATTCCGTTCCATACGCCACCAAACCAGCCAACAGCTGTATTCCACACGCTCACGATAATATTCCATGCGCCACTGAACACACTGCCAAAGAACTGTACTATTGGCGTAAATACTGCCACGATAAAATTCCAAACTGCCTGAAATACGGCAAATATCTGATCCTTGAACATGAAAAATAATCCAATGACAAGAGATATCGGTGCGAAGATTACCGCTAAAATAGAAAGCCCCCATTCTTGCACGAACGACACTATGCTATTGAATACGCCAACTATCCCATTCCAAATATCACCAAAAAACCCAAGCACGCCGCCAACAAAATCACTTACAACTTGTCCGATGGCGTTAAAGATACCGCCAAACCAACTGACAGCAGCACTCCAAGCGGATTTTATAGCCTCCCACGCTTTGCCGAATATATTGAACTTTACCTGTAAAAACACTAATGCTCCAACCACCGCTGCTATAGCAGCAACAATCAAAAGCATCGGATTTTTACCAGTTACTAAATTAAATGCTTCCATGGCCGTTTTCCCGCCACGAATAGCATTCGCAAATTGAATCATACTAGCAGCGAACGACCCCACTTTCATAGCCACTAGGGCAACGCCAGCAGCGGCTACTGCTGGTACGAAATTATTTATTACTATATCCGCAATCTTCTGAATCTTATCCTTATTCTTTTCCAGCCAATTTGTCGCATCCTCTACAGCTTTGCTGATTTTGTCGAACACACCGCCAGCTTTGACTTGCCCGGTCGCTGCATCCACACCGACAATTTTCATACCCACATTGGTAATTGTTTCCAGCAGGTTGCTCATGCGTCCGTTGAATGTTCGGGATTGCTTAATCGCACCCTGAAAAGCCATACCACCCTCATCACTTGCCATCTGGAGTGCCTTACGTAGCACATCAGCTGTAACTTTGCCCTTCGATAGGTCGTCGCCGAACGTCTGAATGGAATGACCCGCCCCCATCGCTGCAATGATATATTTTTTGAATCCACCAGCACCTTGGTTGATGATCTGATACCAGTCTTGTGTCATCATCTTGCCATTACCGATTGCCTGCGTAATTGGCAGTGCCAAGCCCTGTAAATCTGCACCTGTTGCACCCGCCAAGTCGCCCAAATTTCTCATCCAGCCCATCAAATCCTGAACCGCCACGCCGTTTGCTAGGAACATTTTGGCAGTCGCCTGGATGGATTTATTGTCAAAGGCTGTTTCTTTGCCGTATTGATACAGTGTTTTCATGACGACATTCGTCGCCTCTACTGTTCCAGTTAGTGATTCAAAAGACGATCGCAGTGACTGCAATTCAGATGCGCTTTTTACGAACGACATCAACCCAAAACTACCACCCACCGCCACCGCAGCGACGCGCTTCAGTGTCGATTCAATGAATCCGCCCGCTTGACTAAAAGCGTCCTTCAAATTAGCAGCGTTGCCGACTAGTTTCTTACCTACATTGCTACTAAAACTTTTAACGCTCGCCTGAGCAGTCTTCAAGGCAGCCTGCAAGGCTGATACGTTTGCTCGAATTGTCAGAGTGAGTGTGCTGTTATTCATCTTCCGCCTTCTTTTCCTAGCGGACGAAAAACAACAAAAAAATGCGGCTCAAAGTCCGCATATATTACCCATATTATATCACATCGTGGTATAATCCCTCCATAAGGAAAGGAAAAACAAACTGCCACCATGTTTAATCTATTTAAGAAAGATAAAACACCAAAACCAATTACAATTATCGGGAAATACGAAGGGTCTCATCCAGAGATTCCAGACTCAATACTAAACGCTAGCCTCAGATGTGATGAACACGGAGTAGACTTGTCCTTCAATAAAGGGCAATGGGCTCTCGCTAGACACTTTGACTGGTCAGAGATCGAAGGCTTTGATTTCGATTTTGGCAACGAACGGCGCGTTAGCGGTAAAGAGACTTCAGCTGCCAGGGTTGTTGCTTTTGGTCTTGCTGGGGCGGCCATAAAGAAGAAAAAGTACGACAGTGGCTTTTATGTGCAGAATGTCTTATACACAAAAAGCGGTAACGTAGAGCTTATCCTTGAAAAACACTATACGAACACAGGTGATATGGCGACAACTGCGACAAACCTTGAAAGCATGTCTCACACTTCAAAATCAACTAAGTTTAAGAAATATGTTCTTTCTAAATTAAACCTGGAGTCTTCCAAATGAATCTATCTCTCCGTCGCAAAAAATCTGCTGAATCCAACAAAATTGACAAAGCCAAACCATCTGTCAAAAGCTTCAAGCAAATCTACCAAGAAAATAAGAATAGACCGCTTACCAAAAACGAAAAGCGAGGCTGGGCTATTTTGGGCGGTATCATCATAGCTATTCTCGTCATTGCTCATGTTAGCAATGTGATGGAGCAGTCTCGTCTCGAAAAGGACAATGTTCCAATCGTTATCTCTGATGTAGAGGACAATATCAAGCTTGATTATTATACCGACAGACTTGAGTTATCCGCCAAAATATCGGGTGTTAGCTCATTTGCCGAGGTAAAAGTCTCAGGCGACAAAACCGACATCCACGACCGCAAAAACGCAGCTGGTAATATCAAATACGAAGTTAAAAATATCAAAGAGGGAGACAGCGATATCTCTATATCTGTTGTTGACGGCAAACGCCACAGCGATAAAACGGTTAAGTTTCACCGCCAAACAAAAGCCGACCATGATAAGCAAGAGCTCGAAAAAGCTCTCAAGTATACCGAGAAGATAGTAAAAAAGGCTGAAGAACAACCCACCAACGAAAACATCTCTCGTGCCAAATCAGACATCAATAGACTACCAGAAGACAAGCGTGCTCCATTCTCTGAGCGTATCGCCAAACTAGAAAAAGCCAAGCAGGAAGAAAAAGAACGTGCTGACAAAGCTAAGAAAGAGTCCGAGGAAAAGAAAAAGCAAGAGGAAGCCGCCGCTGCTATCGCTCGCCAACAACAGCAGTCGCGCTCACAACCAGTAGCTACACCTCGCCAGACTGCGCCCTCACCGCAACCCGCTCCATCGGAGCTGAACTTTAGCAACTGCAAAGAAGCGCGCGCCGCTGGCTATAGTCATATGCGTCGAGGTGAACCTGGGTACGCATCACACCTTGATAGAGACGGTGACGGCATCGCCTGTGACAAGCACAGATAAAAGCAGAGGCAGCTTACTGCTGCCCCGCCTTATCGATTTGCTCCTTTTCGACTACCGCCTCAACTTGACGTCTTGCTAGGATAGCTGCGGTAAAATCCTCTGGCTGATCCATATATTCATCGTACGTCCAGCCATACTCCTTGCAGATAAGCGCAATTTGGATCATCTGCGGCACTTCGCCAGAACCATTGCGCAGAGCGCGGTCATACTTAATCGACCACGCCTCTATTCTTTTGGGAGCTCCCTCTCTCTACCGAATACTTCCATAACCTTATTGCTGATAGTCTCATAGTCGTCGCCAAATTCGCTGTCCATCAGTGCTTCAAATGGCTGTTCACGGTTGCCGCAGTATTCCAGCAATAACTTCTCAATTAGCTTATCGCTCGCTCCCATAACTCTACTCAAGTCGACATCTACCTCGCCATTGCTGGCTTCCATTTCCTTGGTAGACATAGTTTGCCCCTCGAGCATCAGCCGTCGGTACATACTGCGGTCACGGTTACGAATAAATCCGCGGATAACGGCGTTACGCCCGTCTTTTAGTTCAATAAACAGTTCTCGATTACTCATTTATTTGCTCCTAGTACTCGTATTTATTAATCAGTTCAGCTTCAATAGTCTTGCCATCTGTAATATTTAGCAAGCCCTCGAAATTGATAGTCTCAGTTGAAATATCACTCAGTCCGTAGCTTGGCTCTCGGCTGGAAATTGCCACCTTACTTATAGTAAACAGCAGACTGGTTGGCGTGGTGTTGCCAGCTTTGTGGTTTTTGTCGATAAAGCCAAACTGCATTGCCTGAGTTGTACCGTTCAACATCATGCCTTTGTAGGTATTGTCAGTGTAGAGTTTCTCAATTGAGCCGCTAACCTCAAAGTCCTTATTAAAGATCTCCTGAATGTCATCCTTAGAACTCGACGTTTGAACCGCCTCCAAGTTTTTCTTAATTTCCAAACTGAAACTCTTAACGTCTTGTAGTTCTGGCGCTGCTGCTAGCCCGGCTGTATCGGCTGCCATTTTCAACAGCACATCTTTCGGAATAAACTCAGTTTCCGTCGCATCATAGGCAATAGTGACAGACGACGGCGTTACATCCTTTGACTTTTTCGACATCAAGCTTACTTCAATCTTCGGATAGTCGTCAGGTGTCCATGAAATCTTAAAGCTCTCAATCATGGCGTACGGAAACTGCCCGCAGAATACCGCCTCTTTGATAGTAACGGTCGAGCTGATGTGCGTATTCTCATTATTAAGTGAGAATAGGTGTTTCTTAGCTCCCGTATCGCCAGCAACAGGCGTTGTTGTGGCTTTTTGCCCAAACACCATTGCCAGCCAGTAGTACAGCCCTTTTGCCCATGTTTTACCGCCAATTGAGCCTTCGCCCTTAACACTCATCACATCGACAGCATTGTTTTTGGTGATGTTATTGTACGCCGATTCGTTAGTTTTTGTCTCTGGCGTATCCTTAAAGCTAAAATCTAGTTGCGGATAAAAATACGTCGGCATTTTGGCGGTACCTCTGGTGTCTTCCAGCGCCAAACCTACGGCGGTCTTTCGACCTGTTACAATCTTTTTCTCTGCCATTATTCCTCTCCCTCCTTATTTTCGGCTTTGGCTTTTTTAATTGCTTCTTCAAAGCTTCCTGATTCGACAGACAGTCCCAACTCTGGCAGGTAGAATGACTGCTTCGGTGCGGGTGCTGCTGGCTGATTATCTTTCTTCACGGTTAATCCCTTTCTTACGCGAAATCATCCAATGGGCAAAAGAAAATGCGACCAAGGCTGATCGCATATACTATCCGTATTATACCATGGTGCTTACATTTATCCAACCATATCGCGAGTGCGCACCGTAAATCGTATTAAAGCTTCGTTAGTAAATACGCTGCCGCCCCGCTCGCTGACTACATACTCTATTTCCGTTTGGCTGCCCAGGTCGATTATTAACTCATCAGATTGTTCGTCCTGGAACCGTCTCAACACAGATAAAATCGTCTCAGGTAGTAATTTATTCTTACTATCTCGCCCGCAAATCATCTTTACCAGTGCCATATGGCTTCCGCTACGTTTTGCCGTGCTATTAAAATCCCTAGTTAGGTCATATGCCACGTTGATTAACACCGTCGAGTGCGTTTCGATTGAATGCGAGGCATCATCAATGACACTCTGCCGCTCGTAACTAATAAAGCACATCGGCAAGCTTGATTTGTCCACCACCATTGGATCGCCCAAATAATATTTATTCCTCAAATCTTTCGGGCCGTGCTCATTTAACAGGTTGCGCAGCTTTGCTAAAATTGGGTCTTCGTATTGCATTATCTCTCTACTTCAGCTTCTAAATAAATTTGTAATCGCTGGCGAATATACCGTGCTTGCGATTCAGTCATGCCCCACATCTTACGTGCTGGCATGTTTTTCGTGCCCATCTGATGGTATTTGAAATACCGCGTTGGGTTTTTAATCACCGCTTTATCGCTGTATATTTCCGCCTTAAAACCATCCTTCATCTTGCCTGTTTTATTTAGTAGCGGCCACGGATAATTTCGTTTACGTTTACGCCACTGCACACCAAAAACTGCACCGCGTTTACCGCTAAAGTTCTTGGAAATCTCATCCAGCATAAAGTTAGCCGCCTCCTGCAACGGTATCCGCAAACTACTAGCACGTTTCCATCGGTTTAACAGCACCTGATTAAACTGCTTCAGCTCCTCGCCATCAACGGTGATAGAAACTGGTACTTTCTGCCCATTCATCTACCAACACCGCCAGTCCAGCGAATCTTCGCTGCTAATATCGGCTTTTTCTCAAATAAATCACCGTCATCTCGCGCTGCAAATCCTTGAGCGTTCCGTGCCTGTGCCCCGCCGCAGACAGCAGCGATCAAGGCACTCAGTTTTTCGTTCGCCAACTCCAGCTTCTTGTAGCCGTCCTTGCTCGTATTTTCAATATCTTCATTAAATCCATAATCCCGCACCAATAGCATACCGGCAGCCATTAGCCGCTGAATGTAGCGTAATGTTGGCTTATATTCCTCAGCCCAGGCAGCCTCGCACGGAACCTTTGATATGATTTCGCTCAGGGCTTCAGCTCGCACCTTCTCGACGTATTCAGGCTCTACACTAGAACTAGCAAATCGCACCGATACTTCCTGCCCAGAAACAACCGGCTTTTCCAGCGTAATCAACGCATTGGTGGTGTCTACTTCGGTTACTTTGACTAGCTTATTGTCCACCAGCACTCGCACATCTTTTACGTCAATTGTATCGTCGCCGTTGACATCAGCCAAGATATAGTCTCCTAGCGAAATTACCGAACTGTTAACGTCGTTAAACTCCAGTAACTGGCGATGATACAGCCCCGCTTCCTGTAATATATCTTTGATAGTCTGGTTTATCTCGTGCTTCATATTATTTCTCCTAATCCTCAAACGAAGGCGGGCGAACCATCCCCCGCCTCAAGTCTGCCGACTAAGAACCTTTCACAGCCACGATGAACTGCATTGCCTGGTAAGCTGCATCGTAACGACCACGCAAGCCCCAGCTAAAGATGTCAGTCTCGAACGCCTTGTCGCTGTTCAGGTCGTTTTTCGCAACTGGTGCGCCAACCTTGATTCGCTCAGCAATCGTTAACGGACACATGCCTTCTTTGGCTGCTACCAAGAATGTCGCCTTGCCAGCGATGCGCGGGTCAACGATCAGCTCAACACGCTTGTAGTTCGGGTTGCTCTGTCCATTGTCCAGACGTTCGCGGAGCAAGATTTTCTCAGCTTCCTCGCGGTTCTCCAAGCCAACGATCAAGTGGGTTGGAATTGGGTTGATAAGGTCACCGGCAGCATCTTTCATGCCAACCAACGCATCGAAAGCTTTACTAAATGTTGCGGCACTGAATGCGCCAGTAACCAAGTTGCCGCGGTCAGCGTGGAAGAATGGCTTGCCGTCGCTCAAGTTAGCAGTAAAGCCAACAGGAAGCGCTGCCACAGCCAATGCGCCGTAGTGACGTCCGCTCTTAGTAGTCATCACGCGGGTTTGGTTTGGAATCTGGCCGAGGTCATCGTCTTCAATCTTTTCACGTTCAACGTCCAGGGTTGACTCCCACTTTCGTGGAGCGATTGTGTGAACGGTGTTGTCAGCCACACCGTGTTTGCGCTCTGACTTGAACTCACGCATGCCAGGCACGCTGTTAAGTGTTACGATGTTATTAACCGCACCTGTCACTGGTGTGATATCGTACAAAATGCCCTGCAGAGGGTCTTTGTACTCTTTTTTAGTAGTCTTGTATACCGTTTTGATGGCGGTATCAAGCTTTTGTAGCATTGCTCTTAAATCCATCTCATATTCCTTTCTTAGCTCAGGCGAACGCCTACAGTTTTATTGTCAATAACTTCAACAATCTGTCCGATTGCCGGCGCGGTGCTACTGACGGTTGTTGTTACTTTGTCGGGTGTAGCGATAGCAACAGCCTTGCCTAAATCAGCAGCCGCTACTGCGTCGATTGCCAGCTGGAACACACCAGTTCGATAAACGCGTACCTCGTCCTTAATTAAGCTGCTGGTGTTTTCCATAGCAACACCTAAGAATGGCTTTACTCCAGCTTCTGCTGCCTTAGCATTACCGCTAGCGTCAACAGTAACTAGTTGTCCGCGATTGATTACATTGCTACCGAATGGAGCTGAAATCAAATCGCCGTCTTGTCGTAGAAATGTCATTATTGATTCTCCTTCTCACGCTTTACTTCTTTATAATCTTCTTCATTCAGTCCGAACCGCTCGATGTCTGCTTTATCGGAGTTGTCCAGCTGAACTTCATCACCATTTCCATTGCCGCCTTCACCGCCATCTTCGCTCAATAGCCGCATTGCCGGCATTGCCGCAAAGAGTTCCGATAATAACACATCAACAGATTTGGTTTTCTTGTCAGATAACTGCACCTTGGTGTCTTTGGCAGCACAGAGCGCCAAATAGCTCTCCTTTTGAGCTGGGACAAGCTTGCCCTCAGAGAGCAGCTTCTCATATTCAGCCTCAGCCTGCTTCTCCGATAGCTCTCGCTTCTGCTTTGCCAGTTCGGCTTTTTCCCGAGTCAACTCAGCTTTCTCAGCTTCAAGCGCTTTCTGCTCGTCAGACAAATCTTTCTTATCAGATAGGTTATCTCCTCCAGACTTGTCCTCGTCTTTATCTTCTGACTCTTTAGCGTCGGCGATTTGTTGCTTTACCGTCTCCTCCTGATCTTCAGGAACTTCAACGTCTGCACCAGCGGCGACGGTTGCGGTCTTCTCCTCACCGTCTTCTTGCCACTTCACCTCGACGTCAAAATCACGGTCGTTAGTTACTTTTACCTTATTCATCCCATTCTCCTCTCTCTTATTATTAGATGAATCACTAAGCACAATGGCTGCCTGCGACATGTCAGACAGCGCCGGCTCAAAGGCGTGCATACCTTTGAGATATGGGTCGGTCACTAGCCCTACATGTTGGAGTACCGCACCCTTGAGTGAGCCATCTTTCTTGTCCTTGTATTGCAAATCCATACCCATTGATACGTTTGGAATCAGGTTTTTGTCGATTTTATCGGCAACTGCATCGTCGCGAATTTCTATCAAACCGTACAAGCCGTCTTCTCGTGCCTCCAGCTCCAGCAACTCGCCAGTATTAAGGCTCGCCAAGCTTGAGCTGTCATACGGGTGTCCTAGTGGCACTGGCACGTAGTCCAAAACTTTGTCATTAAAGTTC
>ERZ773263.418-NODE-418-length-30053-cov-3.165811_pt1 | contig 30053 bp, 21 predicted proteins | sample MGYA00511076_ERZ773263 | MGnify/ENA primary metagenome ERZ773263 (study PRJEB29015, sample SAMEA2738155) | human oral metagenome | biome: human oral; feature: human-associated habitat; material: saliva | place: China | collected 2195 ... | reverse complement strand
GAGGTTTATTATTTATTTTTCTAAAATCATAAGCTTGGGTTATGCATCTATGATTGGATTTGTTATTTATTTTTCCGAGATCATAAGCTTATGGAGTCGATCTGTATTATTGAGTATTATTTTGAGGTTTATTATTTATTTTTCTGAGACCATAAGCTTGGCCGAGCGGCCTTGAGCGTGTCGAAGAAAAATAAATATAAACCTATCCCATATCTATAATGAACCAATAAACTCAATCAACCGATCAATAACATTGACATATACTTCATCGCGACTGCCGATCGCTGGCACCTTAACCAACATCTTTAACTCATCGTAGTGATTAAGTACTGGCATGGTTTTTTCACGAAATTCTGCAAGTCTGGTTTCGAAAACCTCGATATTCGCATCATCCGCGCGTTCGCCACGATCATTCAGCTCCTTAGCTACCTCAAAGCGATTTTTCACTTCTTCCTCTGTAAGATCGAGCATCACGACCGCTTTGATCTCATGTCCGCCTGTTTTTGCAGCTTCCATAATTTTATCTTCTTCGCCAGACCATCTTCCTACACTTGATAAAACCAGGGAATCATCACGTAGCTCTTCTCGTGAAAAATAAGGTAAAATTATATCATAAAAGGTATTTGTCGGAATCAGCTTTCCGCTACCAGTCATATCCTCATTCTGCTCTGCCTCGTAAGCCCGAATAATAATGCCGGAAGATAAAAACTTTGCTTGAAGATCCTCAGCCAGTCGCATTCCCACCGTATCCTTACCGCTCATCGGTAATCCAAAAATGTTTAGGCTCCCAGTTTCCAGCCAACTTTTAATTTTTTCAAGTTTTTCATTCAAGTTCATTTTTTCCATATCTAATTATATCATGGCCTAGGCTTGTTGATTTTCATGTTCTCGTGGAGCCAAAACTGCCCTTTCTTTTTTAAACTGTTTATGTTATAACTGAAATATATTAGGTCATAAAAATCCCAAAGGGGAATCATATGTTTATTAAAATAAACACCAAAAAACAAACAAAAATTAGCTATAAATAAATTTTTTCATATACTCCCACCTGTTCTTTTAGGTTTTGCCACTCTTATTTTTTCCATTACAACACTTTTATTTTCTCAGATAAAAACTTTTGCTGCTCCCGGAACCCCTTCAGGAACGCCTGGCATTTTAGCTTTTTCAGTCAACAAGCCAACAATCGATCTCCACTTCACTAACTCTGAAATTCAATCCAATACTTTCAAATCTGACGCCGCAGTCCTATGGTGTGACGCCCCTAACCCTACGGGTTTCTCTGTATTTCTTTCTAGTATTGACGAAGATACTAGTCTAAAACATTCGGAATCATCAGTCATGACTCAGATACCGTCAATCACGGCGCCTCAATTCGGCAGCATCTCTACTCCACAAACCTGGGGTTATCGCATACCAGACAGAGCAACTGAAGGCTGGAAACCAATTCCAAAAAATAGTAATCCAGATAGAATTTATACAACTAATTATGGCGGTGCAACGAAAATTGGTGCTGACTTTGGGGTTAAAGATAGCTCCAATCTCCCATCCGGGGTTTACTCCAAGCAGGTTGTTTTTACTATTGTGACAAACCGCGTCCCCACCACCGCTACTTTAAAAGTTGGCAAAGATTTCGTATCGACCATTGGTTCCCTAGATGGGTTATCAGGTATCAAAGAATTTAAGAAAGCCTCCTCTGCTCCCATTCCAGGCACTAGTACAAAAATTGCTTCCACTACAGATTCTGAAATGCCCGCCTATCTCTGGTATGACGCCCCTTCAAAGACCGTCTTTTGGTGGAGTGATGCAGATACCGTTTATGCCAACGAAGACTCCAGTTCAATGTTCGAGGGTTTAGGTGACGTTGAAAAAATTGATATGGATGGCATCAACACTAGTCGTGTCAAAAATATGTCTGGGATGTTTTTCAGCGCTAAAAATTTATATAAAGAAATTAACCTCGCCAATTTCGATACAAGTAATGTCGAGAATATGAGTCGTATGTTTGGGACATTCGGTATGAAAACCATGGAGAATCTTGTCCCAATTGATTTCTCGAAATTTAATACTAGTAAAGTAAAAAATATGGAGGAGATGTTCTCCTACTCGTTCCTTCCGTCGCTTGATATTAGGAATTTTGATACAAGTAATGTTGAAAATATGGAACGGATGTTTGATAATCTTGAGTATATCAGGGATCTTGACTTATCAGGCTGGAATGTGAAGAAAGTTAATAATGTTCAAGGAATATTTTCTCGGTTAAATAAAATCCAGTCCTTAAATCTTTCCGGTTGGCAGATGGATTCGGTGACTAATATGCAATTTATGTTTAGCGGTCTTGCCGACCTTACCTCTCTAAACCTAACAGGTTTCACTACAAAAAATGTTACCAATATGGCGTATATGTTCACTGGTGTGAGTAAACTTGCAGACCTCAATCTTTCAAGCTTCGATACTAGTAAAGTTACAAATATGCACGGCATGTTTAATAATATGGGCTCCCTTAATAATATTAATCTCTCGAGTTTCAATACCAGTAATGTTACCGATATGTCAGAGATGTTTAGTATGACCATCGTAAACCCACCAATTTCCAACCTTGATCTTTCCAGCTTTAATACCAGTAATGTGACTGATATGCACGGCATGTTCCAGGGAATGGCAAATCTATCTAATCTTAATCTTCAGTCCTTCGACACTCGTAATGTCACAAATATGAAAGCCATGTTCTACTGGGCTTTCATGTACCCCGAAAATAGTATTCTTGATCTCTCGAGTTTTGATACGCGTAATGTTACCGATATGGGAGGTATGTTCTTCTACTCTAAGCTTAAAACTATCTATGCTAGCCCAAGTTTTGTTACAACCTCTGTTACGATTTCGCCGAATGACCCATTCATGAGCAACCCGAACCTCACTGGCGCCAATGGCACCACTTGGGACTGGTCAAAACGCGATCGTGTCTACGCTCGCATCGACACTCCAGGTAATCCTGGCTTCTTCACGAGTAAACCATAAAAACTTTCAAATGCTAAATGATTATGTTAAAATTAAGCAGAATCATTTAATAGGTCATATATGTTTTTAGGTAAAAAACACAAACATAACTTCTTCAAACCGCAATTTCTTCTTGCTTCCTTTTTTACGTCTATTCTGAGTGTATTATTATTTTGCGCAACCACTACAGTATTCGCTGCTTCTGCTCCTCCCTATTTAACCCTCTCCATCTCCACGCCGACCGTAAATTTTCAATTTAATCAAGCCGAGAATGCTGCCTCCGTTTTTAAGGAAGACATGTCCATAGTCCAGTATGATACTGATAATAGCACTGGCTTTACCGCCTATGTTTCTAGTATTGATGAGGATACAAGCTTAAATCATGTAGATCCATCTGTCACTCAAAAAATCACGTCAATCACCGCCCCAGGCGGTGCCGCCACTTTTGGCTCTAAAAACTGGGGATACTTGGCGAACCAGACTACAGCTAGTACTACCAGCTTTAATCCGATTCCAAAAGCTAGTCAGCCAGACCAGGCATTCAGTATTAGCCATCCAGAAACGGCTAAATTTTTCTTACATTTTGGTGTCAAAACTGGACCAGATCTCCCTTCAGGTACCTATTCTAAAAAGATTTTGGTTACCGCCGTCACAAACTATGTTCCTACCTCAGCCACATTTCTCACGGGGCCCGTAGTGAACGGTATTATTCGTAGCGTCAATACTGGTCATGATGTGGAATTTTTTAAAAAAGCAGCTGCCGCGCCTCCAGCTGGTGCTCACGCAGAAATTGTATCCACTGCAGACTCTGATCTCCCAATCTATCTTTGGTATGACCAAGCTGCAAGAACCATCTTTTGGTGGAGTAATGCCGATACGGTTTACATTAACGAAGATTCAGATCATATGCTTGCTAATATCAATGATAACTCCACCCTAGTTCAGTTAATCGACATGCGCGGCATCAATACTAGTCGAATGAAAGATGCTCATCATATGTTCTGGACAAAAGATGGTCTAACAAAACACATCGATCTTAGTGAATTTGATACTTCAAGTCTAGAGGATGCAGGATATATGTTCTCCACTCCATATGAGAATAATTCTACGACACCGATTGATCCTATCGACTTCTCTCGGTTTGATACTCGTAACCTAAAAGTCATGCCTGGTATGTTTGCCGGCTCCCATCTGCCATCAATTGACATTAGAAATTTCAACACTAGTAATGTTACAAATATGGAGCATCTTTTCAATGGTCTTAAAAAAGTTACCGACCTCGACTTATCAGGTCTAGATGTCAAAAGAGTAAATAATATTGGCTCACTCTTTGCTAGGAATCCAGGTCTAATTTCACTTAATCTCAGTAACTGGCAGCTTGATTCTATTCACGCCATGGATTCATTATTTGCTGGCATGCATGCTCTTACAGACCTCAATCTCACAGGTTTCACCACCAAGAATGTCACGGATATGCATCACATGTTTACTGAGTGTCATGCTTTGACCACTCTCGATCTCTCTAGCTTCGACACCAGTAAAGTAACTGACATGAACAATATGTTCCGCGATAACTTCGCTCTTAAAAATCTCAATCTCTCCAGTTTTAATACCAGTAATGTCACTAATATGAAGGAAATGTTTAGACATGATGGTGTCATTTACCCATTAGATGTTTCTACTTTTGATACTAGAAAAGTCACAAATATGGATGGTATGTTCTACTGGACGCTTATGAGCCCCGAGAATGCTACTCTTGATATTTCAAACTTCGATACGAGAAGCTTGACCTCTGCTCTCGGCATGTTCAACTATACAAAAGCCAAGACCATCTATGCCTCTGATCAATTTAATGTTAATAATGTAGCTCCACATCCCCACGAGATGTTTATAACCAATACTAATCTGGTTGGCGGCAATGGTACTCAGTATGTCTGGCCAAACAATAGTAGCCAGTATGCTCACATTGATGCACCAGGCAACCCAGGTTACTTCACTCGAAAACCATAATCATTAACAGCTATCCTCAGTTCATCTTTTAAAACTTTTTACCAACTAAAATCCCTGCTAAGATTCCTTGTTTCTCACTTTTTACTTATGCTATAATAAATAATACTTAAGGTTATTTAAAAGGGGGAAAGGGAAGTATGAATTTTAGTAACACCAAACGTGTTAACGCTTTGTGTAGGTTTCAGTTTAGTAAGATTTTCTACTTACTTCCTTTTCTCACGTTGAGTTTTTTAGTCGCTCTGCTTGGTGTATTCGTTATTGAAAGTGCTGGTCGTACCACATTTGCTACTCCTGGCGCTCCGGGTTCCCCAGGTCATCCCGCCACTTTGACCACTTCGGTTTCTAGTCCAACGGTCAACTTTCATTTTAGCGCCGCTGAGCTTCAATTTTCCACTTTCAAAACCTCTTCTGTCACTGTAAATATAAGTACTAACAACGAAACTGGGGCTACGACCTACCTCTCTAGTGTAGACGAAGATACAAACTTAAATTCAACTGACCCTACAATTTCCCAGAAGTTTACAAGCATCACTTCAGAGACCGGCTCTTCTGGTTTTACTCAAAATAAATGGGGCTATCGTGCATCTACCTCTGCTCCAAGTGGAAATTACAAGCCAATAGCCAAAGCCAGTCAGGCAGACCTTCTCTATACTGAAAATACTCCTAATACAGTCACTTATAATTTGGAATTTGGCGTCAAGCCTAGCCCAGACCTCCCAGCCGGTACTTATACAAAGCGAATTCTCATTTCTTCTGTTACAAATCACGTCCCCACATCTACCGTCTTTATTCCAGGCCAAAACTTCAAGAATGCAATTATAAGCCTCGGCCCGACCGGCGGCGTAGTTGGATCCTTTAAGCGTGCTAATGCGGCTCCTCCTGCCGGCACCGCCACTACAATAGTTTCCACCGCAGACTCTGAGGTTCCAGCTTATGCTTGGTATGATCCAGCTGCTCAGAGTATTCTTTGGTGGAGCGATGCTGATACTGCCTATGCTAATGAAGACTCTAGCCATATGTTTGAAGATATCGGCGATAATTATGGCAACATGGATTTCATTGATATGGCAGACATCAATACCAGCCGTGTTAAAAACATGAGTTATATGTTCCATGGTGGAAAATGGATTATTAAGAGACTCAATCTTACTGGATTCGATACTAGTAACGTAGAAGATATGAGAGAAATGTTTGGATCATACAATATCTGTTCACCTAGTAACATACCTGATCCTATCGACTTTTCTAGCTTTAATACATCTAATGTGAGAACTATGGCAGGTATGTTCTCTGGTGCCTGTCTTCCTACAATCGATATTAGAAATTTTAATACGATGATGGTTTACGATATGTCTCGTATGTTTGCTGATCTCACAGTAACAACCTCAATTGATGCTTCAGGACTCCAAGTCCCTAACGTCAGTAATGTTGATAGAATATTCTCACGTAGTGAAAGTCTTCTATCTATAGATGTATCGGGCTGGAATCTCACAGGAATTTCTGATATGTCTGAAATGTTTGCAGATCTACCTTCTCTCACTAATCTTAATCTACATGGTTTTGAGACTCGTAATGTTACAAATATGAAAAGCATGTTTAAAGGCGCAAGTAGTCTTGCTAATCTTGATCTCCTCAGCTTTGACACCAGTCAAGTTACAAACATGGCTTCCATGTTTAAAGATATGGGTTCTCTCAATAATATCAACCTCTCAAGCTTCGATACCAGAAATGTCACTGATATGTCTGAGATGTTTGCGATGACCGTCGTGAACCCCCCAATCTCCAATCTTGATCTCTCCAGCTTCAATACCAGCAATGTCACGAATATGTATGGCATGTTCCAAGGTATGTCAAATCTAGTAAATCTTAATCTCCAATCATTTGATACTAGGAATGTTACTAATATGAAAGACATGTTCTACTGGGCCTTTATGACTCCAGAGAATAGCATTATTGATCTTTCGAGCTTTGACACTCGTAATGTCACTAACATGGAAGGCATGTTCTTCTATACTAAGGCTAAGACTATCTACGCTTCTCCAAGCTTTGTCACAACCGCTATTACTACGACACCACACGACCCATTTATGAGTAACCCAAATCTCACTGGCGCAAATGGCACGACCTGGGATTGGTCAAAACGCGATCGTATCTACGCCCGCATCGACACCCCCGGCAATCCAGGTTTCTTCACCCAGAAACCATAATCCAGAATCTGTATTGCCCATGAGCCTAATGTAAAATTGTTCTTATGCTATAATATACCTATCGAGATGTCATAAAAGCTTCTAAAATGGTAACAGAATGTTGAATAAAACAAATACAAAGAAAAAAATACTGCAATCCTACACAAAGAGAATAAGTAATATTATCTTATTCCTGATAATTACTGTGCCGATTGTATTTTGTGCTTTCACTATAATAGTTCCAGAACTTACAACATATGCCACCCCTACGTCTGGTGGATCTAGTACCATATCGCTATCAGTTACAGATCCAGTAGTTAATTTTCATTTTACTTCTTCAGAAAATAGTTCTTCTGCATTTAAGCAAGCTACTACCTCAATCTCCTACTCTTCAGGTAATCAAACTGGAATATCAATTTATGCTTCAAGTATCGATGAAAATACCAGTCTAAAACATTTTCAGTCTTCAGTTTCCGAAGAGATTGCCTCTATTTCTCTGCCACAGTCTGGTGTAATTTCAAGTCCAAAAACTTGGGGATATCGCACCTATAATGGGCCTGCTGGTAGCTGGAATGCTATTCCAAAGGCGAGTACTCCGGCGCTAATTACTAATTCTTCTTCTGCCGGTAGTGGTAATGTTTCAATTGATTTTGGAATTAAGTCCAGTCCGGGTCTTCCTCCCGGTACTTATTCCAAAAAATTGATTTTTACTGCCATTGCAAATCGTGTTCCCACCACGGCTGTATTCCTACCAGGGCCACAGTTTTATCAAATCTTTAAAAACCCAAGCTATTTATTTAATCAAGTTGAATATTTTAAGAAAGCTGATAGTCTCCCAGCTTCTACTCCATGGTGGAATGCATCTATACCTACTTCCCAGAGGCAAATTTATGTATGGCTTAGCAATGACTCAAAGACCATTTATTGGTGGAGTGATGCAGACATAGTGTACATGAATGAGGATGCATCTGATATGTTTAGGGATATCAATGCAGGGGCTAAAAAAATGAAAGAAATTGATATTTCAGGGATCAATACTAGTAGGGTTAAAAATATGTCAAAAATGTTTCAAGCCGACTATAACATTTATGAGAAAATCATTCTCGGTGACATTGATACTAGTAATGTTGAAAATATGAGCGGGATGTTTGCATCATATGGCAATTATTCCCCAGGACAAGAGGTTGAGACTCTTGATCTATCAAGATTTAATACTTCAAAAGTAAAAAACATGGCAGGTATGTTCATGGGCACACATAGTCCTGTAATTGATTTGACTCATTTTGATACTAGTAATGTTGAAAATATGAGCGGGATGTTCGGAGAGAATTATAATGTCAAAAAAATAAACCTTGCAGGACTTAATGTGAAGAAAGTTCGCAATATTACCAATATGTTTTATAATAATTCTAGTCCCAATCAGACAACCCTGAAGGAAATTAATATGTCCGGTTGGCAGCTAGATTTAGTAACAGATTTGAGCAGACTCTTTCAAAGCCTAATAAAACTCGAGTCTATTAATTTATCTAATTTCTCTGCAAAAAATGCTATTTCTATGAGTGAAATCTTTCATAACTGTTCCTCCCTTAAAAATTTAAATCTTTCATCATTTGCTATTGAAAAAGTTGTGAATATGGATAATGCCTTTAGTGATTTAGATTCACTTGAACGTATCGATCTTAGTGGTCTTAATACTAGCTCTGTAAAAAGTATGAGCGAAATGTTTATGAATCGTAGGACCGCTAATTTGGTTAACCTCGATCTATCTAGCTTCGATACAAGCAATGTTACAGATATGAGTTCTATGTTTTGGGGACAAATTAAACTACAAAATCTTAATTTAAGTTCCTTTAATACTCAGCGTGTGCAAACTATGCAGAATATGTTCTATAAGGCCATGCAGTCTCCAGTTAATGGTGTATTGGATATTTCGACATTTAGCACAGAGCAACTTACTAATTGTGAGGGCATGTTTGATTATTCAAAAGTCCGTACTATTTATGTTTCTAATCGCTTTATTATTACGCCATATCCGGTTAAAAATCTTTTTGCAGAAACCACAAATCTTGTGGGTGGCAATGGCACGACCTGGACTTCACAGATAACTTTTCCGCTCATTCACTATTCGTCTCGATATGCTCATATCGACGCCCCTGGAAATCCTGGCTACTTCACTCAAAAACCATAATCTAAATTTTAGCACTCTTGTATTTTGAGTGCCAAAGCGTTATAATATCCTTAATAAATTATGGAAAATCAACCTCAAATTCATCTCACTGATCGTCAGCAATCCATTCTTTTTGCCATCATCGAAGAGTATGCCGAGATGGCTGCTCCGGTTGGCAGCGTCACTCTAGCAAAACTTTTTGATGTATCGAGTGCCACTATTCGTTCCGAGATGGCCCGTCTTGAAGAGCTTGGGCTCATCGCCTCTCCTCATACTTCTGCCGGCCGCATCCCCACCGACGCTGGCTATCGTTTTTATGTCAATAATCTTGTTGAACACGAAAATCTTAGCTCTAGTATCTCCTCCGAGTCCGATACCGACTTCGACGCTTCCTCCCAAGAAGACTATAATGAAGAAGAGTTAGACTCCGCCTACCTTGATGATTCTGTCAGCCTTTACCTCGACTCTTCCTATCGCAGAATCAGCCCCAGTCGCGCTCTTTCTTCGGGCCAACAAGACAGAAATCGTGGCCTGCATGCCCTTGAGGTCCGCATTAATTCTCAGGCTCAAGCTGAATATGCCATCCGTACTGCTGTTGATATGCTGGTTGAACTAACAGGCAATCTAGGTCTCGCCACCATCGGTAATCAGCTCTATCTATCCGGCATTTCTAAGCTTTTCTCACAACCTGAATTTACAGACTATCAGCGTATCCAAAATGTTTCGAAGCTCCTAGATAATCTTGAGCCATGGTTAAAAGAAGCTAGGCCAGGACAGCCCCTCAATATTTTTATTGGTCGCGAAAATCCCATTGGCAAAAATTCGGACGTCTCCCTCATTATCAGTAAATTCCGCTCACCCTACTCCGACTCCAGTTATATTGGTATCCTTGGCCCCACGCGCCAGAACTACGCACAAGTTATGAGCCTCGTTCGTCACGCTGGTCAATATCTAGAAAATATGTACTAAAGAAAGGAAATTATGACTCAACCACAAACCGAACCACATAAAGCATCGCAAACTACGCCCCATTCTGCATCGCAGCCTGAAGCGCAAGCAAAATCATCCTCCGCGCCACACTCTACTCCATATTCTAATCCGCATCTAGGTCAGGCATCTGATTCTTCTATAAACCCAGAGCTCGAAAAACTTGCACAGCAAAACGCTGAGCTCATTGGCGATCTTCAGCGCACCCGTGCTGACTTTGAAAATTTTCGAAAACAAGTCGACCTCCAAAGGGAACAGGCAAAAAATCTTGCCAAGCATGCCACGGTCAGTAAATTCTTAGCCTTAATTGATGATATGTCTCGCGCCATTAAGGCTCACCCAGACTTATTAGCTCCCGTCCAAAAAACCCTCGATAAAACTCTCAAATCCCTCAATCTTTCCATCATTGACTCCAGTATCGGTACTCCCTTTAATCCTGAATTTCACAATGCCATCTCTATGGAAGACGATGAATCTGGCAAGGAAGTCATTGCCGAAGAGTTAATTCCAGGTTATCTTTACGAAGGACAGGTCCTTCGTGCCGCTATGGTTCGCGTAAAACACCAGTAGTCGGATGTCTCTATTTCATTATGATTACGCTGTCTGACCTTAAGTCCTTCGTGCTATAATAAACATATGAATTATCAACAAGACGAGGCAAAATTACAACGCACCATGGAACGTATTCGTGCCTGCAACTACCTCACCGTTACCCAAATTTTTCTTAAAGACAATTTTCTTCTCGAGCGACCACTAGCCTTTGACGATGTAAAACCCCGCCTTCTCGGGCACTGGGGCACCTGTCCAGGTATTAATCTGGTCTACGCATCTATGCGCAATGTCTTTGCCGACCAAAAAGAGCAAACCACTTTTGTTCTTGGTCCCGGTCATGGTTTTCCAGCGCTTCAGGCCAACCTTTTTTACGATGGTGATCTAGCCGCAGTCGACTCCACTCTTTCTCGCGACTATGCTGGCCTCGCCAAAATCTCAGAACTATTTTCTCGCATTGGCGGCTTTCCATCCCATGCTAGCCCTTCTGCCCCTGGCGTCATCTGTGAAGGTGGCGAACTCGGCTACTCTCTCGCCACCGCCTATGGTTACTGTCTCGGGCACCCTGAACGCACTGCTGTTGTATTGATTGGTGATGGTGAATTTGAAACTGCCACCACCCTCGCCAGCCTAAACTTAAATGATCTGCTCTCCTCTCCGAATAATGGCAAAATTATTCCAGTTCTACATCTCAACGGTTATAAAATCTCTGGCCCCACCGTCGCCAGCCGTCGCTCCGCACACCAGCTCAATGAGCTCATCCGTGGTTTTGGTTTTCAGCCAGTCCGTATCGAAGAGCGCTTGAGCCCAGTCGACACCGAAGAGCTTGATCTTGTCGATTCCTTTGACGACTCCGATGAGGATTCTTCTGTCTCAACTTTTGAAGAAGTCGAACACAAAATCACAAACCTCATTCGTGAAGAATATGATGAAATGGCCCCAGACTCTGCCCGTACCGCCTTTGAATTAACCAGTCAGGATACCGACTTAATCACCAGGAACCTTATTCTCGATCTTGAATCCGCACTTCATCAGGCTAAGAATAGCGAGAAACCTATCTTTATTATTCTTGAAACCGAGAAGGGACTCACTGGCCCACTTATTGCTGAAGACCTGAAGGTACGCGGAAACTTCAAAGCCCACCAAGTGCCACTTCCAAAAGCCAAAAGCGATGAACACGAACTTCGCGCCTTGGAATCATGGCTTCGTTCCTATCAATTTGACCAACTATTTACTCGTGAGAAAGGTTTTATTAATGAATAATTTTGAGCCAGGCTCTACCAAGAAATCCATTGCCAAGGTTTTTGGCCATAAATTGAAAGAGCAAGCTGAGCAGGACTCCAGTTTCTATCTTTTTAGTCCCGACGAGACCACCAGTAATAAACTCGATGAAATCTATCAGGCCACCACTAGGGCTTGGGGTGTTTCGCTTCCCAAAAAGAAATGGGATCTTCCAGAATCCCCAGATGGTCGCATTGTTGAGCTACTTTCCGAGAATGTTCTTTTCTCAGTGATGATCGGCCACCTTCTATCAAATGAACCTGCCATGATGACTAGTTACGAGGCCTTCTTTACCATTATTCTTTCGCAGATTATTCAGCACTTAAAATTCCTCGAGCAATCTGAAGAGGTTTCTTGGCGTCCTCAATATCCTTCGGTCAATCTCTTAAGTACTAGTACCTGCTGGCGTCAGGACCACAACGGTTTTTCTCATCAGTCACCAATGCTGATCTCGTCCTTGCTTGATCGTCCAGGTCATCATGTCAACTGTTTCTTTCCAGTTGATGCTTCTGCCGTTACTCCATGTTTTGACTTTCTCATGCAGTCCAAAAACCAGGTCAACCTCGTAACTTTCAATAAGACAGACGAGCCAATCTGGCAAACTGAACAGGAGGCAATGCAAAACTTTAAGGCCGGCTGTAGTCTATTTGAGTTTATTTCAAACAAAAAGGATGACGGTACCTTCGACTACCTCTTTGTTACTGCTGGCGATATTGCAACTCGTGAAGCCGTCGAGGCAATCAAAATCCTTCGGCAGGATCTTCCAGAGATGCACTTTGGTTTAATCAATATTTCAGCCCTCACCTATGGTGCCATTGGTACAACTAAAAATCCGCTCTCGCAAGCAGATTTCAATCAGCTCTTCGGCCAATTCGTTCCCATTTCTACCAGTTTTCATGGTTATCCAAATACCTTCACTGATATTCTTAGTAATTACACCGACAAAAAACGCATTAAAGGTCATGGCTTCGAGGAACAGGGAAGCACTGTCACTCCATTTGCTATGTTGACTATGAATCATGCTTCAAGGTTACATCTGGCTCTTGATGTGGCAGCTGAGTTTAATCGTAACGATCTTGTTGAGAAATATCAGAAACAATTAGGTGAGTATCAAGATTACGCCCTTGAGCACGGTATTGATCATCCTGAACTTGGCATCGATAACTAAAGCTTCACAAAAAATAACCTATATAAACTAAACCAAAAACTCGCGAACTTCTCCGCGAGTTTTTAGATTATCGATTTTATCTTTTACGTCCACGCCCCTTCACAAAACTTACATTAGGCTTACTAGTTTCGGCTATTTTAGCAAACATCATTCGGCCCGAACTAGTTTGAAAGAAACGCACAAATTCAACTTCGATTGTCTTTCCAATTTTGGAAGAGGCATCGTCGACCACTACCATCATCCCGTCTGGGAGATAGCCCACACCTTGTTTTGGATTACTTCCAGCCGCTACGATCTTTAGTTTAAGTTTTTCTCCAGGTAGGTAATCTGCTCGCAGCTCCATCGCGAGATCATTAATATTTAGTACGTCGATATCAAGAGTAGCCGCCACTTTACCAAGATTATAATCATTAGTCATGATCAGGCCACGATTTTCCTTGGCTAGCTGAATTAGCCGATCGTCTACTGGTGTACGATCGAGTGGATCGGATAGAATAATCACGTCGACATGGACCACTCTCTCAAGTTCCCGTACGATATCAAGCCCTGCACGAGCTCGGTTTCTCTTTTCGGAATCCTTACCATCTGCCAGTAGTTGCATTTCACGCAAAACACTACGTGGGATAATTAAGACCCCGCCAAGAAAGCCAGTCTTTGCTACATTTAAAATTCTTCCATCCATCAAAGTTGATGAATCAATATATATCTTACGATTTTGGCCGTAGTAATTAAAACTCTTCTTGAACGAGCGAATCGCCAGAAACGTCGTCTGTAAGAAAATCACTACCACTAATATTAAAATGATTTCGATCATATCTGTATTATATCATTTAGAGCACATCTAAACTATATTCCATAACTATGCTTTCAGAAGTGGCCCCTATAAATCAAGTTTATATAAAATGAATATCTCATATTTGAGATATTCATTTTATAATATTTAATTCGCCTAGGTTAGGTAATTATACTTCCATCCCAGCATAATTTACGAGTTTAAAACGAACAATTCCATTCTTGTCTGCAGGTTGCAATGTACTCCATGGAGACATATCTTTTCCAGCTTCTCCATAGCCATAAGTAGTTCCATTTGTCACCATAAAATGGAAGTGTCCAGAGCCTCCGCCCGCTCCAGCTCCAATCACTGGACTGGTGTTGTAATCGCTTTGTTCTGTATATCCTCCGAACCATCCTCCTCCAGCACCTGCTCTTCCTGCTGTTTCAATTGATGTATTAGGGTAGATTGCTCCGTGTGTCGGTGCGGATGCTCCAAATCCTGCCCCACCACCTGCACCTTGATTTCCTCCGTCAGGGAATCTAAATCCGCCATAATTTGGATCCGCCACGCTACCGAGATAAAATGGTTTTGTCCCAGTCAATCCTCCACCATTTCCACCTTTTGCAATATAAGACCCCCCTGCCCCTCCTCCAGCTACTATTATCCTGTCATTTGTTGGGTAAAACTTCATACTTGTTATGTCGGCAACCTGATTAGTTGTTTTTACTTTTAATCGAATCTCAACTGCAGGCCCAGGAGCTCCTCCAGGAAGATGTGTTGCTGCTGGTGAGCCAACTGGATAATTAAAATACACTAATATATAGTCACCGAATTTCTGGTAATACACGTCAGATAGATAATGATATCCATAGTCATAATAAGCTAGTAATCCTTCAAAATCGGAATCTGGCAAATTCACAGTTTTTATTACCGCCTGATATGTGCCGTAAGATAAGTTTGCCCATGGTCCATCATTTAATAATATATCAGATTGATCTCTTCCATTCCGATATCTTAAATTATGAAATTGTGCGTATTCCTCTACATCTGGTCTGATGTCGCTACTACCGCCACCCCCAGCCCCACCAAAACTATAAGTATTTGTGCCTGGTATCAAAAGCCCCGCTGCCCCATTGCCTCCCCCATTAAATCCTCCCTTAGCGTCTCCCCCCTGTGGCCCCCTATCACCGGCCGATGCTCCCTTTCCACCCACAAAAACCATAAATTTTTGATTCTCAAACATATTCCTTAGTCCGGAAGTGTAGCCTCCAATGCCGGGAGCTAACACTTCATTCGAACCATACCAGTGCACTCCCGCCTGAGCCTGCGTTTGATCTCCACCATTAGCACCCATTGCCTCAATCATATATCTTCCAGTTATTTCCGACACCATCTCCTGTGGTGTACCTGTGTAGTTAAAAGTCTTTTCACCAGTTACGAACTCAATTGCATTCTGTTTTATATATGTATATCCGTATGGAATAGTATCAACTACTAGATCAGCCTTTTGTCCTGGGAGAAACCTTGGGTTAGCTGTACTAAAATCTGCTACACAATCAAACGTAAAACCATCAGCGGAATACTCTATTCCATTGTTGATAATTTTACAATTAAATCTATTTCCAATAGTAACCTTGTATCGTTCCTCTATACCTTCTCCAAGCACCTCAGAGATATTCTCAAGTATCGGTATTGTTATTTTAAATCTGTGTTTTATTGAGCTTGCTAGGTGATTGCCATTGGCAAGTAGTGGCACTTTTGAATTCTCTAATATTGTTATTGGAAATTCACCGGTTGTACTTGAATTGACGATTGCAGTATAAACTAGGCGTTCCGAGTTATAATGGCCTGGCGTAGCCGTTGCGGCATTAATATTTACTCCGTATTCAATAGGCGCTTTCTCGTTGGTCACGGGTATTGAACTTTTTGAAACTAAACACTCTTCGGTCAGAGTTGCTGATCCGCAAATAGGGATTATGTAATCAACGTTGTTTCGCTTAACAAACACTCCCCAATTGTCTTCATCTAAGCTAGATTTTTGTATGGAAGTACTGCCAGTGTTCGCATAATTAACTGCATACAAATTAGAAGGATTCGTTAAATTCTTCGATTCAGAAGTAAGATATAGTTTATATCCAGTTACGGAGTTGGTAGTCACAATGACCTTGGCATCCGCTTTTATGGTTTGGCTAGAATTAGTACCATCAACACCAAAAGTGACCGACTTAGGCATAGTAAGGCTCACTGAATACCCTTGTCCTGAAGTAAGTGATGTACTAGTATTGGTTTCACTACTATACGTCACTACCGCATAAGTATTTGAGTATATAAATAGAAATGTACTAATTATTAGTAAACCAGCAAAGAATAGTGCAGCTGGTAGCAAAACAACGGGGAACCAACTTTTAATTGTAAAATCTTTCTTTATGCTCACTTTTTGACAGTCTCCTTATTATTCAACTCCGCCCTGATAGTCGGCAATCCTTATTTTCACAATCCCGTTTTTATCGCTAGGCTCCAAGCTGGTCCAAGGAGTGGTTGGTTGACCAGCATCTCCCATTGCATATGACACACCTTCAGTAACGCCACCAACATAGCCTGATCCCCCGCCAGCCCCAGCGCTAACATTGAAGCGATCGTATGCAACTTGCACAACGAATCCTCCATTCCATCCTCCGCCAGCCCCAGGCCGACCAAGAATATCGCCTGTAGCTCCAAATTCTGGATAGCCGTTATTATGTTTGGGCGCGGAGGCACCAAATCCAACTCCCCCACCGTCGCCTGTTGTATTGTCGGCACCAAGTCCATCAAGGAAGTTAAGACGATTGGGTTCAGAAGATGGCCCAATGTACCAGCTATTACCTGCATATGCGCCACCACCGTTTCCACCTAGATGTGTTAGTGACCCTCCTGCACCACCCCCAGCCACTATTTCTCTTTTAAGCATATTATAAAATTTCATACTCGTAATATCAGCTGCCTGATTTGTTGTTTTAACCTTTAATCTTATTTCAATTGCTGGACCAGCATTTCCGGCAGGCAAATGAGTGGCTGCTGGCGTTCCAGTATAGTTAAAATAAACAAGAATATAATCCCCAATTTTTTGGGTATAAACATCGCTGAGACTAGCATAGTTAAGGTCGTAATAGGCTAAAACTCCTTCAAAATCAGCATCCGGCAAGTTTACAGTTTTAATCACAGCTTGATAATGGCCCATTGGTAAATTTGCCCATGGCCCATCATTAAGAAGAATGTTTGACGGGTCTCGCCAACCGTCCGTACGTTTATCACGATGATGAATGAATTGTACATAATCATCTATTTCGTAAGGTCTAACATCGGAGCTTCCTCCTCCTCCATTGCCACCCCATGCATTCATAGTGGTTCCATGTATTAGTAATCCAGGTGACCCATTTCCACCACCATTAAATCCACCTTTTGCATAGTAACCAACGGTGCCGTTATCATTTCCAGGTTCACCTTTGCCTCCGACAAAAACCATTGATTTTTCGCCTGCCTCAAAATCTTTATATCCTGCTGAATATCCACCTCTTCCTCCAAGGAATGTATTAGGTGAACCGTACCAGTATAATCCTGCCTGAGCAGCTGTACGATCTGCGCCATTTGCTCCCATTGCTTGAATAAGATACTTGCCCTTTATTGGAGCCACCATTTCTTGTGGTCCTCCAGTATAACCAAAAGTCGATTCCGCAGATATAAACTCTACTGCGTTTTGTTTTGAGAATGTATATCCGTATGGTTTAGTTGTTACCACTACTTCTGCTTTTTGGCCTGCATAAAACTTAGGATTTGCGGTACTAAAATCGGCCACGCAGGCAAAAGTGACCCCATCCTTAGTTTTTGCAAATGAATCCTCGACATCGCATTTTATCCCACCGACGGTTACGGTATACATACTTGGATCAGGTCTTACCATTGCACGGTCAAGCTCCAAAATTGGAACTTCAATTTCAAAACGATGTTTTAATTTTTTATTTGTCGAACTGGTCACCGCATCGCCGTTTTGCATCAAAGGAACTTTAGTGTTCGTGATATTACGAATTGGAAATTCTGCCGTTGAACTAGTATTTAGAACCGCCGAATAAACTAGTGGGACTGAATGATAGGATCCGTTTGCAATGTTAGTGCCAACATGCACGCCAAACGATACGTCTGGTTGCGCATTTGTTACGGGTGCATTGCTTTCGGCAATTAAACAGGCTTCAGTTAATTCGCTAATCGTGCAGAGTGGAATTACATAATCCTGCCCACTCTTCTTTATAAAGATCCCCCAACTATTTTGCGTTAAGTTGGTTTTCTGGACTGGACTTGCTGTTAAGTTATCATACGGAATCGTATGTAACCCGTCATCTGTTTTTAGATTACTATCAGCTCCCGTTATGTATAACTTATATCCAGTTAAAGAATTTGTCGTTACACCAATTTGTGCAGGTGCTTTTAGTGTTTGATTAAACGAAGTGTTGTCTATTCCAAATGTAACCGCGTTTCTATGTGAAATCGTCAGATAATATCCATTGGTAGACGTATCAGTGCTAGCAGTATTTTGGTTGCCATACGTCACTACCGCATAAGTACTAGAATAAATTAGCAGGGAGATTGCAAAAACTGCAAGGCATCCCAAGAGACTAAAGACTGGTGCTAGATTTTTGCCCAGTGCTCTCCTTGTAATTTTTTTCATATTTATTTTTGACCTTCCTGTTATATACATTCTTATGACCTCCAAAGAATATAATCATTACCATTATAAAGAAAATAAAAACATAAGTCCATCGTTTTGACTCACAATTTTTGGATTTTAATCTACTGAAAATGTAAGAATATTTAGTTGCTCTAACTAAAGCACGAGTGTATAATTATAAAAAATTGTCAATAAAATGGAGGACAGGGTGGTTAATACTGGTAAGGATAAAGAAAAAACCGCTATGGAAAAACAGGGAAAAACAACAAGAACTAGTGGCGACCCCCTGGTTGGGCGTTCGATCAATCGCGATACTGATCGTGTACAAACTCGCATCTCAAGTCGTATAGCAACTAGCTCTTCTCAAAAAACAGTTCGTCAAGAATCTGTCAAAACTGAAAAACCTTCTACCATGAAAAAATCTGAAACAAAAGCTCCAAAGCGTTCTATCTTTCACAAAAAAGATCAGAAAATGAATCTATATTCATCTCTTATTTATCGCAGTCGCGCCAAGAAAGAAGCAAAAGCTCGTAAAGATGCAGAAGAGCTCGCCAAACTTCCTAAAGATCCAGTTAAACGCTTCTTTGCCAGGCTTCATCCAAAGCGTGTTTTCCGTTTTATCTTCTCAAAGAAAGGTCTCTTCTTCTTCCTAAAATCTGCCGCCGTCCTCTTCCTTATCTCTGTTATCGCTATTGGTGGCCTTTTCCTCTATTACAAAAAAGATCTCGATGAGATCCGCCTTGATCAAATGAAAGTTTCAGGTACCGTCAATACCTATCTAGATCGTAATGGTCAACTTCTTTGGGAGGATAAAGGCGATGGTGATTATCGACTCGTTGCAGACGGCGAAAATATTGCTACTTATATGCGTCAAGCTACGGTTGCCATCGAGGACCGCGAATTCTATAATCACCCAGGTGTCAACTTCTTCGCTCTTATCCGTGCCGCCATCTCCACAGTTACCGGCCGCGGCGTCCAGGGTGGTTCAACTTTAACCCAGCAGCTTATCAAGCAAGTTTATTTCTCGGATGAAGCCAGTAACCGTACTGTTTCCGGACTTCCTCGCAAAATTAAGGAAATGATCCTTGCCTTAGAGCTCGAGAAAATGTATTCCAAGGAACAGATCATCACCATGTATCTCAACGAGTCTCCATATGGCGGCCGTCGCAATGGTGTGGAAAGTGCTGCTCAGGCTTATTTCAAAAAATCTGCCAAGGAGCTCACTCTAGCTGAGTCTGCTCTTCTTGCCTCTATCCCAAACAATCCATCCTACCTCAGTCCATATAATACTGCTGCCAATAGTGCCCTTATTGCTAGACAGCAAAAGACTCTCGACGTTATGGTTAAAATGGGTTATATCACTGAAGATCAGGCTAATGAAGCCAAAAAAGTTAATATCTTAGATGAAATTCAGCCAGAAGTTAGTCGCTATACAGATATTAAAGCCCCTCATTTTGTTCTTGAAGTAAAGAAACAGCTAGAAGAAAAATATGGTGTAAAGACCATGCGTGCTGGTGGTTTCACTATTAAGACCTCCCTCGATCTCCGTGCTCAGCAGCTCGCTGAAGCTGCCGTTGCTAATGGTGCTAAACTGATGAGCCGTAACGGTAGTGATAATATCTCTCTATCTTCCGTCGATGTCGAAACCGGACAAATTATTGCTATGGTCGGCTCAACTGATTGGAATAAGCCAGTTTATGGTGAAGTTAATGCCGCCACTGCTCTTCTTGAGCCAGGTTCAACCATCAAGCCAATCCTCGACTACGCTCCACTTTTCGCTCAGCGTGAAGGCATTAATTATGGTGCTGGTTCGATACTTAAAGATGAAAACATCGACAAATATTACTGTGCTGGCTTCACTGGTAGCTGTATGCTCCGTAATTACACTGGTATCTTCTACGGTAACATCCCAATTCGTAAGTCGCTTGCTAACTCTCTTAATATTCCAGCCGTCAAGGCCCTCTATATCAACGGGGTTGAAAATAGCTTAAAGGTTGCGCACGAGCTTGGTGATCTTTCCTACTGTACCGACACTTCCGCCGGTCTCTCTATCGCCATCGGCTCTGGCTGTAATGTCCGCCCTATTGAACACGCTAACGCCTACGCCTCGCTCGCTCGCGGTGGTGTCTATAAGCCACTTGCCTATGTCCTTGAGGTGAAAAATTCTTCTGGCGATGTAGTTGAAAAGTGGGAAGATAACGCGGGGAAGCGTGCTCTTGACGCTCAAGCTGCCTACATGATAACTGATATTCTTGGTGATGCTAATGCTCGTACTATGGTTTGGGGCTCTCTCGCTCGTGCTAAAGGTTTCGTTGTTCCAGGTGTCTGGACTGCCACTAAAACTGGTACCACCACCACTACCAACTCTGCCGTCACTAAAGACTCTCTTATCGCCTCCTACTCCTCTGCAGTCGCCACTGTTGTTTGGAACGGAAACCATGACGGTTCCGACCTTTGGAATAGCTCTAATGATATCGTTCGTACGGTTGTCAGCGACTATATGGCACCAGTCCATACCCAGGTTTATGCCGCTGATGGCAAGTGGAAATCTGGTGATAAACCAGTTCAACCCGCTGGGATGCAAACTCTCACTGTGAATGGTATTACCGATATTTGGCCAAGCTGGTTCAATAGTAAGAACAACGGTATCCAAAAGGAATCCATGAAATTCAATAAATACACTAAGAAGAAGGCCGCTAGCTGTACTCTTCCAGCTCTCACCGTAGACGTTGATATCACTTATTCAATTGACCCAATCTCCAAGAATAAGACTTACGCCACCGATCCAAACGGCTATGATCCAAACACTGAGGATGATTGTTCGTATACCCCACCATCTGTTTCCTTTAATACTCGTACCATCTCCTCTTCAACTCATCTTAAGTTCACCGTAACTGCTGGCTCGGCCTCTTCCGCAAGATATGTCATCGCCGTTGATGGTGCTGTAGTTAAAAGTGGATCCGCTTCATCTGGACTCAATGATCCAAATTACACTATGACAGGTACCGAATCTACCATCACCATCACCTTGACTGATGATAAGGGGTACGAAGCCACCGACACGATTACACGCCCTTAAATTAGTCGAGCTAAAATAGTCCCCATATTGTAAAGTCAAACTAAAAATAGTTCCCATATTACAAAAACTGGACTAAAGATTTGAAACCGCGCCCTCTGTGCTACAATAAAGATATGAAATTATCCGAAGAACTAGCCTGGCGCGGTTTTGTCGCCGAAAACACAATCAAAAATCCAGCAGAAATCGATCAGCGTGAAAATAAAAAATTCTATTTCGGTGCCGATCCTTCTGCCGATTCTCTCACAATTGGTAATCTAGCCGCTCTCATGATGTGTGCCTGCTTTGTTCGTCACGGATATCAACCTTATCTCCTAGTCGGTGGTGCAACTGGACAAATTGGTGACCCCAAAGAAAATGGCGAGCGCGATCTAAAGACTCTGGAAGAAATTGATCACAATAAAAACTGCATCAAGAAGCAGATGGAGTCTATCATTAGCCCTGATGGTGCGGCCAACACTCTCGGTGACGGCGATCCTACCAATGATCATTACGAGCTTACCATGGTTGATAACCTAGATTGGTTTAAAGGCATAAACTTCTTGGATTTTCTTCGTTCTGTTGGCAAGAGCTTCTCTATGACCCAGCTTCTTGACCGCAAGTTCATCCAGAACCGTATTGGTGAGGGTGGCTCTGGTATCTCCTACGCTGAGTTTTCTTACACACTTATTCAAGGTTATGATTTTCTTCATCTCTATCGTACTCATGGTATCAATCTTCAGCTTTGTGGTGCCGATCAGTTCGGTAACGCCTCTACTGGTGTTCATCTCATCAAGCGTCTCGAGGGTGGACGTGCTGACGTTTGGTCTACTCCACTTGTTATCGACCCCGTTACTGGTCGCAAATTTGGCAAATCCGAAGGTAATGCCGTCTGGCTAGCCAGCTCCGATAATGGCTCTGGTAATTTTACTTCTGTCTTTGATTTTTACCAATTTTGGCTCAATCAGGCTGACGAGGCTGTCGAATATCTTATCAAGATCTACTCTGTGCTTGATAAAGCGACCATCGATCAAATTCTCGCAGAGCACAAAGCTCATCCTGAACAGCGTCTTGCACAAAAGGCTCTTGCCAAAAATGTTACCGAAGTTGTTCACGGCAAGAATTCCGCAAATGCTGCCATGCTTCTTACGGAGCTCCTCTTCGGCGACCGTCGTCTAGAAACTCTCTCTGAATCTGAAGTTGAATCTGTTTCTCTCCTTCTTCCAACCCTAAAACTTGCAGAAAAATCAGGCTCAATCCTTCTCCTTGATGCACTCACAGAAACTGAGCTTTGCTCCTCGCGCTCTGAAGCTAAGCAGTTGATCTCTGGCAATGCAATCTCTGTTAATGGTCAAAAAGTAACTGACCTAAGCTACGAAATCAATACACTATCTGTCTTAAAGCGTGGTAAAAACAAATTTGCCTTCGTTAAGTAGTGTATTGGCTCGATAATATTTATCTATATTCTTAATATCTATTTACGCTCTTAATATTTATTTACACTTTTAATATCTGTCAACACTTTATCAAATATCTCGCAAGACTAATCTTGAAAAAACCACGACTTCGGTTATACTGGAGATAAGAGAGCGAGGTAAAGGTTATCTATTCTTCTGTAGAGAGAAAGACCGCAGATATATTGCTGGTCAAAATCATTAATTCTAAATAAAGGACAAACTATGGCCAAAGAACCAAAAGAAACCAAAGAAAATTCTGTACAAGACGGCAAATCCGAAGCACTGAAACTAGCCATTGCACAGATTACAAAACAATTCGGCGACGGCTCCATCATGAAGCTTGGCGAAAATCATAACGTCAATATCGAGCTTATCAAGTCTGGATCACTTTCATTGGATCTCGCCCTGGGTGGTGGTTATCCTAAGGGTCGTATCATTGAGATTTACGGACCTGAATCTTCTGGTAAAACCACGCTTGCTCTACATGCGATTGCTGAGGTCCAAAAGAATGGTGGTCAGGCTGCCTTCATCGATGCCGAGCATGCTCTTGACCCATCTTATGCCGAAAAAATTGGTGTTCAAATTGACAACCTCCTGATCTCCCAGCCAGATAACGGTGAGCAGGCCCTTGAAATCTGTGAAACTCTTGTTCGCTCTAATGCTGTTGACCTCATCGTGGTCGACTCCGTAGCCGCCCTTACTCCAAAAGCTGAAATTGATGGTGATATGGGTGATGCACAGATGGGTCTGCAGGCACGTCTCATGTCACAGGCTATGCGAAAGCTTACTGCCATTATCTCAAAATCAAAGGCTACAGTCATCTTCATTAATCAGATCCGTATGAAGCTCGGTGTGATGTTTGGTAATCCAGAGACCACTACTGGTGGTAACGCCCTTAAGTTTTATGCCTCTGTGCGTGTTGATATTCGTCGCATTGGCCAGATTAAAAACGGGGAAGATATCATCGGTAACCGCACTAAGATTAAGGTTGTTAAAAATAAGATTGCCGCACCTTTCCGTACTGCCGAATTTGATATCATGTATAACGAAGGTATTTCCAAAACTGGTGACGTACTCGATCTAGCCGTTCAGTACGGAGTTCTAGATAAAGCTGGCGCCTTCTTGAAATATAATGGCGAAACAATCGGCCAAGGCCGTGAAGCTGTCAAACGTCTCTTTAAAGAAAACCCTGAACTCTTTGCCGAAATCGAAGAAAAAGTCCGCGCCAAGGCCGAAGAGAGTCAGAAGTAATCTGAGCGAGTACCAAGGCTAAAGAGCTAGAAATAACCTAAACAAATCTTGAAAATAAATGTCCACTGTTACAAGTCTGCGTGGCGCCATCCGCGACCCCCATCGCATCAATGTCTTTCTTGATGGGAAATTTAGTTTTTCGCTAACCATTACGGAGCTTGCCGACTCAAAATTACATCAGGGCCAAGTCTTGACCGACCCTGAAGTCGAAAGATTACGTAATCTATCCGGTCTCGGTAAGCTCTATCAGCAAACCCTGGAGTATTGTTTTTCACGCCCACATTCTAAAAAGGAAATTATCGATTATCTCGAACGTAAACGCCTTCGCCGAGATATCTCCTGGAAACGTTTTGAAGAACATCAGCTGAAAGTCCAGAATGACCCTGAGTATGCTGCAAGAGTTAAAGAAATTCGCCAGTACACCAAAGAGCAGAACCAGAAAATTCGTGAAATAGACTTTACGGAAAATAACACCTATGAATATCGTGGTGTACAAAAAACTAATCTCCCAACAAAGCCAGCGGATCGGATCACTCCTGAAATGATTCAGGAAGTGGTTTCTCGCCTTGAGTCACAAAATTACATCAACGACCAGGATTTTGCTAGGTACTTTATCGAGAACCGTCACCAAAATAAGGGAATTAGTACAAAGCGCCTCATCCAGGAACTAAAAATCAAGGGGATAGATAACGACATTATCGAGCAAGCTATGTTTGATCAGGGTACTGGCAATCTTTTCAGAGATGAAGAAGTCGAAATTGAAAAGATGATCAAAAAACAACTGAGAAAAACTTCAGACCGCCAAAAAATCATCGCCTATCTTGCACGCCAGGGCTTTTCATATGATCTCATCAAAGCCAAGCTTGACCAGTTTCTTAGTACTGAAGAAGAATATTTCTAGAATCAAAGATTATCTAAACGCTACGGCATTTAAACACTAACGCATCTATTCGTTGCAACACCTATTCTCTAATAGAATTTTCGTTGCCACGTGCAATGTATTTCCCATCTTTAAATGGATTTACAAAATTTGGCACAAAATCGAGCGTCCCCGATTTCTTCATAATCGTGCCTTCTTCACTTTTAACAATAATCTCACTGTCATTAATTTCATGAATATCCGAGCGACCAATCACGAGCTCTGGATCAATCAAGGCCTTATAGATTGGTCTCTTCACGATCAGTTGCATAATTTGAAAATCCTCAGTATTTATGATGAAATCCTCAATTCGCCCCAACATAGCTTTCTTTTTGCTAACTACTTTCATATTATCCAAACTAAAGCCAAGATCAATCGTCTCCTTTAGCTTTATTACATCATCTTTTTCAACAAACTCTTCATCTGAGTCTACAATCATGCCCATTTTAGAGAACTCTCGAACACTAGAAGCTTCCAAAAACAGGCGCTGCCTAGATGATACTGCGCTGATTTCAAAGGCTACTACCTTTAGAAAATTAGGATCAATCACCAAGCCCTTTACTTCCGCAATTCTAGAAGCAGTATGCAAGCTTAAGATGGGATATTTTAAGAGTTTAGAACCTTCGATTAACATAAGCTAATTATACCATAACCCTCATAACGTAGTTTTATAAAACGCCAAGGATCCCTCGTAGTGCATACCCAGTATCTTCATGATTGCGTACCGTAATAGTTTCAATCCCCATTTCAAGTACTGGAAAGTCATTCCCGCCAGGCTGTGTCATATCACCAAAATACAAAATATCTTCGCGCACCACTCCTAATTCTTCCATCAAATGCATCATTCCAAAAGCTTTATTCATACCAGGTTTTACCGCATTGATACTGGTGGTGCCGCCAATCTCAAACATAAACTCTGGTGCCAATTCCTTCGCCCTCACCACTATTTTTTCGCGTTTCTTGCAATCTGGATCCCAGGCATACTTCTCCTCGGTCCCAGCCTTTTGGCCTAAAGCCGAAAAAGTCACTTGCGACAGACGATTCTCAATAATCTCATCCCCAGGTTGCAACTTGTCAGCCTCCCAGAAACCAAGTTCTGTGGCTGCCTGCTCGATGGCCTTAGTAATCAGTTCGGTCTCTTCTTTGGTTAACGGATAATTGTAGACCAGCTCCCAGTTTTTAAGATCATATTTTTTTCCGTCATTTCCGTTTGCCATCGGTATGTATCTGTAATATTGTGTCCCTTGTGCCACAAATAAATGTAAATGCTTTAGTTGAGCTGGTGTTGCTTCCGCCACCTCAATTAATCTGTCCACGATCTGAATCAAAAATTGGTCAAACTTCTGTCCCGAAATTGGGCAGACCTCAAAGTAATTTAGACATTCAGTCAAAAGAATCGCAATCTCTTCCGGAATCGGTGTTTTTGCAATATTTAAAGTTTGATCAATATCAAATGCGAGAACCTTCTTCATTTTACTCCTTTATCTAGTCTTAAGCTCATCATAACCGACAAAAAACCAAAAGTAAATCTAAAAATGATATAATAAATTTATGAAAACATACGTGATGGGCAACTGGAAAATGAACTTAACGGTCGGAGATTCTTCAATTTACCTGCAACGACTACTTAAAAAGATTAAACCCTCTCGCGGTCTTGAAATCATCATCGCCCCCAGCGCCATTTCTCTTGCCTCTCTTTCGCTTCAGCTCGAACGCAATAAATCAAAAATCAAGCTAGCCGCCCAGAACTTCTACCAAAAAGACTTTGGAGCTTACACTGGTGAAATCTCCATTGCTCAGCTTCGCGGTGTTGTTTCTTATGCCTTAATCGGCCATTCCGAACGCCGTTTTATCTTTGGCGAAACCAACAAAGACATTAGTCAAAAAGTTGCCGCTGCCATTCGTAGTGGCATCACTCCTGTACTCTGTATTGGCGAAACCGAAAATCAACGCAATTTTGGCGAAACCAAGGATGTTCTAAGAGATGAACTTCTCGGCGGTCTTTCCGAAATTGATACGGAAGATGTTAAAAAATGCCTCATTGCCTATGAACCTGTTTGGGCTATCTCCACTTCTAAACAGGCTCCTGCCACTCCCGATGAAATTGCCGCCTCCATCCAGTTGATTAAGGAACAGCTCATCGATATTTATGGGCAGGAAACTGCTGAAGAAATCCCGCTTCTCTATGGTGGTAGTGTTAATCCAAATAATGCTGGCGCTTATCTTACCATTCCTGGCGTTAATGGTGTGCTTGTCGGAGAATCCAGTCTTATTTCTGATAACTTCAACGAAATTATAGAAACCGCTAAGCGAGTCCGTGAATAAACTTAAGCTATTTGTGAAAAATATTAAAAATCGAGTATAATATATAAGAATATAGATAAAAGCTTATGCAAGACGAATCAAGAACCTCAATCAAGATTTCACAGCCTCGAGTGGCGCAGTCAAGAACGCCGCAGCCGCAGTCTTCTAATAGACGCATGGATTTTGCACCTGTTCACGCGTCTTCTCGCGTCATCTCTCCACTTCCTACCGATCGTGACCTTGAACGTCGTCGCATTGCAAAACAGGAAATGCAGCGCCGAGAGGCAATTAGGCAACAAATTGAAGAGCAGAATCGCCTAAAAAATCTCAATCAACGTCGTATCGAGGCTGCCAGGCAAGAACTTTCTGAGTATCAGGCCGTTGAGGAACAGCGAAATCGTGCTCTTGAGGCCGAACGCCAGCGAGCTATTGAGTCACAGCGTCTCGCCCAACGTGAAGCCTTAGAAAAAATGGCCGCTCGTCGCAGAGCTATGGAACAAGAGGCGCGTCGTCGCCAAATTGAAGAGCAGGATCGCAAAATGCGTGCCATGCAAGAAATGCAACGTCAACAGGAGGCTTCGAAAATCAATGTTTCCCGCCGTATTTCCGTCGCTCCAGTCCAGACTTCTCCATTCAAAAAAGTTACTAACCCCGCCGCTCGTATTCAAGCCCGCTCGGTTGATATGCAGGCAAAAACCACTATCTCAGTCTCTGATGCTCAGGCAAAACCCACCCTTCGCTCTGCCGGTGATACCAAGGTTCTCCCCGCTTCCCGTATTCAGGTTGTCGCCTCTCCAAACCGTAAGCTCTTCGGTCGCATCCGCCCTGCCGGTCCTTCCCGTCAAACTCACGAGGAGGAACAAGCTCCCCTTGTTCAGGCTACTCAAGACGGTGACTTAGAGGATCTCCTCTATGATGCATTTGAGGATTCCACGTCTGATGCTCCAGAGAAACTATCTACAAAAAGCCGTGAATTAAAGTCCGTCTCAGAATCCGTGCCAGATACCTCTGATAATAACATGAATTATATTCTAGGCGGCCGCTCTCCATTTATTAATACTGATAAAATCATCAAGCGCCCCCTCTCTGAATCTCGCAAGGATAATTCTAAGGTTAGTACCTCTTTTGATGCGGCTTCTATGTTGAAGCAAAATGATGACTTTACTAGTACTTCAAAGCCACGAAAAAATGTTTACGCTAAACGCGAGAATACTAAGAAGGCGACCAAGAAAGGCACCATGATCGTTGAAGATCGTCCTAAAGGTGTTGGCATCTCACTTGCCATCGCCATCACTTTCATGATTATCCTCGGTACCGTCGTTGGCGCCCTCGTTTATTTCGCCTTCTTCCAATAAAAAACACCTAGACTAGTTTATAGTAGCCTAGATGTTTTTTATAATCGTTGTATCTACCTACTTTATAAATAAGCAAAAAAATAAAGAGCCAAATGCTCTTTTATATCTGGTGCGAGTGGAGAGAATCGAACTCTCGTCCCAAGTTTGGAAAACTTGTATACTAACCGTTGTACTACACTCGCATAATCTACAATTTATTTTATTCCAATCGCATTCACTTGTCAAAATGCGAAAACCAAAAACTGACTTAAACATGAGCAGGCTCTAGTATAAGAATAAAATATGGGGTGGGAAATCGGAATTGAACCGACGACCTTCTGGACCACAATCAGACGCTCTAACCAACTGAGCTATTCCCACCATCTTATCAAAATACGCTAAACTCTATTTAGCATTCATATTATATCAAACCTCTCTTCTCTATACAAGGAAAGAAGAATGAATGGTTTAATTAAACCAAAATATTCAAATTGTGTAAAAAGTATTCATACCGTGGGTGTGGAAAAAACTTTTATATTATGTACTAGGTCCGAATTTCATCCTAAAATTATTATTTGTAAAGCGTTGTGAATTACTAATCGCTGACCCCTGTGAACCAATTCGATTAGTTCTATTTTGGTCAGCATTAAGTCCGCCTCTGCTCTCGTTATTTGGCTTACCTAAACCATATTCTCTTTCAACACTTCTGCCAAAATCTGGAGTAAATCGTTGTCCAAAATCTGGCATACCACCAGTTCCTGTCGCACTACTTTTTCTTGTGTAACCTTGTCCAAAGTTCTGTTTTGCTGCTGTGGTATATTCTTTGTAGCTTGTCACTCCTCTTTCTTCACTTCTAAAATCAGATCCTCCATAAGTTCCAGATTCTTGCCTTGCTTTTCTATCCTCACTGTATCTAT
>ERZ773263.412-NODE-412-length-30184-cov-3.982608_pt1 | contig 30184 bp, 31 predicted proteins | sample MGYA00511076_ERZ773263 | MGnify/ENA primary metagenome ERZ773263 (study PRJEB29015, sample SAMEA2738155) | human oral metagenome | biome: human oral; feature: human-associated habitat; material: saliva | place: China | collected 2195 ... | reverse complement strand
ATAAGTTACCCACCGTGTGGGGGTTTGGCAAACCCCCAGCACAACACAGGTTTTTACTCGACTACGCGCTCCACTTTAGCGCCGAGTGCGTTAAGGTTTTCCACAAAGTTCGGGTAGCCACGGTCGATGTGGTACACATCGCGGACCTCGGTCACGCCGTCGGCACGCAAGGCCGCGAGTACAAGGCCAGCACCTGCGCGAATGTCGGAACTCCACACGGTGGTGGAGGAAAGCTGCTCTTTGCCCCTCATCACCACATGATGCCCATCAACATGAGCGTCGGCACCGAGACGGAGCATTTCGTCAACAAAGCGGAAGCGCGACTCGAAGACGTTTTCCGTGATCACGCTCATTCCCTCGGCGACTGCGGCAAGGCCAATGGCCATGGGCTGCAGGTCGGTGGGGAACCCTGGGAACGGTAGGGTTTGGAAGTCCACGGCACGCGGGCGGCCGTCCATACGCACGCGGAAACCGTTTTCGTAGGTTTCAATGATGGCACCTGCAAGCTTGAGTTTCTCCAACGGGAGGTGCAGGTGGCGGGGCGGGATACCGCCGACGGTGATGTCGCCACGGGTGATGGCGGCGGCGTATGCCCAGGTGCCTGCGACGATGCGGTCGCCCACGACATCGTGAGTTGTAGGGTTGAGCCGTTCCACACCGGTGATGGTGAGCGTGTTGGAGCCCGCGCCCTCAATACGTGCACCCATGGAGATGAGCATTTCGCAGAGGTCCACAATCTCCGGTTCGCGGGCGGCGTTGTCCAGAATGGTCACGCCATCGGCAAGCACTGCGGCGGTGAGGATATTTTCGGTGGCCCCCACAGACGGGAAGTCCAGGACAATGTGGGCACCCTTGAGCTGGTCCGTTTCGGCGACCACGCAACCGTGCTCAATGTAGGTTTTCGCCCCAAGCTTTTCCAGACCAGTTTGGTGCATGTCCAGGGGCCGCGAGCCGATGGCGTCGCCACCTGGCAGCGCCACCACCGCACGCCCACAACGCGCAGTGAGGGGACCCAAGACACACACGGAGGCCCGAAACTGCCGCACGGCCTCAAAGTCTGCATCGGATTTCAGGTCGCTTGGCGTGGTGATATACACGGACTGCCCGCTGATCATGACGGAACAGCCGAGACCTTCCAAGACATCCTTCATGTACGGGACGTCGAGAATTTCGGGGCAGTTATTCAGAACCGTTGTGCCTTCAGCCAGAAGGGCCGCGCCCATGAGTTTCAGCACACTGTTTTTAGCACCACTGACCTTCACCGCTCCCCGAAGCTGGGCCCCGCCTGTTACCAAAAATTTGTCTTTTTTTTCACTCACAAGCTTATAGCCTATGCGGTTTCGTCTAGGTTGGTGGTATGGCAGTGCATCTTACCAAGATTTATACCCGTACCGGCGACGATGGAACCACCGGTTTGTCCAATTTCGACCGTGTTCCCAAAGACGATTCACGATTGGTGGCCTATGCGGATTGTGATGAGGCCAACTGCGCCATCGGCCAGGTTTTAGCGCTGGGCAACCCAGGTTCGGAAATGAAAAATACGCTGATGCGCGTGCAAAACGAACTGTTCGACGCTGGCGCAGACCTTGCGACCCCCATTGAAGAAAACCCCAAGTATCCCCCACTCCGCATTGATCAAAGCTACATCGACCGTCTAGAGCACGACTGCGACCATTACAACACCAATTTAGAGCCGCTGAACTCGTTCATCCTCCCCGGAGGCACCCCCGCAGCAGCCCTTCTGCACACCGCCCGCACCATTGTGCGGCGAGCCGAACGCTCGGCATGGGCTGCGGTGCGTGAACACCCCGACACCACTTCAAAGCTACCGGCCAAGTACCTGAACCGCCTCAGCGACCTGATGTTCATCCTGGCCCGGGTAGCCAACGATGGTGACGACGTCCCGTGGATCCCCGGCGGCGAGCGTAACGACGCCCCAAGGGCCAAGCCCACCAACAAGGGCTAAGCTTCGCTACCAGCTACGGCAGGGCACCGATCCGGCGTGCAGCATTGACAGCCTCGTAGCGTGTGTGCGCGCCGAGTTTACGCATGACCGAGCGCAGGTAACTCTTCACGGTCTCCGCGCCAATGCCCATCTCTTCTGCGGCTTCCACGTTGGTATGACCCAATGCAACACAGGCCAGCACGTCGAGTTCGCGAGCAGATAGCTTAGTAGTCTGCTTCACGCGAACTGGAGTAACCATCTGGTCACAGAGTTCCTCAAGCTCGCGGCGTAGCTCCTCGTCACCAACGCGGTTAGCCAGCATGCGCAGCTTCGAATGAGTCGAGCGCACTTGCTCCCATTCGGCACCGTTCATCACGCGTCCGGGCTTACCTAGACCCCCGCGACCGTCGCCACGCCGGAACGCGGCATTAATGGCCAAGTCCTGTTCGAGGGTGCGGGCGGTCATGGTGACTTCCTCAATAACCTTGTCGCCCAGGCGCACCGGGGAATGAACCCCCACATACAGCACGCCACGGATTTCCCGGTGCACAATCACCGGAACAGCAACGATGGAGTAGAGACCCTCGTCTTGAATAATGTTGTCGTATTCGTGGGAGATGACATTAGCCCGCGTGTAGTCGCTCACGCCGACGGGGCGGCGCGTGGTCACAACCCTGCCACCGACCCCACAGCCTGAGTCGATGATGAGGTTTTGCAGAGCAGGAGTTCGCAGTCCCACCCACGCACTAATTTGCAGACGATTATCCGGCAGCACAGCAGCGAACATCGTAACGGGAATGCCCGTCGCAGTCTTCAATGACGTTAGTGCGGCGCGAATCGCGTCCTCATCGTCCTTGATGCGTTGGGAATCCAACCTCAAAACCTCCTGCACAACCACCCGACTTGGTACACCCGCCGGATTTTAACTTCCTATGTAAAGTGAAGTATATCCTTCTGACGGGGGGTACGCATACCGATTTTTGGGAGTCTTTTTTTACATAAATCCACACACATACGCCCTATTAAGGGGTGGATAGCCTTATCGATTACCCCCGATGATCTACCCCCACGAGACGCCGATATCGTACTCATTTTCATTATCACGAAGTGTCACTCAGGGGGTGATTTTTCAGCACACGCTCCATCGGTTCACCCCTCACACACCCCCAATTTTTCCACGTCACAGCACCCAGGTTCCGGCTGCTGCACATCTGCATTTTTTAGCATGTAACTGCACAACGACATATAAAAGATGCATTATTGGCATCATAATTTTTTTCCACAAACACATATAGGCGAATGAACAGTCTATTTGGGTTCCCACATCCAGCGCCAGAGCAGACTCCCCCTAATTGGGTTATTAAAGTAGCGAAGATCACTTTTCTTACCCCTTCTTGCCCCCTCCACACCCTGACGACAAGGCTCTTCTTAGCGTTTTCGGGTAAAATCAATCGTGCAACTGGTCCGGCCACTTTCGTGAGCGATGGTGGGCGGCGCAAGAGGGAATCCTGTGAAACTCTGGAACTGTCCCGCAACGGTAAAGTCCGACACCTGCCGGTTGTGCTACATCAATAACTCGGCAACGAAGCGTGACACCAAGGGCGGCACCCCTTAGACGATCACCTAGCGGACACATCGATTCATTGCTGTTTTGTGAGGTAGCCCGTACATGCCCGTGGACAGGCATATTTCGGAATACGCACACGTGAATAGTCAATCTCAGGTTCCTCCTCGCACCTCCCGTGTAACCAGCCTGGATTGCTACCTCACCTTCCGAAAACTCCCTGTTCGCGGGCATGTTTTTGGATAAGGGTCACAGTACATCCTCTGGACGCGTAACCGTCCGACCAAGCGCAACGGACACGACCGGTGCCCACGGCAATTCAAGTCGCGCTTTACGCAGCAGCTCTGTATCGGAAAGGATGTGATCGCAGCTGCCCACAGTGAGTCGGCCGTCCAGCAGCACCACAACGTCCGTGGCAAACTCATAGGCCAGATTGACATCATGGGTTGACAGCACCACGGCCGCCTCCAAACCTTCAATGGTGCGAAGCAGCTTCCTGCTCCCAGCGGGGTCGAGTCCAGCCGTAGGTTCGTCAAGCATCAAAACGTCAGGCTGCATGGCCAGCGCACCAGCAAGAGCGACACGTTTGCGCTGGCCATAGGATAATTGGTGCGGAACCTTCTCCGCCAATTCACTCACTTCGGCGGCCATCATTGCTTGATCAACGCGGGACTCTACCTCCTCTGGAGTCAACCCCTGATTCAGGGGACCAAAGGAAATGTCTTCACGCACAGACATAGCAAAAATCTGATCATCTGGTTCTTGAAGCACAAGCTGCACATGCGCACGGGCAAAGTCACGTGCCTGTTTCTTGTGGCGAGCACGGGTGATCGGAGTGCCCGCAATCACTAGTTCCCCGCTTGTCGGGGTCCATGCGCCGCTGAGCAGGCGGAATAGTGTGGATTTACCACTGCCATTTTCACCCAGCACGGCGATCCTGGCACCTTCCTGGACGCTCAGGCTCACCTGATGCAGGATCTCAGGGCCGGTGTCGTGGCTGAACGACGCTTCCTTCAATTCAACAAGAGTAGCCATCTCACTTCGCTTCATACGACAATCGAACTTGTAATAATGGCGCTGAGTAGCAGCACGTACCCTCCCACGTACCACCAGCGCACCGGCCGGATGACACGGAGAGTGTTGTACATCGTCGCGGGGTCGCCCCGCAGTTCGACCCCCTCCCCCAGCCGCCGCGCCCGAGTAAAGGCCACCACAAACAGCGATGACGCTAACCCAGCGGACGATCGAATCCACCGACTCATGGAACTATGCCCCAGACGCTGAGCCTGCGCCTCCCACATGCTGCGCGAGGTAACAATCAGGGTGGAAATCATCCGATAGGTCAGCGCCGTGACGTAGACAGTTGAGGTGGGGAAACGCACCGAGTGCATCCACCCAAACAACTCCGCCATGGGAGTGGTCAGCGCGAACAGCATGGTCGCCATCATTCCCACGATGCATCGCGCAAGAACTGTGGCGGCAGTGATGGGGCCGGCGTCGATAAGCACAATGCCTTGAGGGGTGATGGCGAAGATCAGCGGCCCCAGGCCCAAGGCTACAAACGATGCGGGGGCGGCGATGAGCGCGGAATAGAGCCGCCATGGAACCCCCGCACGCCACGCCGCCACTAGCAGAATTGTGGCGATGGAGGGCAAGGCCGGAATCGGCGGGAGGGAAATGGCGCAAAAGAGCAGGCCAATGAGCAACAGCGCCTTCTCGCCAACGTTGTGAGTTGCCCATCGGCTCGTTGCCGCTGCGCGTTCCAGGGCGTTCATTAGCCCTGCTCAGAGCCTTTTTCGGAGTCGCGAAGGGCTTTATTCCGACCTCGGTAGGTTCCCAACGCATACCCCAAAAAGCCTGCGCCGAGTGCTGCTTGCAAGGCAAAGAGGCCAGATTCCACTTCGGGTGGCAGTTCACCGACCAGTGGTGAGAACCACGGCTTGTAGTCCGGGTTTTGCTCTTGGACAACGGATTCGGCAGAGCTATCAGTACCACCGAATTGTTCTTCAGAGTTCGGATCACCGAGGTTAAAGAACATGGGGAAGGCTGCGATGATGATGGCCAGTCCGATCAACACCCACGTCAGTGTGGTTGACTTTTTCATGCTCGTGCTCCTTCCAGTGGGGCTTCCTCAGTGGTGGAGCGTCGGCTCAGGATGCCCAGCGACCGCAGCTCCTTCGGGGCAATGGTCGTGAGACTGCGGAAAATCAGGACAGTGAGAATGCCTTCCACAATCGCCAGTGGCACCTGCGTCGGGGCATACAACGCAAGGAAGGTAGCCATCGCGTTACCGAATCCTGCGCCGTGGTGCGCGGCGGCCAGCTGCAGGGCCGTAACCACGTACGTGGACAGGTCAGCGAAAAACGCTGCGAAGAAGATGCTGATGCTTGACGACGCCCCCATCTTCCGCAACGCCGTCCACACCCCGAAGCCCACCCACGGGCCAACGATGGCCATGGAGAAGACATTGGCCCCTAAGGTGGTGATACCACCATGCGCGAGAAGAAGCGCCTGGAAGAGCAGCACAATGCTACCCATGAAGGCCATAACAGGTGGTTTGAACAGCACAGCTCCCAAGCCGGTTCCTGTGGGATGCGATGACGATCCGGTCACGGACGGGATCTTGATGGCACTGAGCACGAACGTAAATGCACCTGCTGCACCGAGCAGCAGGCCAGTTTCCGGATTCTCTTTCAATTGCTTCCGCACCGCGTAGGCTCCGTGCGCCACGAACGGCATCGATGCCGCGCCCCACGCAATGCAATGGGCAACAGGAAGAAAACCTTCTGCAATATGCATGAGAGTTTGCCTCTTTCTGTAGTCGGGTCCGTCACCTCGCGGACCTCCTGGTTGTGACTCACCGCAGCCGGTCTCCTGGCTTTGCTCACTTTCCCCTGGGGGTACTGCACGCCTTCCCATCGGTGCGTCAGGTGACAGTGGCATGCAGGCTGGGGTTTATGAAGTTACATGAACATACAGTGGCGAGGGCCGCTGCTGGATTCTCACCAGCATTCCCGTTCACTGCGGCACTTGCGACATTATCACCCTAGCCTGAATAGCCGTATCATTTCCCCGACCCAGACACATTTTAGACAACTTTGTCTAGAGTTCTGTCTATGTTTGGTATAGAGTATCTCCTGTAACCCTGAAACTAACAAAGGAGAACCACGTGGGTCACATCTACCAGGACATCACCGAAACCATTGGCAACACCCCGCTAGTCCGCCTCAACCGCCTCACAGACGGCCTGCCCGGCGAGGTGCTGGTAAAGCTGGAGTTCTTTAACCCCGCCAACAGCGTGAAAGACCGTATCGGCCGCGCCATTATCGACGCCGCAGAAGCCGACGGCACCCTCAAGCCCGGCGGAACCATCGTGGAAGCAACCTCTGGTAACACCGGCATCGCGCTTGCCCTCGTCGGTGCTGCACGCGGCTACAAGGTGGTGCTCACCATGCCGGAAACCATGTCACTCGAACGCCGTGTCACGCTCCGCGCCTACGGTGCAGAAATCGTGCTGACTCCTGGTTCCGCAGGCATGCAGGGTGCTGTGGACAAAGCCAACGAGATTGTCGCCGAAACCGAAGGTGCCATCCTTGCCCGGCAGTTCTCCAATCCCGCCAACCCCGCAGTGCACCGTGCCACCACCGCCGAAGAAATCTGGAAGGACACAGACGGCGCAGTGGACATCTTCATTGCAGGCTTTGGTACTGGCGGTACCGTCACCGGTGTGGGCAACGTGCTGAAAGAGCGCAAGCCTTCAGTGGAAATCTACGGTGTGGAACCAGAAGCATCCGCCCTGCTCACCACCGGCAAGGCTGGCCCCCATAAGATTCAGGGTCTCGGCGCCAACTTCATCCCCGACATCCTGGACCGCAAAGTACTTGATGATGTCTACACCGTCTCCAACGAAGATGCCATTGAGACCGCCCGCAAACTTGCTTCCGAAGAAGGCATCCTTGGCGGCATCTCCACCGGTGCCAATGTCTACGCTGCCTTGAGGCTTGCTGCGTTGGAAGAAAACCGCGGTAAAACCATCGTCACCGTCGCCTGCGACTACGGTGAGCGCTACGTCTCCACCGTACTTTTCGACGACATCCGCAACTAGACCATCCAGTCTCCACACCCCTGCGTCATTGCGTGACGCGCGGGGTGTTTTCTATAGAATTGAACCCCATGAATCGCATCGTCTCGATGATCCGCGAAGACCTCGCCAACGCCCGCGACCACGACCCCGCCGCCCGGGGCGATATCGAAAACGCCGTCATTTACTCCGGGCTACACGCCATCTGGGCCTACCGCATCGCCCACGTCCTGTGGAAACGCGGACTGAAACTCCCGGCGCGCACCCTCTCCCAGTTAACGCGCTTTCTCACCGGCGTGGAAATCCACCCCGGTGCCACCATCGGTCGGCGCTTTTTCATCGACCACGGCATGGGAGTGGTCATTGGTGAAACCGCCAACATCGGCGACGGTGTGATGCTGTACCACGGGGTAACCCTGGGCGGCCAGGTGCTCACCCAGACAAAACGCCACCCCACCCTGGAAGACAACGTCACCGTGGGCGCTGGGGCGAAAGTGCTGGGCCCCATCACCATCGGGGAAGGCAGCGCCATCGGCGCCAACGCTGTAGTGACCAAAGACGTCCCCGCCAACCACATTGCCGTGGGCATCCCGGCGAAAAGCCGACCCCGCAAGTCCGAGGAATGCATCAAACTGGTGGACCCGGACGCTTACGTGGTGGCTGACTACTCCATATAGCCTGGGTTTTTGGCCACGAAATTGGCCACTGCGGAACAGGTGGGGACAATGCTGAAGCCGCTGCGCAGGGAGTCATCCAGTGCTTCCTTGATCAGTGGCTTTGATAGTCCCTGGCCCTGGAACTCGTCGAAGACCACGGTGTGGTTGAAATCGCGAACGGTGCCTGATTCAACATAATCGGCAAATCCCGCGACCTGCCCATCCACCTCAATGGTGTAGCGGCTCTCGGCCGGGTTGTGCTGCGTGACAATAGCCATACGATAATCTCCTTGACTCATGGAATTTAGGGCATCGTACGCAAAAAAGCGCCTGCTACATGTCTAGCAGACGCTTTTAGGTGTGCCCAAGACCAGGATCGAACTGGTGACCTTCCACTTTTCAGGCGGATGCTCTACCGACTGAGCTACCTGGGCAGAGTTTTTGGTTTTTAATCCATGAAAACTCCGCGACCCTGACGGGACTTGAACCCGCGACCTCCGCCGTGACAGGGCGGCGCGCTAACCAACTGCGCCACAGGGCCAAAAAGATTATGCCTGGGTTGCCCCATCGCACGAGAAAAAACTTTACACAGGTGATAGGAATACTGGCAAACCGGCATGTCAATAGGCCATTTGCACGAGCACTGCGGTTGTCAAGTGCACTGATGCAAGCGCCAAAGGTGCTACGACGGCACCGACGGCGCGGCGTCGACACCCGATGGCGGCATCCAAGACCTGAATGGTACCCGCGACTACAAGCCACGGGACCGCCTGCTGAACAGCGACGATGAGCACATATGCCAAGCCTGCGCCGAAAGGAATAGCACGGGCGGCATACATGGCGGCGTAGTAGCGGGACCCCGCATCGGCAGGCACACCCGATAGGAGCATGGGCCGAGCCAAGGCCACTATGCCAAAAACAATGGTGACCATTGCCATGACAGCGTTGATGCCGATGATCCAGTTCATTGGAGGTTACCTTCCATCGTGGTTAAGCACCGACGCAGCACCGCAATATCCTGGTCAGATAGCCCGGCCACGGCGCGGGCATTCACAGCGGCTGCGGCCTCGCGAGCTTGGTGTATGTCTTGTGTGGCTTCCGGGGCAAGCGAGACGACATGCCGCCGGGCATCCTCTGAGGATTTTGAGCGCACAATACGGCCACGCTGCTCCAACCTGCGAAGAAGCTCCGTGAGCGTGGCAACGTCCATGCCGGTACGTTTGGATATTTCTTTTTGGGAACTGCCCGGGTGCTCATAAATGTCCTGCAGGACAGCAAACTGCGCGGAGGTCATGCCGCCTGGGACTGTCGCCAACGCCGAGGTAAACGCGGCGTGAAAGTCGCGGGCGAGGCGGTTGACCAGGAAGCCCATGGATGTGGGGAGAAAATCAGGGGACATAATTCGTATACTAATTAATTTGAGGCGGATGGTCTAGGGGTGGACGAGTGCGCGCACAAAGCACGTGACTCATCACGCTCTATCAAAAGCCCACATCCATGACAAAAGTCATGCCTTGCCCATGACAACAGCTACGTATCAGACATAAGCTACCCGACAACACTAAAAAGTATGAATACAGAAGTCATTCACGCACGCGCCGTGATCAAGGAGTTCAGGGACCGTTCTAAAGGGACATTCCGCGCGGTCAACCAGGTGAACCTTGACATTAAGCAGGGAGAAATCATCGCCCTGCTGGGGCCAAACGGTGCCGGGAAATCGACGCTGATAGACATGATCCTAGGGCTGACCACACCGACAAGCGGGACGATACAAGCCTTTGGGTCGGCACCACGGCAGGCCATCGCGGCGTCGAAAATCGGGGCAGTCCTGCAAACCGGCGGGCTGCTGGGAAACCTGACGGTGTGGGAAACCGTGGCGATGATCGCCACCACCTTCCCCAACCCGCAGCTGCCAGAAACCGTCCTCCAGCGCACCAACCTCAACCACCTGGCCCGACGGCGCGTGGACAAATGCTCCGGCGGCGAACAACAACGACTCCGCTTCGCCCTAGCGCTGCTGCCCGACCCGGACTTCCTCATCCTCGACGAACCCACCGCAGGCATGGACGCAGGCGCCCGCCACGCCTTCTGGGATACCATGCAAGAGCAGGCACGCAAAGGGAAAACCATCCTCTTTGCCACGCACTACATCGAGGAAGCGCAGAATTTCGCGGAACGGATCGTCATGATGCGCGCCGGGCGGATCATCGCGGACGACACCACAACCAACGTTCGGGCGCTGGTGGGTGAGCGCACAGTGTCGGCGGTGTTCCCGCCGGACTTTCCCACCGACCGTATTCCCGGCGTGGCATCACTAACCACAAATGGGAACCGCACGCTGTTGAACACCGGAGACTCCGACGCACTCCTGCGGCACCTCATCAACCACACCCCAGCCACAGACATCATGGTCAGCCAATCCTCGCTGGAAGATGTCTTCCTCAACCTCACATCCACGGAGGCCGAGTCATGAGCACCCTGCGATACATATCCTTTGACATTCGGCGCGCGCTGAAAGAACCCACCGCGCTGGCGGTATCCATCGCATTGCCCTCCATACTGTTCATCGTGTTTGGAGCCAGCCAAAACGGAACAGACAAACCCATCAACGACGGCAACGTTGCCAGCTACGTAATGATTGGTATGGCCGCCTACGGTGCCATCACCGGTGCGGTTGGCACCGTAGGCAGCATGGTTGTTGACGAAATTTCCGGCTGGGGCAGGCAACTCGCCCTCACCCCGCTGCGCGCCTGGCAACGCATCATCGCGCAGATAGCCACCACCATGTCGCGGGCCACGCTGGCCGTCATCGGCGTATTCTTGTGCGGCTATTTCGGCAGCGCCAGCATGCCGGCCCGAGAATGGCTGGCGGCGGGTGTGCTCTCCATCATCGCAGTCATTCCCTTTAGTCTGTACGGGTTGATCTTTGCCACGGCGTTCCGCTCCTCAGCAGCGGTGTCCTTATCCACTCTGTCGGTTGTGCCTATGTCGTTTTTGGGCAATGCCTTCACCCCCATGCCCGAATCGTTTATGCCGTTCGCTAGGTTCACCCCGATCTATGGCAGCGTGTCACTTGCCCGCTACCCTATGACCGACGGCATGCAGGTTCTAAGCAGCGCCCCCTACACCGTGGATGATCCGCTGTGGTACGCGCTGGTGAACATTGCAGCATGGACACTGATTTTCGCGCTCATCTGCACGCTCTTGTGGCACCGCGACAAGGGCCGGTAGAGGCCGGTATGGACCGCTGAGGTTTCGATAGGCTGAAACCATGTCCACACGCTACGTCCTACAAGCAGGCACCTGGCTGATTTTCCTCGCCTTATTTGTCACGGACGTTTCCAAGTCAGACCACAGCACCGTCATCAAAACCACAAGCTACACGTTGACGGCGCTGTTCATCGCCGTATACCTGCTAAGCATGATGATGCTCCGGCATCCCGCATGGCGGGTACGCATTGATGTTGTGGCCTGGGTGGTGGTACTGCTCGCCATCACCGCCACGATAGGGTGGCTGACCAGGCTTCCTTCCACCGCAACCTTTGTGCCATACATCATTGCGGTGATCCTGTACAAACTGGAATGGCGAATGGTCATTCCTACCACGATCACCTTGCTCATCGCCTTGCCGCTGCTGATCGTAGGATTGATCAACGATGACTATGGCCCCATCACGCTGGCCATTGTGGTCATGGTAATCATTGCGGGGCGCTACGGGGTGGAAGTGGACTTCATCCGTCGAGACGTGGAACAGCAGCTTGCCATAGTGCAGGAACGCGAACGCGTGGCCCGCGACGTCCACGACGTGCTGGGGCACTCCCTCACCGTAATCAATCTGAAATCCGAACTCGCCCGCAAACTCATTGACCACGACCCCGAGCAGGCCCGGCGCGAAATCGAGGCAGTGGCTGAACTCAGTCGTTCCGCGCTTGGCGAAGCTCGCGCCACCGTCACTCACCTGCGCACGCCTGATCTTGCACGCGAACTGGTGTCCGCCGCCGAGGCACTGGCTACCGCATCAATCCGCGCGACGGTTCCGGCACCTCACCACGCGACGCGCATCCCCGACAGCACCTCCCGCGTGTTTGCCTGGGCACTAAAGGAGGCCGTGACCAACGTGATCAGGCATTCGGGGGCCACGCACTGCATCGTCGAGCTTTCCCCACACCACCTTGTTGTGCGTGACGACGGCCGTGGCTTCCGCAGCACTCACCGAGGAAACGGTCTCGGTGGGCTGGAGGCTCGGGTCGCAGAATCCGGCGGAACCCTGACCATCACCTCCGACTCATCTGGAACCGAACTGAACATCACCATGGACACGCCATGATCACTCTTCTCATTGCTGACGATCAAGCCCTTGTTCGGGGCGCACTTGCAGCACTCCTCAACCTCGAAAAAGACCTCCAGGTGGTGGCGGACGTCGGCTCCGGCACTGAGATTGTTGCCGCCGCCCTGAAAGCACATGTTGACGTGGCGCTCATTGATATTGAGATGCCCGGCATGGACGGCATCACTGCCACCCAGGCACTCACTGACGCCTTCCCCACCTGTGCCACCATCATCGTGACCACCTTCGGCCGACCGGGATACCTCAAACGTGCCGTCGCCGCAGGTGCCAAAGGATTCCTAGTGAAAGACACCCCACCACATCTACTTGCTGACGCCATCCGTCGAGTACACAGTGGACTCCGCGCCATTGATCCCGACCTGGCCGAGCAATCACTCTTCATGCCCGACAATCCCCTCACAGCACGGGAAATGGACATCTGCCGGGCGGCCCTGAAAGCCAGTTCCATTACCGACATCGCGGCGCAGGTGGGACTCAGTGCTGGGACGGTACGCAACCATCTTTCCGCCATCATCGCCAAGACACAGGCACGTAACCACCACAACGCCGTATACCTAGCGCAGGAAAACGGTTGGTTATGAGGGGCGAATGAGCGACGGGGCGTCGACAAGCAAAAACCCTTCATGAGAAAACATGAAGGGTATCTGTAGTGCGACCCTGACGGGACTTGAACCCGCGACCTCCGCCGTGACAGGGCGGCGCGCTAACCAACTGCGCCACAGGGCCATATAAAAACTGGCCTGTTGGCCAGTTCCTGTACTCCCAACGGGATTCGAACCCGTGTCGCCGCCGTGAAAGGGCGGTGTCCTAGGCCCCTAGACGATGGGAGCGCGTCGCTTGTGGCGACTGCAAAGAACTATACGGAACCATCCACAATTGCGCAAATTTAGCTCTGACGTGCACTTTTATAAACAATGATACCCGTGGGAAATGTGGCACCATTACCGAAACTGGGCTACGGTTAGTAGGGAGAAACCAGCCTCCCGAGAAAAGAACATGTACAAGATATATGAGCACCTACAACAGCCAAAGAAACCCAAGTCCGGCCCGTGCCCGACATAGGAAAAAAAGCGAAGGTGCCTCAAACTACGAGCTTATCTGGTCTTTTGCCAGACCACATCTCCCCATCCTGCTCGTAGGCGTGTTCTTCGGCCTGGTGGGAACAAGCATGGAACTAGCCATGCCCATGGCCACCAAATGGGTGCTGGACACTCTTGGTAAAGGACAATCCCTCGGCGGACCCATCGCCATCCTCCTGGGGCTCCTCGCCCTGGCCATTGTGGCGGGTTTCACCCAGGCCGCCATCCTGGGACGTGTCGCGGAAGGCATTGTGCTCGATGCCAGGATTTCACTGATCAACCGTTTTTTTCGGGCGAAACTCGAACAAATCCAAAACTTCACGTCGGGTGAGCTGGTCACCCGCGTGACCAGCGACACCGTGCTACTCAGGGAAGCCACAACCTCAAGCTTTCTCAACTTGGTCAACGGCACCGTCTCTCTCGTGGGAACCATCGTGCTCATGGCGGTTCTCGACGTTCCGCTCCTGCTCAGCACCCTATCCGCGCTGATTATCATTGGCGTGTTCCTTGGCGCACTTATGCCCCACATCGGTCGCGCACGAAAACGTGCCCAAGGCGCACTCGGCGAAGTCGGCGGCATGTTCGAAGGCGGTATGCGGGCCATCCGCACCGTCAAATCAAGCGGGGCTGAAGACCGCGAAATCGCCCGCATCTCCGACAAAGCCCAAGAATCCAACCGCTACGCAGTCCGCGCCGTATGGGTCTCCTCCGCCGTCGGAGTCGTGGCCAGCGGCGGCATCCAACTCGCCCTCATCGCCGTGCTTGGCGTCGGTGCCTGGCGCGTCAGCAACGGTTCCATCGAAGTATCCACCCTCGTGGCGTTCTTGCTCTACGCTTTCAACATCGTCCAACCTGTATCCAGCCTCACCATGGCCTTCACCGAAATCCAATCCGGTATGGCCGCCGCCGAACGCATCCGAGAAACCGAAAAACTCGAACTCGAAGACCTGACCGGTCTCAGTTCCCACCGGCCACGGCCATTCACACGATCGGCGGGACCTGCAGAGTCAAGGTCTACATCGGATCAGCTGGAGTTGGGGCGCGCGGAGCAACTAGAAAGGTCAGCGCAGTCTGGACGGTCCGGGCGGTTGGCCGTGCCCGCCGGCCGACCCATAGAAACCCACGGCGAACTAGAAAACCCAGCGCAAGACTCCGTGTTCTCCCTGCGCAATGTCACCGCCGGATACGCCAACGCCCAACGACCCGCCCTCAGAAACATCAGCATGGACGTGCCGCGATCCGGGCACGTCGCACTCGTCGGACCATCCGGCGCAGGCAAGACCACCATCTTCTCCCTGCTGCTCCGTTTCATTGACCCCCAACGCGGCACCGTGGAAATGAACGGCATCCCCTACCACGACCTCAGCCTTAACGACGTCCGCTCCCACATCGCCTACGTCGAACAAGAAACCCCCATCATCAACGGCACCATTCGCGACAACGTACTGTTCCGAGTAGTGGATGCCAGCGACGATGAAGTCTGGGACGCCCTCCGGGCAGTCCGCCTTGACGAAAAAATCAGTGGGTTGCCTGAGGGACTCGACACCCCGGTGGGCAGCACCAGCCTCTCCGGCGGGGAACGCCAACGCCTGGCCATCGCCCGCGCCCTCGTGCGCACCCCCGACGTCCTCCTCCTCGACGAAGCCACAGCCCAACTCGACGGCATCACCGAAGCCGCTATCCAAAACGTGATCTCCAAAGCCGCATCAACCGGCACCGTGATCACCATTGCGCACCGGCTCTCCACCGTCCTTGATGCCGACCAGATCATTGTGTTGGAAAACGGGCGCATCCGAAATCGCGGCACCCACCACGACCTGCTCAACAACGACGAGCTCTACCACGAATTCATCACCGCGCTGAAGATCAGTGCCGAAGAAGGCCGATGATTTTTAAGGGGTGGCTGGCGTGACTGGGAAGTTTGCTTATGTTAAGCACGAAAATGGAGTGTTTTCGAGCTTGGAGATAGGCATACTTTGCATAAACATTGTTCGGCACCCGACCCCTGCAAAGTATGTATACGCTCCGGTTGAAAAACACCGGTTTTCAGACCTGACGGTATACATACTTTCATCTCCCACGCACAGCAGAGCGATCGGAAGATAGATGTCCACCACCCCTTGGAACCACAACATCGCCTATCACCCGTGGGTCATGCGGCACGCGCATGGCGACGTTCTTGATGTCGGCTGCGGCGACGGACTGCTTCTTCGAAAACTATCTGCAACCTGCGCATCCGTGACGGGAATAGATCCGAATGTTACCGCCACGCCGCCCAGCATCCTGAGCACAACCTTCGACGACTTTTCGCCTGATCAGTTCTTTGACACCATCATCTTTGTCGCCTCACTGCACCACATGGACATGCGCTGCGCGCTCACTAAGGCAAAAAATATGCTGCGTCCCGGCGGTCAGATTCTTGTCATCGGGCTGGCCCGCAACAGTTCTCTCATGGATTGGGCCATCTCAGGGGCGCTGCTCCCGGTGGTGAAAATAAGCTCCTACCTGCACAAAGAAACACACGACCCCGACATGCGCACAACCGCGCCCACGCTCAGCCTGCGCGACATCCGCAACATCGCCAGCGACGTACTGCCCGGCGCGCATATCCGTCGCGCCCTGTACTACCGTTACCTGCTGCGTTGGACCAAGCACTGACGGGGCGTCGATAAGCTGGAGGTCATGAGCATCACCGATGTGGCACGTGACTGGGCCGCCCATGACCCCGACCCTGAGACCGCAGCCTATGTACTGGACATTCTTGAGGACCCTGCGCACGCAGCCGAACTGCAAAGCCGCTTCTCCGGGCCACTCACCTTCGGCACCGCTGGATTGCGCGGCGAGGTGGGGGCTGGGGAAAGCAGAATGAACAGGGCTGTCGTTACGCGCGCCACCTACGGGCTCATGGACTGGTTGGGGCGGCAGGTGGAAGGGCCCCGCGTGGTTATTGGTTGCGACGCCCGCCATGGCTCCAGCGACTTCTATACCACCGCCGCCGAAGTCATTTCCGCAGCTGGCGGCGCCGCTCTCCTCCTCCCGCCCTGCTTACCGACGCCCGTCACTGCTTTCGCCGTCCGCGCGCTTCATGCCGATGCCGGGATCATGATCACGGCATCCCACAACCCGCGTACCGACAATGGATACAAGGTGTACCTGGGTGGACGCGTCGCCACTGGGGTTGCCGATGGGGTGCAAATCGTGCCGCCTGCCGATGCCGAAATCATGGCGTGCATTACTGAAGCTCCCCCAGCCGACCAGATCGCGCGTGACGCGTCGCGGCTGGAAAAGGTGGATGTGCTGCCTGCGTATCTTGAAGAGGTTACTCGGCTGAGCAATTCGCTGCGTGACGTGCGCATTGTTCTCACCGCAATGCACGGCATTGGCGGTGAGGTGGCGCGGCAGGCACTGAACCTTGCGGGGTTTAACGACGTCCATGTGGTGGAGGAGCAATTCGCACCCAACCCAGACTTCCCCACCGTCGCATTCCCCAACCCGGAGGAACCCGGCGCGCTTGACCTAGCCATAGCGCTGGCCCGTGACGTGAATGCCGACCTGATCCTCGCCCTCGATCCCGACGCAGACCGCTGCGCCGTGGCCATTCCCACTGGTCAGGGGAATTGGCGACAGCTTTCTGGGGATGAGACCGGGTGCTTGTTGGGGGATTATGTTGCTGGCCGGATTGGAGGTGGTGGCGTTGGGGTCGGCGTGTTGGCCAGCTCCATCGTCTCCTCCCGCCTGCTCGGGGCGATCGCCGCAGACCACGGGTTGGAACACCGCACGACGCTCACCGGATTCAAGTGGATTGCGCGAGTACCTGACCTGGTGTTTGGTTACGAGGAAGCCATCGGCTACTGCTGCGACCCAGCACATGTGCGCGACAAAGACGGCATCACCGCTGCCGTCACCATGGCGCTGCTGGTTGATAACTTGCGTATCGACGGCCGCTCCATCCAGGACGTGCTGGACAGCTTCGCCGACCGCTTCGGCCTGCACGCCACCGCCCCGGTAACGTTTCGAGTTGAGGATGAAGGTCTCATCTCTACGGCGATGCAGCAGTTACGCTCAACGACTCCTGCTGAACTTGCTGGTTCAGCAATCGTATCGGTGATTGACCTGAATGAAGGCTACAACGGGCTTCCGCCGACCGACGGACTCATGCTGTTCACCGCAGCCAACGACCGCGTGATCATCCGTCCCTCCGGCACCGAACCGAAACTCAAATGCTACCTAGAAGTCATCCTCCCAGGCGGCACCTGGGAGGAAGCACGCAAGCGGCTCGATGCTATTAGTGAGGAGCTGCGTGAGGTTATTGGGTTGTAGAAGAGGTATGGCGTTCTGGGTCTAGTATCTCAGCGAGTTCGCGGAAATAATTATGCTGGACCCACGCGTCCTTATCGCCTATGACATAGAGGCGTCGCTTAGCGCGGCTGGCAGCCACATTAACAAGATTCACTGACTCCGCTGCCCACGCCTTTGCCCCATCTTTCTCGGGATCGGCGCTCAACACTAGGAAAACCACAGCCGCTTCCCTGCCCTGAGCAGTGTGAATTGTGCCGGCTTTTAGACCTTTATACTTGCCATACTGTTCAGGGAGTTGTGCAAGCTCATTCGCGACATCTCGGAAAGGAGCAATGGCGATAATATCTTTGATATTCACGCCGTGTTCTTGAAGATAGTTGATCCCTCGTTTTACTTGCCTGATCTGATTACTTTGAACGTGGCTTCCCGGTTGTGGAGCAGGCTCGTCAATCCAACAACTTACCTTGATATCCGGCTTATCCGTGACGGCAAACTTATCCAGATCAGATGAACTCCGATACACACCATTCACCATGATGTTATTGTACGCAATCTGATTGCATAGGGTGAACATGGGATCATCGCAACGCCGGTGAACTCGGAGTGGTGAACTCACCCACACGTCCTCATCGCCCTGTGTAAGTGTCGTTCCATACAAAGACACTCTGTCCGCCAATGTCTGCACTGATGCTTTGGGCGGGATCCACGTTTGCGACACGCCATACGTGGCAGCAATATCCAGCTGGGCTTTCTTGGGGATAGTAACCACTGGCTGCAATTGGAGAGGATCACCCACAGCCACAACACGACGTGCACGCCATATCGCACCCACCGCATGTTGTGGTGATGCTTGGCCAGCCTCATCGATAAACAGCCACCCAAATGACTCTGGCCCAACATTGCCTAGCATGCGCTCCACAGAAGCAAATGTTGTGGACACCATTGGAACCGCAAGGAAAAACAGCTGCCAGGCGGCAAGTATCTTTTTTGGGCTAGCATTTCTAGCCTTTCCGGCGATGACATCCACGGCTGCGTTCAGTCCCGCAAACATCTTTTTCGCTGTCAGTGCAAGAAAATCTTGATGCAACTCAAGTGCGGCGAAGAATAGTTCAGAACGTGCTTGGTCCAACTCTGTGTCCAGCCAGGGAGCATGAAGTTCGCGTTGATCTGCGATCCACTCAGCGTCTGGATAGGACGGGCCACATTTTTCTCTGTCCCTATCGCATAACACAGCCAATGTGGCATGTTTCATGCGAACATCCTCCAACTGCTCTCTGGATTCAGTCAAAGCATCATGCAGGCGTCTTTCCTCCGCCTCATGACTTTGTCGACGCCGCACAACGGCGCGTAGATTATCCTCTACTTCCGACAGTGCCGCAGCGAAGGGACGCAACTCTTCTCGCCACACACGCGATGCCTTCCCCAAACTGAACACTACTTCAAAGAATCCAGGTTTCAGGGCCAGCTGCCGCTCATACTGATTGGCCGTGTATGTACGTTCTTCTTCCAACGTGCTGGCCTCCATCCGGGAAGCCTCAGCTTGATCATGCACACGTTGGAACTCTTCCTGCACATGGTGGTGTGCCGCTTCACACGAACTTATCTGCGCTGTCAGCTGCTCTAATTCTGATAGACGTCGTTGAGCCTGTATTTTCTCTTCTATCAACGCCTCAACACGCTGCTTAGCATGGGAAAAATCTCGACGAGCCTCGTTCCATGTTTTAGGAATCTTCTTGCCATCGCGCCAGAGACTCAAGCGCTGCAACATCCCTGGTACAGGCTCTCGTTTTTGCTTCGTCAGCTCTTCCGTGGGCTTTTCACCAAACCAGAACATCGAATGGAAAGCAGTGCGTTTCCTCTTATTTCCTAAGGTCGCAGCAACAAGTCCCCATGCTTTAGCATCAACGTCTTCTTCCCCGTCCTTTTTCAACACCGCGGACAATACCCTTGATGCTAAATCTTCGAAGTAACCACGTTCACCTTGCCACCGCTTATCAATCGCCGATAATTCCGGCACCTCAGTGCTAACGTTCTGCACCGCACTATTGTTTGATGAAGCCACAATCATCTCGAAACCCGTAAGGCTCGGGTGAAGTGGATAAAATTTATGAGGGTAACTACCTGCCTCCATCATGTACTCAGTTGACAAAAACGCATCATTGGGATCATTCAACTCTGCCAGCTTGCACGCACGTTTCACGACGTTTCCTGCAAGAATATCCCGCAGCATGGTGGTTTTGCCCGTGCCAGGAGGACCGTTAACCCCCACGATTCCTCGCCTATCAGACAGCTCGGTCAGCACTTTATTAACCGCGAACTGCTGACTCAACGCCAATCCATGTGTAGGATTAGCAGGCCACCGCCCCAGAGGAATATGCTCCGCTCTTGTTCCTAGCTTCACTACATCAGGATGTGCAATTACATCGATGCGTTGGTCTTGTATAAGCACATTCTCACTTGTGAGATATTCGTCTAGTGCCGAACCCGGAGCCACCCCCGAACGACGCACTCTATCCAGGTCTGTCAGGAAAAAACTGTTCAAGAAGTCTAAGTTTGGTGTCTCATCTTCTTTATTTACTAGCCTACTTTCAATCACGACACGGCGAGTTGAAAGATCCTCAATCTTATCCACTCCCGCAACGCTCTGGGCATAGTAACACAACTGCTGCAATATCTCGCTCGTCAATATGGGCGCTACGTACGGTTCGTCGAGAACACGATCTTCATTACCATATTCCCACAATCCTGCTGCTACGGCATCGAATTTTTTGGTAAAGTCCACTGCAGTCTCCTCAAATCCCTCTGACCAGCAGAGATTTCGCTGTTCAGAGTTACACAGGCGACCGACTCCCCACAAAGCCGAGGACAGTATTGCCGAATCACTAAGGACCTGTCCTTGGTGATCAGCAACGAATGCCGCGCACGCGCTTTCACCTGAACGCCGCGCCTCATATACATCAGCATCATCTTTGAAAACGCGATGAAGCCACTGATATGTCGCTTCCAGCTTATAGACACCCAAGTAGACACTATGTTCCCATTGCTTATTCTTTTTGTACTTCGGAGGTACAGGTAGCCCAAACTTCGCATCCCAGGGTAATTTTTGCCCAGGCATCAACTCTATGGTTTGGTACAGGATGGCACCGTCCCGCTTACCTGTCTTTTTATTCTCTTCCCGTACAACTTCCAACTTCGGCAAACTCTGCGGACTGAAAAGCTCGAACATCCACCAGCAACGTAGAATCCGGTGCTGCTCATCATCTATTTCATTTTTCTGCATGCGATTATTGTGCCTTGATAGAAGTAGTGATGCAACAAAAGTGAACAAAAATATTACACACCTCCAGAGCAATGCAAATCTACATTTACCCAGGTGAACGACACACAGGGCGTCGCTAAGCAGCGTGCTTCACAGTTCCCGGCGTGCGATATAGGCATCGCCGACGGGAAAACCGTGCCGTGCATAAAAACGCTGGGCATCGATATCCGGGGCGTCAATTCCAATAGTTAACTCACCCGCACCACGAGCCTTTGCCTCACTGATTACGTGGCTCAAAATACGGCTCCCATGGCCGTTATCGCGCCACTCCGGCACGGTGTATAGCTCATCTAATGTGGCGATGAGGCTGTCTGCCCATACGTCGGGACGCAGCGTAACCAGACCAAACGCGATGATAGGGTCACCGGCCACAACCACATATGCAAGGTCACTGGATAAAAGCTCATAAAGACGACGAGTAAGAAACTCCACGCCTGGGGAAGGCTCGTCATATTCGCGGTTAAAAGCGTCCAGAAGCTGGGCAATGTCGCCCGCATCACGCACCGTGGCAAGTCTTGTGTTCGATAACGACCCCATAGCTTAACTCATACACAACCCCCAGTTTTTATGCCAGAATGGCCGCATGGGCACAAGGCGAGCATTTGCGCAGGTAGACGTTTTCAGCAAGGAACCGTTCATGGGAAATCCAGTGGCAGTTATCCTCGATTCCGACGGTTTAACCGGCGAGCAGATGCAGCGTATTGCGCGCTGGACAAACCTATCTGAAACCACGTTCATTACGCCCGCCACCTCGCCTGAGGCCGACTATGCACTGCGCATTTTCACGCCGAATAGTGAAATTCCTTTTGCCGGGCACCCCACGCTTGGCTCGGCACACGCGTGGCATGAACAGCACCCTGAGCACACCGTTGATCGGATTATTCAGCAGTGCGGTGCTGGGCTTGTTGAGATCCGCACAATCAACGGCCAGTACTTTTTCAATGCTCCTGACACTATCCGCAGCGGCCCGCTGTCTGATGCCGAACTCGACCACCTCACTGCAGGGCTCGGCATTACTCGTAGGGATGTTGTCGCGCACCAGTGGGTGGACAACGGTCCAGGTTGGGCGGGTATTCAGCTCGCCAGCGCCGCGGAGGTCACCGCTCTTGAACCCAACTTCAATCTACTTAACGACGCCCTAGTGGGCGTTGTGGGTCCGCACCCCACCGGCAGCCCCCACGCTTTTGAGGTGCGTGCTTTCGCCCCTGGAGTTGGGGTATTGGAGGATCCGATTACCGGTAGCCTCAACGCTTCGCTTGCACAGTGGTTAATCCAGGAAGGCACTGCGCCCAGCACATATACCGCGACCCAGGGCGGCAATCTTCACCGCGCCGGGGTGGTCACTATTACCACTGATGATGAGGGCGCGGTGTGGGTTGGGGGTGCTACCACCACGATTGTGAGCGGTGAGATCGTCCCCCTAATGTGACTGCACCGATAAACAAGTATTGCTCCACGCACCACTGCTGATTCATTCTGATTAAGGACATTAGAAGAAGGCAGTAGCAATAATGGCACAACCACACAAAGCAAAGGCTAGCTACGGGATTGACGGACCGATCGTACCCGCAGCGTTCAGCATCGGGGCCGTCATATTCATCATCTGCGGCCTGATATGGTCACCGTGGTTCTACATCGGCGCAGTCTTATCTGCCGTCCAGGCGGGATTCTATTTACACGCCACATTTCGCGGAAAATTCGTGGTGTGGGATCGCGTATTGAACGATATTCCTTTTCAAGGAAACGAAAAGATCTTGGACATGGGATGCGGCCACGGTACCGTCCTTATCGCCGCAGCACAACGCATTCCCCATGGCACAGCAACTGGCATTGACCTGTGGCGTTCCATTGATCAATCAGGAAACTCCATGGACGCGACACTACGTAACGCGGAAATCGAGGGAGTCGCCGATAGGATCACATTGGAAACCGCCGATATGACAGCTCTCCCCTTCCCCGACAATTTCTTTGATGTGGTTGTCTCCAGCCTGGCCATTCACAATATCCACTCTGTTGAAGGCCGCAAAAAGGCAGTTCACGAGGCATATCGCGTGGCCAAGCCAGGTGGCCACATCATTATTGCTGACCCATTTAAAGCCAAAGAATACGGCCCAGCATTGACAGAAGCCGGCGCCACCGATGCCCGCACCCGTTCAGTCGGATGGGAGATGTGGTGGGCCGGCCCTTGGTCTGCGACCTACTTTGTTACCGCAACAAAGAGTTAACGGTGAGTTATCGACGCCGCGTTCCCCGCGCGGCGTCGATAAGCATGCTGATTAGAGTTCTTTGCCTGGGTACACGCAGGGGCCAATACTCACGGAGTCTTTGCTGATCAGCGGTGAATTCCCATAATCATCGGTGTTGCGTTGCACTCGGGAACTGATCAAGACAAGTGGATGGCGCTGCACAATTTCCTTCCGGAAAGTCACTTTCTCACCCTCGTTTACCCAGCGGTCCACTACTGCGATTGGCTGCTCTTGAAGGTTGTATATGTCATGCAGAACCACATGGTAGAAGGCAGATTCCGGTGCAGTGAACTCAAAATTGAAAATGCCATCGCGGCCTTCGCATTTTGTTGTCGCCTTGTAGCCTTTGCCCAAAACGGCCTCAGACTGTTTGTTGGCGTCAGGAGCTGGAGGCGTGGGGGCTTCAGACGTGGGTTTTTCTGCAGGTTTTTCCGAAGGCTTGGGAGCCTCAGGCTTGGAGGGCTTTGAGAAGCTGGAGCTGAGGTCTGATGACTGGGCAACGACGGGGGTTGCAAAGCCAACAGTTGCCGCGACGCCAGCGAGAAGTGCGCAGGTCATACGCATAGAAAGTCGTGTAGACATTGATGATTCCTTCTGTTTGAGAAACTAAGAATCATCATAGCCGTAGATGTTATTTTTATAAAACTAGCATGAGTCTAGATTCAACCCACGCCGCAGTACGCTTTCGCCGTATTATGTTTTCCCAGCTTATCCACCGTATCCCTACAGTACGCACCATGCCTGGTGGGTGTAGCCCAGACTTAGCTCAAGGCCAACCCCGCTGACCATTTGGTTTGAACCACCGACCCCCTAGCCAATGTCACGCCACCTTTTGGAATGCTCACACACCCCTCATGCGCCAGGCCGCAGAAGTGATAATAGCAAGCATGATGCATTGGGGCAAGGGAGCATGAGGACTGATAGCGTTAGGTTCATGTGGGCTGCCTACAGCGCTTTCTACCCTCCAGAACTACGAGCGCAGATAACGGCGCCAGAGCACACGTGGTGGCCCTGGCGCGGAAACCATGTGCATGTTGCATGTACCCACAACGCTGATGCCCACGCGCGCGTCCTCGTTATTCACGGTGCAGGTGGACACAGCGGTGCGCTATGGCCTATCGCCAGCCTCATCGCAGCACAAGAAATCGATGTTTCCGCCATTGATTTGCCGCTCTACGGCCTCACAAAAACACCACATCCGCAGGACATTCGTTACCAAGACTGGGTGAATGTGCTGGTTGACTACATTGATGCGCATTCTGACAACCGCCCGCTCATTCTCGTCGGAGCAAGTATCGGTGGCTTGCTTGCCAGCGAGGTGGCTGCACAATCCAAGCATGTTCACACTGTTGTAGCCACGTGCCTTCTCAATCCCCGGACATGGCAAGCCCAAGCACATATGACCACATTTGGTCCTTTCGGGGTGCTTTCCAGACTAGTGGCACCACTCGCTCGCGGCCCCATCACACGCATTATGATTCCCATGCGGTGGGTCGCGAACTTCAGACGCATGAGCCGCAATCCACAACTTTCGGCGCTATGTGCTCGCGATCCCCTCGGCGGAGGAGCACAGATTCCACTAGGATTCCTCGCATCATTTCTTCGTTACCAGCACACCCCGCCAACCGTGCCTGTCCACCTCGCGCACCCACAATGCGACGCATGGACGCCTCCGCGCCTCAGCATGGACACACTCGCCACCATGCCACAACCTGCAGGCTGCACCCTGCTCCAAGAATGCGGGCATTTTCCCATCGAAGAACCCGGGGTAAGTGAACTTATTAACGCGGTCATGGCCGCCACCCAACCATCACAACGCGAGGCAAATCCATAAGACCCACATAGGCACATTACCTGACCGCGAGTCAATGAACCACTAGTGCTGATACCGATCTTTCGTAGACCGAGGATCAATCATCCCCCGCCTAAAGACATCATTGTCCAGCATGAATAATTGTTCAAATTGCTCAAGAAAATCTGATCTTATATTCATTTTTTTAAGAAAATCATCCAACGAAACAATAACATCCATAATTGATCTTGGCGTAAAATTCCCTATAGCCAACCGCCGCTTTGCCTTATTACGCACATTATGCGGAACAGCACCGGCATCAATCACACAATGATTCCACAATCTCCCGTAATGAGCACATCTATTTCTTAAATACACAATAGACCGCAAGCGAGAGGGGAATCCACTTTTAGCAAGTCCAATATCTTCACAAATCAGATGAGACATTTGACCATGATGACCCCTCTCAATACACTTTGAAAGCGTACCGAAAGAAAAAGCTTCAACCGCAGACCAAACTGGAAGTTTGGCATATTTTTCAGAAGCGGAATCATCGCGATACCTAAGAATATAATGGTCTTTACTTCGTTCAATATCCCGAATGCACGCTTCCGATAACGACTCAGATGACTCAGCGCCAGAAAAATAGGAATCGCAAAGATACTCCCCATATGCCCCACCCTTCTCCGCAACCATATAGGCATATCGATTGCGTAACAATATCTCTATTTGAGAAATCGGACCCATCAGAAACTGATGCAATCTCTGATCAAGGGAATATATTTCAAATATTTGATCAAAAGTCACCCCGGGAATAAATTCATTTACACCATCTTCGGGAGACTTCTGAAAATATCTACAATATCCAGAAAAGCGATAATAGCCTACTTGTTTTAAAAATTTTAGACAATCATCCTCTGAGGATAAAATTAAACCTCGATCTTTAAATAATTGCAGCTGCTCTCCCCAAGAGCGCCAAGGTTTCATGAAGCTCCTAAAAATAAGGCCCAACCCATTTGAGCTTCATTGAGAGGCTTGGGAAGGGGACTATCATGCTTAAGTATATACGATTACTGTGATTCTGCAACCCCAACTACCCTCGACACCATGACCCCCAACGCAGATTTCAACCGCTCCCTTGACCAGGCCCTCAACCTTGCCCGCAACGCCCGCCACGTTGAGGTGTTCACCGGCGCGGGAATGAGCGCCGAAAGTGGCCTGGAAACCTACCGCGATGACACCACTGGCCTGTGGGAAAACGTTGATCCGCAGGCCATGGCCTCCATTTCCGCCTGGGTGAAAGACCCCGACCCCATGTGGGCCTGGTATTTGTGGCGCGCCCGCCTGGCACACAATGCCCAACCGAATGCGGGGCATGAGGCGTTGGCCCGGTGGGCGTCGATAAGCGATGTGCATGTGACGACCCAGAACATCGACAACCTGCATGAACGCGCGGGGTCGCCGGAGGTGACGCACCTGCATGGCAGCCTTTTCGAGTGGCGATGCACCATCTGCGCGCGCCCCTACCGCAACGTTGACCTGCCGGACGAGCCCGTTGAACGCCTCACGCCGCCCGACTGTCCGCTGTGTGGAAACCCGATCCGCCCAGGTGTGGTGTGGTTTGGGGAGGCACTGCCGCCGCGCGAGTGGGCCACCGCTGAGGAAAAAATGACCAACGCGGACCTCGTGGTGATTGTGGGCACCTCCGGCATCGTGCAGCCCGCAGCATCACTGCCGATTATCGCTGCGGAACTTGGCACGCCGATCCTGGAAATCTCCCCCGCCGCCACCGAACTCACCCGGCTCGCCAGCATGTCCTTGCGATCCACCGCCGCGACCGCGCTGCCACTGCTTATCGACGCCCTCGGGGGCTGAGGTTGGCGGAACGGGCCGGGTTTCCGATGCCATGACCACATTTTCATGGACCACGGCTTTGTACAGTAAAGTTTGCTTATCTCCAAGCTGGAAAATGGGGTGTTTTTGTGCTTGGAGATAAGCAAACTTTACAACGAGAACCCACTAGCAGTTTTTCGGGCGCTTTTCGCAGCCGATGCCGTCGTGATCACGGTCAAGATGCGGACCGTAACCTGGAGAACCTGCATACACAGGCGCTTCACCGGCAGTCCAGGCTGCGCAGCAGTTGGGGTACGCGCCCGCGCTGTTCTGCTGTGTTCCAACGAGGTTCTGCACCTGGGCAGGTTGGACCGGCGGAGCTGGGGGTTCAGGCTTTTCCGGTTCAGACTTTTCCGGTTCGAGCGTGGGTTCCGGGCTTGCTTGCACCAGCTCCGAGACAGGGGCGACCACCTCGGATGTGACTTTTGTTGTTGTCGTGGTTGAGGTTCGCCGGGTTGTTTCCTGTTTTGATGTCGTGGTGGTCATCATAGACGTCGAGGTCACGGGAATAGGTACCGAAGTCCCCACAACCTCATGGTCAGGCGCTGGTTCGACGAGTGCCATTCCCACGATTGCTGCAACCACGGCCGCCGGTGCCACAACCTTCCAATGGCGCTGCGCGGGAGCCGCACTTTGACCAAAGAAACCGAGCTGCTGTTCTTTTGCCCGCTGCATGTCTTTGTATTCGCAGATAAACCACCAACCAGCGGGTACAAGGAAGCCCGCTGACACAAGAAACATGGCGAATGCTTGCCCGAAACCAGATATGACCAGTATTCCCAGGGAAGCGAGAAGCAGCAGTCCACCAATGATCACAGCAATGATGGATACTGCTGCCTTGAACACACGTCCAGCGGTGCTGCGCTGCGGTTGTTGCGGCGTTCGAGGTGGGAGGGGTGGGATGGGTGAGTATGAGGTGGGGTATGTCATGATCGACACCGTCCTTAGGCTTTAGGTTTTGCCCACAAAGCAAAATCTTAGGTTTTTATTTGCTTTCTATAAATATAAATAGCGCATACCAAAGTCATATTTAAGTTAGTGGGGAAGTACTACCTTCTTTAGGGGTCAACCACAAGCGCAACGGACCACCGCGACCCTGGTGGGCGTCGATAAGCGCCGTCTAGTAATGCGCGAGCTAGTCGGGGCGAATGCCCTTCAGGAACACATCAACCAGCCACGTTTGCCCCGGTTGAGAATCAAGAACCGGCAGCTCTGGGAGCGGGCGAGCAATGGTGGCGAGGCCAACGTGGAAGCGCTCAATGGTCATATCCTCCGTAAGCAGGCCCGCCTCTTTTGCGCGGTCCAGAACCTCGGCCGTGCGCTCAATGCCAGTGCGGCGAATCTCCCGAGCCCGATCCACAATCTCCTTCACCTCTGGCGTCACCACAATCTGCGAAACCAAGGCACTCATCTTAAGATTCGCAAGTGAGTGAACAAGGTTCTGCCACGCCGCCTCCGGGTCAGCATCCCAGGACGCAACGCATTCGTCGAGAAGCGCCTCCACTTCTCCCGCCCCCTGCTCGACAAGCCCAAGAATAAGGTCGGCACGGGTGGGAAAATTCCTGTACAGCGTGGCAATTCCGACCCCCACCGTCGAGGCGATAGTGCGCATGGATACCTCCAACCCATGCTGCGCAAACAGCAATCGCGCGACCCTCAATATTTCCTCGCGATTTTCCCTTGCATCCTTGCGCATGCTCTTTTCCCTTCTCTCTGCGCGATCTCCCGCACTATCGCCCGGCATCATGCCGTTACCCTGCGTAGTTGCATTCTACTATACGGATCACTATGCTCCATTTAAACGGATCAAAACGCTCCGATTCTGGTTGGGGTGTGTGATCCGCCGACACAACTGAGCAGACAAACCTCAAGAAAGGACGCAAGAAGATGACCGTCACCACCACCGACCAGGCCACACAGACCATCGCGACTGCAAGCACCCAACCACGAGGCAACACCACCAGCACCCAAGCTGACACCCCCACCAAGCAGTACCTCAAACTCGCCGGATTGATACTCGGCCTGAGCACGGTACTGCTGCTCATGCTTCTTGCCTTTGTCACGCCGCTGCTCAACTCCGGCGCCAAGGATCTCCCCCTCGCCGTAGGCGGACCGGAAGCCGTGACCACCCAGATCACGCAGGGACTACAGGCAAAATCGCCCGATGCCTTTGACGTAAGCACCTACAGCACCGCCGAGGAAGCAACCCAGGCAGTGAAGGATCGGGACGCAATCGGTGCCATCACCGCAGGCCCCGAAGGAGTCACCATTGTGACAGCAAGCGGCGCAGGCTCCCCCTACGTCCAGCTTCTCAAGCAAATGGGGTCCGGCATGGCAGAAAGTGGGCAGCACGTCAACTACGTCGATGTCGCTCCGATGACCGCAAAAGATCCCACCGGCTCGGCGGTGACCGCTTTGGCTCTGCCCATGATCTTCGGTGGCATGGCATCCGCCGTCGTATTTTCTAGGGTGTTCAAAAACTCCCGCGCCAAGCAACTCATCGGTGCTCTTGGCGTAGCCATCCTCGGTGGGCTGGTTGCCTCCTCGATACTCTACTTCGGTTTCGACGCCCTGGAAGCTAACTTCTGGCCCACCACCGGTGTAATCATCCTGGGCATCGCCGCCATCTCCACCACCGTCCTCGGCCTGAATTCGCTGCTTGGGATCGCTGGCCTGGGTCTCGGCGCCGTCACCATGCTGTTTATCTCCAACCCACTGTCCGGCATGGCCACAGGTATGCACTGGCTACCCAGTCCGTGGGGTGCCATCGGCCAGTACCTGCCGCTCGGTGCCGCTGGAACGGCCCTTCGCTCCTCCGCGTTTTTCGACGGCGCGGGCATGACCAACTCCGTCATCGTCCTGCTCTGCTGGATCATCGCCGGCATCACACTGGCCGCCGCTGGCGCATGGCGCGCACGCCGAACCGGGTAGGTTGTGTGCACTGAGTGCTTAGCGACGCCCG
>ERZ773263.409-NODE-409-length-30391-cov-10.588014_pt1 | contig 30391 bp, 26 predicted proteins | sample MGYA00511076_ERZ773263 | MGnify/ENA primary metagenome ERZ773263 (study PRJEB29015, sample SAMEA2738155) | human oral metagenome | biome: human oral; feature: human-associated habitat; material: saliva | place: China | collected 2195 ... | reverse complement strand
ATTAGCACAAAAGAAAAAAGAATAGGACTTGCTCATTTTTGAGCTAAGTCCTATTTTTCAGTTTGTGGTAATTTCGTTTAATAAGTCTTGGGCAGTTGTGGTTGGATTGACACGGACACGGTTGAGGGTTAGAAGTCCGTCATTAAGAGAAGCTAGTCCATTGTTGGTTGTTAACCCCATTTTATAGCCGAGGCTTTCAGCAATCTGTGTCGTTGTTTCACTATAACGTCCAGAAGGATAAGCAACCGTCGTTGTGTTTTGTGACAGGTTGCTGTCTAGATATTGCTTAGAAGCTTGCAATTCTGTCGTTTGTGTTTCTGCACTTGAAAGGGATAAATCCGGATGATTAACGGTATGATCTTCAAAAGACATTCCCTTTTGCTTCATTTCCTTGATTTGCGCAAGCGTCAGTATATCCTCGCGTCCATTTTCGACAAAGCCAGTAATGACATTGTTTGTTGCTTTCATTTGATATTTTTGAAGCAATGGAAAGGCGTTTGTATAGAAATCCCTCAGACTATCATCGAAAGTCAACCAAACGACTTTTTTATTTTTCGGAAGGACATTTTCAGTCAAAACTTTATAGGCTTCCTTTGGCGTGAGAGTATAATAGCCAGCGTCTTTTAGAGCTTTCAAATGACTTTCAAACGTTTCAGGCGAGACAATCAAACCAGCATTTGCTGCTTCAGAAGGATCCATATTGTGAATCGCATGGTACATCAAAATAGGGAATTTAACAGGCTGATCTTGCTTTATCCATTTCACTTTGCTTACTTTTTCACTAGATCCAGATGTCTCTTTAGTAGTTGCTTGAGAAGTAGAAGATTTGCTCACTTGTGAAGTGGCAGTTCTTGTATGGTTATTAGCCAGATTTGTTCCAGAGCGTTTCCACATAAATGTTCCTGCAATCACCAGAACAACCAATAAGATGAAGCTTATAATAGCACGCCGTTGTCTCCTCTTACGAATACGATTTCGTACAGAACGATTACCAGAATGTTTTCCCATTATGTGGAACTCCTTTTACTTTTAAATCACTATGTATATTTTACCATATTTCTGACTAACCGTTCACAATTTTTTAAAATAGATTTCTATTATTTTTATAAAAATCCTGAAGTCTGCTTACTAGAAAAAAACTAGTTTATTTGCTATAATAAAAAGAATAAAATCTCAAGGAGTAGTCATGTCTATTAAAATTGCTTTACTTGGTTTTGGGACAGTTGCTAGTGGTGTTCCATTTTTATTGAAAGAAAATAGTGAAAAGATTGTGCAAGCAGCTCATTCAGAAATTGAAATTGCGAAAGTATTGGTAAAAGATGATGCTGAAAAAGAACGCTTGTTAGCAGCAGGAAATCATTTTAATTTTGTCACGACGATTGATGAAATTGTAAATGATAAAGAAGTAACGATTGTTGTTGAGTTGATGGGGCGTATTGAACCAGCAAAAACTTTCATCACTCAAGCGTTAGAAGCAGGTAAACATGTTGTCACTGCAAATAAAGACTTACTGGCAGTTCATGGCGCTGAGTTGCTTGAGATTGCTGCAAAACACAAGGTAGCTCTTTATTATGAAGCGGCAGTAGCGGGAGGAATTCCGATTTTACGCACGCTTGTTAATTCCCTAGCTTCTGATAAAATTACACGTCTTCTCGGTGTGGTCAATGGGACATCCAACTTCATGATGACCAAAATGGTAGAAGAGGGCTGGTCTTATGAGGCGGCACTTGCTGAAGCACAACGACTTGGATTTGCAGAAAGTGACCCAACCAATGATGTGGACGGAATTGATGCTGCATATAAAATGGTTATTTTAAGTCAATTTGCCTTTGGAATGACGGTTAAATTTGAAGATGTCGCCCACCAAGGCATTCGCAATATTACACCAGAAGATGTAGCGGTTGCGCAGCAATTAGGTTATGTTGTCAAATTAGTTGGTTCTATTGAAGAAACAAAATCAGGTCTCGCTGCAGAAGTCACACCGACCTTTTTACCAAAATCTCATCCTCTTGCTAGTGTAAATGGCGTGATGAATGCAATCTTTGTAGACTCTATCGGTATTGGTGAGTCGATGTATTACGGTCCAGGTGCGGGACAAAAACCCACTGCAACAAGTGTTGTTGCAGATATTATTCGGATTGTTCGACGGATTAACGAAGGAACTGTTGGAAAAGCCTTTAATGAGTTTCAGCGTGAATTAGTTCTGGCTAAACCAGAAGATCGTAAGAGCCCGTATTACTTTTCGATATTAGCACCTGATGCGAAAGGACAAGTTTTACGCTTAGCAAAAATTTTTAATGCTGAAAATGTCTCCTTTAAGCAAATTCTGCAACAAGGAACAGACGGAAATACTGCACGTGTTGTGATTATTACCCATGCTGTCAACAAAACGCAGCTAGAAAATGTCACTCGAAAATTGCAGGCAACTTCTGATTTTAAATTATTGAACACCTTCAAAGTATTAGGAGAATAAAATGAAAATTATTGTACCTGCAACGAGCGCAAATATTGGTCCGGGATTTGACTCGGTTGGTGTAGCGGTCAGTAAATATCTAACCATTGAAGTTTTGGGAGAAAGCGACCGTTGGCTGATTGAGCATGATTTGGAGCGGCGTATTCCTTCTAATGAACGCAATTTATTGATTAAAGTGGCGCGCAGAATTGCTCCAGCTATTCAACCTCATCATTTAAAAATGACAAGTGATATTCCTTTAGCGCGTGGTTTGGGTTCTTCTAGTTCCGTTATTGTTGCAGGGATTGAACTTGCAAATCAATTGGCAAATTTGCAGTTGTCAAATGCTGAAAAATTGAATTTTGCGACGAAAATTGAGGGACATCCAGATAATGTAGCACCTGCTATTTATGGTAATTTGACGATTTCTAGTTATTTAAACGAGAAAGTTTCAACTGTAGTGACGGAATTTCCAGAAGTAAGCTTTATTGCCTATGTTCCAAATTATGAATTGCGTACTAAAGACAGCCGTGGCGTTCTTCCAAAAGGTTTATCTTATCGTGAAGCTGTCACTGCAAGCTCTGTAGCGAATGTGGCTATTGCCGCTTTAATGAAGGGCGATATGGTAACAGCGGGACGTGCTATTGAGTCCGACCGTTTTCATGAGCATTTTCGCCAAGGTTTGATTAAGGAATTTCCAAAAATCAAGATGCTAGCAAAGAAAAACGGTGCGTATGCGACTTATCTATCAGGAGCAGGACCTACTGTGATGGTTCTAGCACCAAAAGACCAGTCGAATATGATAAAAGAGAAAATAGAAGATCAACAATTTAAAGGACAAGTTTTTGAGCTTCAGGTTGATTGCCGAGGCGTTCGAGTAGAAAAATGAGAAGAGAGTGAAGAGGGTGGAACAGAACTAATGAAACGAAAATTTAGTTCGTAATCCTACCTTCGTAAGGTTGCTCAATAGTCTGAGCAACTATTGAGATGGCAGATAAGGAAAACGAAGTTTTCGCCAAAAGTGGCTCTTCCGAGCTTGAAAAGTGAACCCGCTTGGAAAGCTCTATCTGCCACCTCAAGGCAGTACTTTGAGCAATCAGTCGCTGCGTCGTTGATTTATTACATAGTGTACTTTTTAGGTTGGGAATTTTTGTCCTAACCTCTTTTAATATTTTTACAAAAAATCTCCTCTTGTCTATTTATTCAAATGTATGCTATAATAAATAAAGAATATATAAAGGAGCACGGTTATGAATAAACTTGATTTGCAGGCGCTTGCGGATGAGTTAGGGTTGCAATTTGATGAGACTTCATCTGTTATTTTTGGTCAAAAAGATGGTTATACTTTCTATATTGAACAAACGAATCAAAAAAATCAATACTGTATTTGTTGTTCGGTAAAAAATGGTGAAGCATTACCATCTTTGGAAGAATTCAAAGAATTGACGAAATCTTCTAAGGCTTTGAAAACTTATCAGGTTAATTTATATAAAGCAACTTTTTATATTAAAACTGGTATGACTAAAGGAAAAACACGTGAACATATTCGTCAGGGATTACAAGACATTATCGCGTTCTTGAAAGAAAGAAATCTGACGAATGTTTGCGAGCAGACCGGAAAAGCAGGGCAAGTGGATGTTTATCAGGTAGGAGGAAATTTGTTGCTTCTTTCACCAGAAGCCTTTCAGGAATTAAGTTCGGATTTGTCTATCGCCAATCAAGCTTATGATCATCAAAAAGAAAGTATCTTAGCAGGTACAGTAGGGGCATTTCTGGGAAGCTTGATAGGGGGAATTGTTACCTTAGTGATTGCTCAACTTGGTTATGTAGCTGTTGTCTCAGGAATTGTCATGGGAGTTTGTACAGTAAAAGGGTACGAATTGTTAGGTAAAAAGTTGTCTAAAGTTGGTATCGCGATTAGTGTTGTTTTTATGCTTATCATGATGTTGGTTGCGCACCAATTTGACTATGCAATTCAGCTTGCAAAAGCAGAAAGAGCAGATGTTTTTACCGCTTTTACTTATCTGACAAATTATATCTTAAATGGCAATGAAGTACATATTTCTTATTGGACAAATCTTGGTTTGCTATTATTGTTCACAGGTGCTGGGGCTGTGGGAACGATTATCAGTGCTCTTTCCGCACAATCACAGAAATATCTTACAAGAAAATTAGGGTAAGTTTAAATATTTTAAGGCTTGGATTTTCATCTGAGCTTTTTTAGATTTAACTTACAAACTATTGAATATTTGCTATGGTTATTCATCAAAATATTTAGCATGTTATTTTTACTTAGTCTAATTGAATTGTCGTCTCAACTATGCTACAATCAAGCTATGATGTTCAATAAATTAACCAGAAAAAGTCGTATAGATCAATACTTAATAAAAAAAATGATTGCCTTTCGGCAAATGAGTTTCATTAAAATTACACAAGAAACATTGGTATCGCTCTTTCCTTTTTTCTTGCTAACAACGACAACAATGGTTTTGTCAGAGTCGGTTTTTTCAGTAAATGGTTATATTAACAACCTATTCAGCGTTCGCTCTTGGTTTCCGTATTTTTCGACAATTGGATTGGTTTTGACAAACTGTACTGCTTTGATAGGTGGGATGGCGGGCCCTTTAGCGACTTATTTTAGCGCAAAATACACAGCTGGTTATTATGGTCGTAGTACGGGGACAGCTGGGATTACAGCCTTTATTTTTAGCTTATTAGTTAATTCGCGCGAATTATTTTCGGTGGTTTTAAATGACGGCGCTTTGACGAAAATCAATCTTCCTGTCAATATCAATCTAATTGTTGCGATATTGATTGGTTATGTGGTGGGACAAATTTTTCGATTTTCAAGTCCGAATGATGATCACATTGTAGATGAGCATTTTATTTATTACCCGAAAACGTTGCGTCCTATCTTTTGCTCGTTTGCTCTGGCTGTCTTGGTTAGTTTTCTCATTAATCTGGGCAATCGATACAATGTTTTTTCAACAGTTGCAACTTTTTTGTCAGGGTTGATTGTCAATCGAAACAATATCTTTGTCATTGAAATGAATACTGCCTTACGGACTTTTAGTGCTTGGATTGGAAATAGTAATCCATTTAATGACTTGCCATTTGTCAACGACTCCTTTGCCTTGGATAATCTCAATTATGCTTTGAAACATCATACTACAACAGGGGTACCTTATCTCTTTTCAACGACCAATCTGTATGATGCTTATGGAACATTTGCGGGACTGGGCGGAGTTTTAGCTCTTCTCGTAGCTATTCTCTGGAAATCTCGGAGTGACAAAGACCGAGATGTGAGTTTGAAAAGTATTTTTCCTTCACTTTTTAACCATGGTGTAGCCTTTATGGTTGGGATTCCTATATTTTTCAACTTTCTATTTTTAATCCCTTTTATCCTCGTACCAATGCTGAATGTCTTTGTAGCTAGTATTTTTCTATATTTTAGAATAATGCCTCCGGCTGTTTATCCAGTTCCTAGCGGAGCGCCAAGTGTACTCTATGCTTTTATTGGGACAGGCGGAAGTTTGCGAGCATTAGCAGTAGGAATTTTCATTTTTATTATCGATGTTCTTATTTATATCCCCTTTGTGAGATTTAATGACCGGATTCATGAGGAACTCAGACAAATGGATCAGAAAGGAGGTGAACATGACTAAAAAGGTAAAAATAGTGCTGCTGACTGTTCTAATTTTTTTGATAGGACTAGCAGTTCCCTCTTATAGTTGGACGAGAAAAAACATTGATCAAATTGCTAAATTTTATAATGCTCGGATGTCGCCAATCATTATGATACCAGGTAGTTCTGCTACGGAGAACCGATTTGACGGCTTGGTTCAAAAGCTCAATCAAAGACGTCGTGGCGTGAAGCATAGCTTGCTCAAAGTTAAAGTCTGGAATGACGGACGAATTACATATAGCGGATCTATCGCAGCGAATGATAATGAGCCAATTATTGTGATTGGTTTTGAAAATAATAAAGATGGCTATAGTAACATCAAAAAACAAGCCAAAATGGTTGACGCTGCCTTTGAAAATCTCCAAGGAAAATACAATTTCAATAATTTTAAGGGTTTGGGTCACTCAAACGGTGGTTTAATTTACACAGCTTTTATTGAAAATTACCTCGGCAGCTATGATGTGGAATTGAAGAAGTTGATGACAATCGGAACGCCTTATAACTTTACTGAAACCAATATCAACAACAAAACTGAGATGTTAGCTGATTTCATTAAAAATCGCGAAAATATTCCGACTACTTTAGCTATGTATTCTGTTGCAGGAACCATTACTTATGATTCAGACGAATTGGTACCAGATACGAGCGTGAGTGCAGGGAAATATATTTATCAAGGACAAGCGGCGCACTATACTGAAACCACAGTCACAGGTGCGGATGCCCAGCACTCGGACTTGCCAACCAATGATGAGGTTGTCTCCTTAGTTCAAGAGCGCCTTGTAGATAGACAAAACCAGCGAAATCAAAGAAATTGAGAAGGAGTAGGACAGACGCCTAGGGCTGCTGACACAATCATGGTCATCTATCCTAATCTCCTCTTTTTGTTGTTATAAATTATGAATCGGACGATAATTTGCTATTCATTTTTTGCATACCACTCTGCAATTTTGCTATTGTACTTTTTCTGAAAAGAGCGTTATACTTATGATAAAAATTGCGAAAAGAGGAAATCACATGCAAAATATAATCTTAAACAACGGTGTCGAAATTCCAATTTTAGGTTTTGAAGTGTACTAAATTGCTCCCAAAGATACCAAGAGTGCTGTGCTAAATGCTATCAAGGCAGGTTATCGTCATTTTGATACTGCTCAAGCCTATGCCAATGAAAAGGAAGTAGGCGAGGCGATTCGAGAGTCTGGGATTGACCGCAAAGAGTTTTTCATCACTAGTAAAGTCTGGCTATCCAACTATGGCTGCGACAAGGCTTATGCCTCGGTTTTAGAATCTCTTGACAGAATGGAGTTAGATTATCTGGATCTTATGTTGCTCCACCAACCTTTTGGTGACTATTATGGTGCCTACCGTGTACCGTGCTTCGGAACAACTTTACAAAGAAGGAAAACTTCGAGCGATTGGTGTGTCTAATTTCTATCCAGATCGTCTCAGCGACATTGTAGCTTTCAATGAGATTACACCACAAGTCAATCAAGTGGAAACTCACCCACTGAATCAACAGATATTCGCACAAGAAAATATGATAAAAAATAAGGTGCAAATTGAATCTTGGGCTACTTTTGCAGAAGGTCGTGGTGACATTTTCAACAATCCAATTCTCAAAAGTATTGCTGATAAACATGGTAAATCCACTGCACAAGTCATGGTTCGCTGGCAAGTTCAACGGGGAATTGTTTGCTTGACTAAGTCTTCACGTTTTGAGCGAATGAAGGAAAATATTGATGTTTTTGACTTTGAACTCAGTGCAGAAGATATGGCAAAGATTGCAAGTATGGATACCCAAACCAGCCTTTTCTTTAATCATCAAGAAGCCAGCACAGTAGATCTCTTTTTAGGATTTCTGGGGAGAAAATGAGAACAGGATTTTCGTTTGATTTCAGAAAATAACCATGTTAGTTTTCATTCAGATAACATTTTAATAACAATTGGGTATAATTGCTTGATTTTCGCTTGAGGAAGATTATTATATATGTAAGTAATCTGATGTAAAGAATGCTTTATTATAATTTTTGAAAGGTTATCTAATGTTAACTCCAAAATTTAGTCTATTTGTTCTTGCTAGCTATTTTATCTTACCAATTATTGCATTGTTATTTCCAAACAAATATGTTAAATTAATCGTATTTGTGATATTTCTATTAGAAAATATTTTGGTGATAGATCTGTATATAAAGGGCAAGTATTTTAACTGATAGCCTTATCTTACAATACAATAGTAACAATAGTACCAAGAAAAAAGCCTAACTTTTTATTTTGATTGAGTTGGGCTTTTTAATTTCTCAAATCCTTATATCGCTAATGTCTAATCTCGGAGTAGATATGCCCTATTTCAGTTTGTTTATTTTGTAGTTTTTGAAAATTACAAAAAATAATTGACAAATTTTTGATTAGTGGTAGAATAATTTTGTAACGATAGATATAGTAATTTCAGAAAGGCACGGTTTTATGGTGAAAGTGACAGAATTCATCACATTTGAAAGTGGATCTCCTCAATTTAGAATTAAAGAAACTGTAGATAAGGCTGCTCCCCTCTATTTTTTCTACGGACAAAATGAGCTGGAAAATGATTTATCCCAAATAGAAATGAATCAGAGTGAAACAAAGAGCATTCAGACTTTTGATCCTGTTTTGACAGTTGCAGAAGGAGATATTGTGTTTAGTTTAATATCCGGGAAAGCGGCAATTGTCGGGAAGAATCACGCAGGCTTCTTAATCACTCAGAACTATCTTAGATTAGTTGTAGATACTCCTGTCATACCAAGTTATATCGTCTATCTTTTAAATGAAGATTTGAGCATTAAACATCAATTTCAGTTGAGTTTACAAGGTTCTTCAACATTAAAATACACAGTAAAACAAGTAAAAGAGTTACGATTGCCAGCATTACCGACTATTGAGCGTCAATCTTTAATAGGAAAACTCTATTTAAAACAACTTCATTTAGAAGCACTTCAAAAACACTTAATAGAACTCAAAACGAAACGATTACTATTTCAATTGAAGGAGGCAAGCAGCCATGAAAGAAGCGCAATTTGAGAAAGAACTTATTGAATATTTGTCGACAGGTACGATTAATCAAGGTACAAGTGATTCGACAGTTCATGATCGGATAGCAGATTATGTGACGAAAACCAAATTATGGACTTATGAACCGTCCATTAAAACAACGGAGGCGCTCTGGGAGAATTTCAAGAAGATACTGGAGCAGCACAATTATCAAAGATTGCAACGTCCACTTAGCACGACTGAGTTTGCTCAAGTGAAGGCGATTATCTCAGAGCTTCACACGCCATATGCGGCAGGTCAGTTTTTGTATGGGCTGAATGGCATTTCAGAGATTGGGATTGACTCAGATGACGGACAGCATATATTTTTGACTGTCTTTGACCAAAGACAGATTGGGGCAGGTGACACCATTTATCAGATAGTCAGTCAGATTGAGCGGCCTGCAGTTATTGCTGGAAAGCAGGATCGTCGTTTTGATACAACGCTTCTGATCAACGGCTTGCCAATTATCCAGATCGAAGAAAAAAAGGATACTCATGATGTCAATGAAGCACTCAACCAAATGCACCAGTATATTGAAGAAAATCAATATCGCGATATTTTTTCAACTGTACAAATTTTAGTTGCCATTACACCAAATAATGTCAAGTACATGGCGAACACAACTGCAGATAAGTTTAACAAGGATTTTGCTTTTAACTGGCAGCGTAAAAGTGACAATAGTATTGTTCGGAATTGGAAAGAGTTTGCGGACTCCATGCTCTCTATACCGATGGCGCACCAGATGGCGACCAATTATATGATTTTGGATGGAACCAAAAACAAACAGATGCTAAAAGTCATGCGCCCCTATCAGGTCTATGCCACTCAGGAAGTCATCGAAGGACTAAAAAAAGTTGATTTTGAAATGGGTACCAATAAAGTGGGCTATATCTGGCATACGACGGGATCTGGGAAGACCATTACCAGCTTTAAAACAGCGTGGCTAGCTAGCCGTATGCCCAAGATTGATAAGGTTGTCTTTGTCGTAGACCGGATTGCGCTTACCAATCAGACAACCGAAAATTATCAAGCCTATGATCCAGATGGAGCGGGTGAAAAAGACGATGGTAAAATCTTTGATACAAAAAATACAACTGATTTAAGCCGAAAGTTAAAATCAAAAGAGAATGGTATCGTTATCACATCGATTCAAAAACTGAACACACTCATCAATCGTAAGTCTTTTAAATCACCTGAGAAAAATATAGTTTTTGTAGTAGATGAAGCACACCGGTCAACCGGTGGCAGCTCTTTCTCAGATATTCAAAAGGCCTTTAAGCGAGCAGCCTGGGTTGGCTACACGGGGACACCGATGTTTGACGATATGGGAAAAGAAGTACGGACAGAGGATGTTTTTGGCAGACTGCTGCATGCCTACACCATCCGTGAGGCGATTGCGGATCGCAATGTATTAGGATTTAAAGTCGACTTTGAGACCACCATTAGCGAAGAAGAAATGAAGGAAAATTACCTACCAGCCTTCTATCGGGAACGCTATCCAAAGTGGTCCGAGGAGCAGATTCAGGAAAAAATCGCCAATCTTTCGCAAGAAGATATGGATGATGCCGTGGAACCCAGCTTTTATGACGAAAATGAAGACCATGTGAAAGAAGTTGTAAAGGATATTTTTGCTAACTGGCGTAATCGCTCCAATGACGGGAAATACAATGCTCTCTTGACTACTCATGTCGGTGGCAACAAGGCCAGCACGCCAATGGCGATGATGTATTTTAGAGAGTTTCAGCGAGTTAATCAAGAGTTGCTCGAAGCTGGAAAAGAGAGTCAAACTTTGAAAGTGGCAGTCACATTCAGCCTTAATGCTTCTAACAATGATAGCATGGTAGCTACCAATAAAGGGCTACATGAAGCTATGCAGGTTTATAATGCTACTTTTGGCACTAAATTTGGTTTAGACAACGTCTCAGGCTACACTGAAGATGTCACTTCACGATTGAATAAAACGGCCGCAGATGGACAGTTTCTAGATCTTGTTATCGTGATTGATCAGCTTCTGACGGGATTTGATGCTCCAGAGCTCAATACACTATATGTTGATCGCACATTGAAAGGCGCTGGGCTAATACAGGCATATTCACGAACGAATCGTGTCTCAGACATGCAGGAAAAACCATGGGGGCGCGTGGTGAATTATCGCTGGCCTGCTCAGAATGAAAAGCTGATGAATAAGGCATTGGCCATCTACGCCAACAAGGATTCTGCCAAACTTTCAGACAAAGAACTCCACGAGCAAAATAAGGAAGATGGCATTACTGCGCCAGAGTTTAGAGAACTGTTTAACAAAGTGAAGCAAATCGTTCAAACTCTGTCAGAGATGACGGAATCTTTCACCCAACTTCCACCTTCTGAAAAGAAAAAGGAAAAAATGTTGGAGTTGCTTCAGAATTATAATGCTGGCATTGCTAAATTGAAGCAATATGATTATAATCCAGATAGTGATGTAGTAGAAGGTTTCGACTATGATAACCCGGATGCTCTCATTGAAGCTCTGGGCATGACAAGCACGCAGGAAGTAATGCTGACAACTGTTTTGACAAATGAGCTCAAGACGCACCTTTCTAAAGCAAAGAAAATTCCTTTCTATCAGATTGAGCTGAGGATGACGCATATCAAGGATGTGAAGGTTGACTACGACTATCTGACAGAATTGGTAGAAGCCCTCTTGAATCAGGTACACGAAGGTCGGATAGAAGAGGCAGAAGTAACACAGGAAAAAATCAATCAGTTTGCCAATGGTTTGGACGATCGGAGCTATGCTCAACAGATCATGGATGCAGCAGATATGATTATCAAAGGACACTTCCCTCCGGCTGGCAATGAGTTCCACTATCCCGCTAAATTGAATGAAGATGATAGCAAGAGTATTATTCAAGAGGCGAGTACCATTAGTCTTGACCGGACGTTGCTTGATTTTCGTTTGAAGTGGGGAATTACGGATGTTATCACTAGCAGTCAAATGCGTCAGTTGTTTAGCCGTCACCGCTTTGGGCAGCAAGATCTGGATGATACAGGGCGGATACAAGATATTGTGACCCAAGCCAGCAGCAATTATAAAGTCATGGCCAGTGACGATGCTGTTCAAGCTCTTTCAAAGATCAAATACCGTAATAGCTTGCGTCAAGCGATTTACCAGTTGGCAGATGATTTGACAGAGAGATGAGATTGACAAATAATCGAAATAAACGTAGAATAGAGCTAGGATTACGGCTTAGCTCCGCCTCTGGAAAATTCCAAGCGTACCAGTGCTGAGCCGTTTTTGTTGCAAGAGTTAGTTGGAAGGCAGTTAGATGGGGAGAAAGAAAAGGAGATACATTGGAAGACTTAAGTAAAAGATTGGTTGATAAAAGTGTTGAGGCTTTTATTATGGGATTAGAAATTTATAATAAACCAACCATACGTTATCGAATAGAGGGATTTAGTTTCTTTATATGCAATGCTTGGGAATTGATGTTGAAAGCAGAGATGTTAAATCGAAATATATCAATCTATTTCAAGGATAAAAACGATAGGACTCTGAGTCTTGAATCGGTTGTTAAGAAGATTTATTCTGATAAAAATACAAGAATTCGATTAAATTTGGAGCGAATCATTGAACTACGGAACATTAGCACTCACTATATTACAGAAGATTATGAAGTGAAATATGCACCGTTATTTCAAGCGTGTGTTTTGAACTTTATTACTGAGATGGAAAGGTTTCACAATCGAGATGTAACAGAGTATATCGCACAAAATTTTCTAACACTAAGTGCCAACTACGAACCGTTGACAAATGAAGAAATCAAGTTGAAGTATCCTCCTGAAATTGCGGAAAAATTTATCAGACAAGCCAATGAAATTGATGTCTTAAGTAAAGAATATAATTCGGAGAAGTTTGCTATCAATGTTCGTCAGAATTTATATATAACTAAGAAAAAAGATGAGGCGGATTTTGTGGTAAGTATCAACCGTTTTGCCGATACCGAAGTTTCAATTGTAAAGGAACTAAAAGATCCATCTGATACTCATAAGTATTCATTTGGTAATGTCATTACTGCTGTTCAAGAGCGACTCAAGAAGATACAGGTTAACCTTGGATACAAAAAAGGGTTTAATAGCTATGTGCTTGGTCTGGTGATTAAATTTTACAACATTAAAGACAATCCTAAATACTCCTATAAACATATTGTGGGGAATATTGAAAACTATACATATTCACAAGAGTTTGTTGAATTTATTGTTGCTGAAATTAAAAAGACCCCCGACAAATTTGTTGAAAGTCTTAAAAAATCAAAATAAAAAGATAACCCCAGGCACATAGGAATGCTCAGTATCATCTACCTACCCCATTCTGGGACCCAGCGTTCATCCTTCTCAAGTTATCTTTATAATTATATTATACACTTTAATTGAGGAAAAGTAAAGGAAGGGGTGGGAGTTTATTTCAACATTTTTAGCAAGAAAAAGAGATGTAACAATGGTGCTTTGGTTGAAAAAATCGTGAAAGCTGTTATAATTAGAGTAATAATAGCGGTAACGTTTTTCGAAACTTCTCTGAAGGCACTGGAGGTAAAACACCGGTGTCTTTTTACAGATATGATGAAAATTTTAACAAAGTCAAATTAAGAAAAAATGAGGAAAGAACGTGGAAAAAGAGAAAAACAAGGAGCGAATCCCACAATTACGCTTCCCAGAATTTAAAAATGCCCCTGCTTGGGAACAGCGGAAGTTGGGGAAAGTTGGAATAACCCAATCAGGAATAGGTTTTCCAGATGCTGAACAAGGAGGGAAAGAAGGAATTCCATTTTTTAAAGTTTCTGATATGAATATTATTGGAAACGAATTCGAGATGCAGAGTGCTAATAATTACGTATCAAAAGAGCAGATTGAAAGGAAGAACTGGAAACCCATCACTAGTGTTCCGGCAATTATGTTTGCTAAAGTTGGGGCAGCAATCATGTTAAATAGAAAACGATTAATAAGACATCCTTTTTTGATAGACAATAATACTATGGCATATATCTTTGACAAAACTTGGGATATTAATTTTGGCAAAATTATATTTGACACAATTTATTTACCAAAGTATTCGCAAGTAGGAGCTTTGCCAAGTTATAATGGGTCAGATATTGAAAATATTAACGTATTCATGCCAAATTCTCTCCCCGAACAAAAAGCTATCGGCGATTTCTTTTCCACCCTAGACCGTTCCATTGCCCTTCATCAGCGTGAGTTAGAAAATTTAAAAAATCGTAAAAAATCCCTCTTACAGAAAATGTTTCCAAAAAATGGTGAAAGCGTACCTAAAATTCGTTTTCCTGAGTTCAAAAACGCTCCTGCTTGGGAACAGCGGAAGTTGGGGGAGGTGGCGGAGTTTTCCAAAGGTAATGGATATTCTAAGAGTGATTTGATTCCAACAGGGACACCTATAATACTTTACGGAAGATTGTATACTAACTATGAAACAATCATTGACAAGGTTGATACTTACGTGTCACCGAAAGAAAATTCCGTTGTAAGTCAAGGAAACGAAGTAATTGTTCCTGCCTCTGGAGAGACAGCTGAGGATATTTCAAGGGCTTCAGTGGTAAAGAATTCAGGAGTGATTTTAGGCGGAGATCTTAATATTATAAAAGTTAATGATTTGATTAGCACCCCTTTTTTAGCAATTACAATCTCAAATGGTCGGCAACAAAAAGAATTGTCTAAACGAGCTCAAGGAAAATCAGTTGTTCACATACGAAATTCGGATTTAAAACAAGTTGATTTGATGTCCCCCTCTCTCCCCGAACAAAAAGCCATCGGCGATTTCTTTTCCACTCTGGACCGTTCCATTGCCCTTCATCAGCGTAAGCTTGAGCATTTGAAACTTCGTAAGAAGGCGCTTTTGCAAAAAATGTTTCCTTAAGAAAGGAGAACTGTATGGTTTTAGAAAATAAACTGCATTTAACAGACTCAACGGAATTAGCCCGGCAAGAGGAAAAAATCAGCAAGCAAAAAGCAGCTGAAATGTTCGAAACAGGCTTCTTAGACACCTTGGAAGTTGGCTCTTATGACAGCCTAGCTGCCATTCATGCTTATTTGTTCTCAGAAATTTATGATTTTGCGGGCAAGGTTCGTACAGTCAATATTGCCAAAGGAAGTTTTCGCTTTGCACCAGTTATGTATCTTGAGGCTTCCTTGGAAAATGTGTCTGCCATGCCTCAGAATACGTTTGAGGAAATCGTTGAAAAATATGTTGAGATGAATATTGCCCATCCCTTTCGAGAAGGGAATGGTAGAAGCATGCGGATTTGGTTGGATGTAATCTTGAAAAAAGAGTTAGGACAGGTTGTTGATTGGTCTAAGGTGGACAAGGACGATTATCTGCTTGCGATGGAGCGAAGTCCAATCAGGGATATTGAAATAAAACATATCTTGAGAAAAGCTCTCACGCAAGATACAACTAACCGAGAACTTTACATGAAAGGGATTGATCATAGTTATTACTATGAGGGATACAGTTTATACAGGACTGAGGATTTATAATATGTCACAAACACAAGAAATTACAAATAAAATATGGGCAATGGCCAATGAACTGCGCGGGAACATGGATGCTTCTGAGTATAAAAACTATATCTTGGCCTTTATGTTTTATCGCTATTTGTCCGATCATCAGGAGCAATACCTGATTAACAATGCTATTTTAGATCTAGAAGATGGTAAGATAATCAACCAACTGTATAAAGAGCAGGCAACGGGTGAGGAGTTGGCAGATTATCTGGAAGATATTGCGTCTAGTTTAGGGTATGCGATTGCTCCTGAAGATACATGGCTCTCTCTATTGGCTCGCATTGAAAACAATGAGGTTATCCCAAGCGATTATCAGACGATTTTTGATCATTTCAATGCTAATGCGGAACTGAACAAAGAAGCGGTGCAGGATTTCCGTGGAGTTTTTAATGATATCAATCTGGGAGATACGCGTCTTGGTTCTTCTACCAATGATCGGGCAAAATCGCTCAATCGGATTGTCAAATTAGTGGATGATATTAACTACAAGAGTGATGACGGTAGAGATATTTTAGGGTTTATCTATGAAGAATTAATCAAGAAGTTTGCGGCTTCAGCAGGGAAAAAAGGCGGAGAATTTTACACACCGCATGAAGTTAGTCAAATTCTAGCTAAGATTGTCACGGATAAGGTTGAACAAACCGAACGTACCTTTTCTGTATATGACCCAACTATGGGTTCGGGTTCTCTTTTGCTGACAGTTGGAAATGAATTGCCAAATGGTCAAAAGCCTGGAGCAATTAAGTATTTTGGTCAGGAGCTTAATACAACGACCTATAACTTGGCTAGGATGAATCTGATGATGCACGGTGTTACTTATAGTAACATGAATCTGAGCAATGCTGACACCTTGGAAAGTGATTGGCCGGACGGACCGGACGAAAAAGGGGTTGACCATCCCCGCAGCTTCGATGCAGTAGTAGCCAATCCTCCCTATTCTGCTAAATGGGACAATGCTGACAACAAGCTCAAAGACCCGCGCTTTTCAGAATATGGGAAATTAGCTCCTGCTTCAAAGGCGGATTTTGCCTTTATTCTCCACAGCGTCTACCATCTGAATGATACAGGTACCATGGCCATTGTTTTGCCGCACGGCGTGCTCTTTCGGGGAGCTGCTGAATTAAAAATCCGTCAGACATTGGTTGAAAAGAATTACTTGGATACCGTTATTGGTCTGCCAGCCAATCTCTTTTATGGAACAAGCATTCCCACAACCGTCCTGGTTTTCAGAAAAAATAAAGAAAATCGAGACATTCTTTTCATTGATGCCAGTAAAGATTTTGATAAGGGAAAGAATCAAAACACCTTAAACGATACTCACATTGAAAAAATTATTGAAACTTTCCGAAACCGTCAAGATGTGAACAAATATGCTCGACTAGTTTCATTTGAAGAGATTAAAGAGAATGATTTTAACTTAAACATTCCTCGATATGTTGATACTTTCGAAGAGGAAGAGGATATAGATCTGGATGAGGTAACCCGCCTTATCGCTCAAGATGAAGCGGAAATAGCGGAATTAGAAGCCCTTATCGCAGACCAATTACGTCGGCTGGGAGTGGAGATGTAACATAGAAAAAGCAGGAAAAATTTCTTGCTTTTTTCTTTTCGCTTGGGAACAGCGGAAGTTGGGGGAGGTGGCGGAGATTGTCGGTGGAGGCACTCCAAGTACATCTAATCCTGAATATTGGGACGGAGATATTGATTGGTATGCTCCAGCAGAAATTGGAGAAAAGACCTTTGTATCTGAAAGTAAAAGAAAAATTTCAAAACTTGGCTTGGAAAAAAGCTCTGCAAAACTTTTACCAGTAGGTACTGTGTTATTTACTTCTCGAGCAGGTATTGGTAATACTGCAATTTTAGCTAAGTCGGCTACTACAAACCAAGGATTTCAATCTATTGTTCCCAAAGAAAATCTTCTATATTCCTATTTTATTTATTCTATGACAGGCCATTTAAAGCGTTATGGAGAGGTTACCGGTGCAGGATCAACCTTTGTTGAGGTTTCGGGGAAGCAAATGGCAAAATGCCCGATTTCACTCCCATCCCTCCCCGAACAAACCGCCATCGGCGATTTCTTTTCCACTCTGGACCGTTCCATTGCCCTTCATCAGCGTGAGTAGATTGCATGATTCTGGACTATCCTAGACTAGTCCAGATAAATATCTCATAACTAGATCATTATCTTGATTTTCTAACTCTTGAATGATGTGCATATAAACTTTTTGTGTTGTGGTCATTGACGAATGGCCCAATCTTCTTGAAACACTGGCAATAGAAACTCCCGCAAACATTAGAAGAGATGCATGAGTGTGACGGAGGCCATGGATACTGATAACTGGAATCCCTATCTTTTTACAGTGACGCTCCAGCCATTTATTGGGGGTTGAATTGCAAATTGTATCAGTTGCAAATATCGGTTCATCGTGTTCAATAGATTTTACAAGCTGTTGAAACTGCATGCCAACCTGCCAATCAATTTGAACTTTTCGAATGGAGGAGCGATTTTTTGTTGGTTGAAAACCGGTGTGGTTTTTGTAATCCCAAGTTTTATTTACGGAAATAGTTTGGTGAATAAAGTCAAAATCATCAGGCGTTAAACCTAGTGCTTCTGAAAATCTCAAGCCGGTCTTTGCTATCAGCAAAATCAACCAATCCCAATTAATTTCATTTGTCAATTTCAAATCAGATAATAAATTATGTAGCTCATATTGATTCAGATATTTGGCCTTTTTAGGTCTTGGTGGTTTCCCTTTGAAAATTACTTTTCGCGTTGGATCACGCTGAATATATCCCTCATCAACTGCGTCAAGGATAGCCCCCTTGACTTGATGATGAAAGTCTATCACAGTTTGTTTTTCATGAGTCAAAGCATACGCATTTAGCAACTGCTGATAGATTGTTCGATCTATTTGTCCCAATGTCAGACGGCTAGCTAACCTTTCTATTTCCTTTTGATTATGGTAGTATTTTTCTAATGTGACAGTTCTGACCGCCCCCTCTTTAAAAAGCTTAATCCATTCTTTGAAATATTCATGAAAAAGAGTCTCTGATGTAAACGTCATCATAATTCCACCTCCAAAATCTGTTAAATTACTCACGCTGATGAAGGGCAATGGAGCGGTCCAGAGTGGAAAAGAAATCGCCGATGGCGGTTTGTTCGGGGAGAATGGGGAGGAAGATTTTTACTGAAGCTAGCTGAGGAGCAGTCAATTGTGGAACTCCAGTTGATTCTACAAAAATGTTCTGTTCATTGATAAAATTGGCTAAATAATCAGTATTTAACTCTGAAACCACTGCAAGAAGTCGCACGACAGGCGTAAAGTTAGTTTTTCTTGAAGTAGCGATACCCACATCTCCTCTACCTGTGACTGTAACTGCAGGTGCTTCTATTCTATAATCATCATTGTAGTATCCTACAATTCCATCGTTAGTAAGTGAGTTAGCAATCACAGGATATTTACCATTTGGAGTTAGTCTTGTTTTATCTACATCTCCCCCAGCTATTATTTTTGCTACCTCCCCCAACTTCCGCTGTTCCCAAGCGGTTAGTAATTTTCATCTTTTTAATAATTTATAGATTTTAATTTTAGAATTGATAAAAAGACCTAAGTCTCGTAACCAAAGGCTTAGGTCTTTTTCTTCATTTCACCAACTCTTGTAAAATAGCTTTGTTCTTCTTCAAAACGGAAATGTCGAAAGTCTTGATAGCTTCTTTGTCCGAGATAGGAATCTGGATACGTTGGCTATTCACAGTGGATTCTTCAGTGTTTTGTTGAGTAATATTGGTAGAAAAAGTTGGTAATGCAGAAGCATTTACTAAATCAACAAAGGTTGCCCGATCTTTTTGAACAATAAACTTTGTTTGCGTCAGTTGATTGACTAATGGCTGCCAAATGCCTAGATCCGAGCGCAGCAGCATAGTCAAATTAGCAATTCTACAAGTTTTATCTCTTTTCGTGTGGCATACGGGTGAGTCAGGGGAACGGATAAGTAAAGTTGCTCCATGAAAAGACCCATGGAAAGAATATGCTCTTTTTTGATAGGATAGTCTGTTACAATGAAGTGAACGTTTTCGTCATCCAGAGCTTTTTCCAATTCGTCATTCGTCTTTTGCTCAATTTGAATGTGTTGCTCCAAGCCTTTTTCTTTTATACGACTTTCCAGTTCAAAGATGGCTCCCGGCGCATTAACACCACCAAAAATAGTACTTTCTTTTAATGCAAAATGTTGTACATCATTGAGAAATTTTTGTTTTTGTTTCAGAAATTTTTGGCTAGTTTAACTGTTTGATGACCGGTTTCCGTGAAACTTAATTTATTTTTTCTTCGCTCAAAAAGAATAACTCCCAATTCATCTTCCAGCATTTGCATATTTCGAGTTAAGGATGGCTGAGAGATGAGTAGGACTTCGGCTGCTTTAGACAAGGTTCCCTCCTGTGATAAAACAATGAGTTGCTCCAAATGTTGTAAATTCAGCATGATGTCTCCTTTTTGATCAATGAGTTGGACAGCTTTGACTATAGGTAAAATGAATACCAGTATCATCTATCGTTATTGTACAATTTTTCATTTATCTTGTAAAATGAGAGCATAGAGCAGCACAAGTCGTTCAAACCTATTCAAGTTCTATGCAAACCTTTTCAATTCGTAAAAAATCTGATATAATAAGAATGAAAAAAAGTTATTAGAGGAGAGTAGCATGTCTAAAAAAATTATTGGGATTGATTTAGGTGGTACATCTGTGAAGTTTGCGATTCTGACCCAAGAGGGAGAAGTTCAAGAAAAATGGTCTATTAAGACAAACATTTTAGATGAAGGTAGTCATATTGTTGATGATATGATTGAATCTATCAATCATCGCTTGCGACTATTGGGACTTGGGGCAGAAGATTTCATCGGAATCGGCATGGGCTCACCTGGTGTTGTGGATCGTGAAAAAGGAACGGTTGTCGGAGCTTACAATCTCAACTGGAAAACTCTGCAACCTGTAAAGGAAAAAATTGAGAAAGCGACTGGCATTCCTTTCTTTATTGATAATGACGCAAATGTAGCTGCTCTTGGTGAACGTTGGAAAGGTGCTGGTGAAAACCAACCAGATGTTGTCTTTATGACACTTGGAACAGGTGTCGGTGGTGGTATTGTTGCGGAAGGAAAATTACTGCATGGGGTAGCTGGAGCAGCCGGAGAATTGGGGCATATCACAGTTGATTTTGATCAGCCGATTCTCTGTACTTGTGGTAAAAAAGGTTGCTTAGAAACCGTAGCTTCTGCAACAGGTATTGTTAATTTAACGCGTCGCTACGCTGATGAATATGCTGGTGATGCAGAGCTGAAAAAACTGATTGATAATGGCGAAGACGTTAATGCAAAAATTGTCTTTGATTTGGCTAAAGCTGGTGATGAATTAGCTCTCATTGTTTATCGCAATTTTGCACGTTATCTTGGTATTGCTTGTGCCAACATTGGATCTATCTTAAATCCGTCAACGATTGTCATCGGTGGTGGCGTCTCTGCAGCAGGTGAATTTTTACTAGACGGTGTTCGTAAGGTCTATGAAGAAAATTCTTTCCCTCAAGTGCGTACATCCACAAAACTTGCACTTGCAACGCTTGGAAATGATGCAGGAGTCATTGGAGCAGCTTCATTGGTTCTTCAATAATTCTACTAAAATGGAAAAAATAATCCAAATAAGGCATTTACAATTATTACAAAATTTGTTATGATATTAGTTAGTGCGCAATGGAAGCACTAGAAAACGACTAATCCGCTGTGGTCTTGAATCGTAAGATTAGTAAGATAGGAGAAGAAAAATGAATCCATTAATCCAAAGTTTGACTGAAGGTCAACTTCGTACTGATATTCCTGCATTCCGTCCTGGTGACACTGTTCGTGTTCACGCGAAAGTTGTCGAAGGAAATCGCGAACGTATCCAAATCTTCGAAGGTGTGGTTATCGCTCGTAAAGGTGCTGGTATTTCAGAAAACTATACTGTTCGTAAAATTTCTAACGGTGTAGGTGTTGAACGTATCTTCCCACTTCACACACCACGTGTTGAAAAGATTGAAGTTGTTCGTTACGGTAAAGTACGTCGTGCGAAATTGTATTACCTTCGTGCATTGCAAGGTAAAGCAGCGCGTATCAAAGAAATTCGCCGTTAATGTGGAATTAACTCTGTCACTTGGCAGAGTTTTTCTCTAGTCCCCTTAGTTCAATGGATATAACAACTCCCTCCTAAGGAGTAGTTGCTGGTTCGATTCCGGCAGGGGACATAATGTGCCCTCAAAAGTCCTTATTGTTGAAGGGCTTTTGTGTTTTTTGAGTTCAATATTTGCTTGTTATTCTCAATAAAATATAAAAGTAAAGTTTGTTTTGGAAACATCTGACTGAAAGGATAAGAATATGAAGGCTTATTTTATTGGAGGACTAGGCTGCAATTGCTATTATCCCCAGGACTTTTTTAATGCACTGTCTTTTCCAGTTACTTATCTAGATATTTATGATTCTAGGTTGGAAGAGCAACTGATTTCATTACAGGCGTTGAAAGATTGGTTTATGGCACAAGTTGATATGGATGACGATATTCTGTTAATAGCCCATTCTTTGGGAGCAGATTTAGCAGTTTATCTAACAAGTGTCTATGATAAAATTACGCATCTCGTCTTATTAGATGGTGGATACATTAATATGGATAAAATTTGCCCTTTGAATGTAGAAATTGAAGATTCTCTGAATTATCTTCAAACGAATGTTTATGAGAGCCTAAAGAAAGCTGTTATAACTGAAAAACAAAGCTCTGCTGTATGGTCAGAAAATTTGGAGAGGGCGGTAAAAGAAAGTTTTGTTTTTGATAAAGTTCAAAAACATTGGCATTTAAGCTTATCTGAAAAGTTAATGACTCATTTATTGACAATAAGACGGCAAGCTTTTAGAAATTTGTCCTTTTTGAAAAATAAAAATGTAATTTTGTTCATTCCAGAAATAAACAAGGAAACACCAATTTGGAAAAAGAGGGCTATACAGACCATCCCGAACTTTCTAAACCTCATAGAAATGACTAGCTGTAGTCATTCATTGTATATGGAAAAACCGAAAGAAATAGCAGTCTTACTTGAAGACAAAATGAAAATTAGGCCACTCTTTTGAAAAAAGAAACTTTTTCTAGGACAAATTTTATGAGATAATCTTCTAAACTAAATTGGAACAATCTGATTTAGTTTTTTTATATTTTGTGTGTCATTTTACTATTTTCTGTCTTTATTTTTAGTTTCTTTTAAGAAAAAATTCAGTCACTTTTAAGAAAATGTAGATATGATAGTTCCATTCAAAAGAAAGGACGTGATGAGATGAGAAACTCAAAGTTAAATTTGTTTGTCTGATAAATCTTGGCATCAAAGGAGTTATTGTGGCAATACTCTTTGGAATGCAATCTCTGATCGCTTAAAAATAGAAAGAAGGAATTTGACAAAAATGAAACAAGAGAACACAAGTAAGAAAGAGAAGATGATCATGGTTGAAAAAAGTACGAAATGGTGGATGACTGTTGTAGCAAGCGGGTCACTTGCTGTTGGTCTTCTCGGTGGGCTAGGTATTGCTTCTTTGGCGACAAATGCACTCAATCAGCAAGCAAAAGTACAGACAAGTACGACAACTCAGGCACAGAATAACCAGCAACAGGGAAACCAAAATCAAGGTGGTCCGGGAATGCCTCCAGGTGGACAAAACGGAAATAACCAAGGTGGTCCAAATGGCATGCCACCCCAACAAAATGGCGACCAAAGTGACAATAATAATAGTCAAAATGGCTCAGGAAACAGTAATAACTCAAAGAAAAAAGCTCCATCAAATGCTGACGGTTCAACCAAATCAGATAAGAATAGTAGCACGACAGAAAATAATGATTCAAATACAACAAATTCTTAATATTTCAGAGGAAGTCATGATATAATAGAATCAGAATAATAGAAAGTCAGTAGATTGATTTTTGGCAAGACAATGCGAAAGCATTACTTAGTTCACGATGAAGGGAGCGGGCAGAACTGAACATTCAAAATATTTTTGAGTTCGTGGCCTTATCCCCTTAAGCCTCAAAGTACTGTTTTGAGCAATCAGCTACTGCATCGTTAGTTTAGTGCATAACGAATTTTGAAACTGGAGACTTTTGTCCCAAACTCGTATTTTAGAAGGAAAAGCATATGATTAAGATTCTATTAGTGGAAGACGACCTCGGTCTATCTAATTCAGTATTTGATTTTTTGGATGATTTTGCAGATGTCATGCAAGTTTTTGACGGTGAGGAAGGATTGTACGAGGCTGAGAGTGGCGTGTACGACCTTATCTTGCTTGATTTGATGTTGCCAGAAAAAGACGGTTTCCAAGTATTGAAAGAATTGCGTGAAAAAGGCGTTACCACACCTGTTTTGATTATGACAGCCAAAGAAAGTTTGAATGATAAAGGACATGGTTTTGAACTGGGAGCTGACGATTATTTGACCAAACCATTTTATCTGGAAGAATTAAAAATGCGGATTCAAGCTCTCTTGAAGCGTTCTGGCAAGTTCAATGAAAACACCCTTTCTTATGGCGATGTCACTGTTAATTTATCAACAAACACTACACTTGTAGACGGAAATGAAGTAGAATTGCTCGGAAAAGAATTTGACTTGCTGGTGTATTTCTTGCAAAATCAAAATGTTATTTTGCCTAAGACACAGATTTTCGATCGCTTGTGGGGATTTGATAGTGATACAACGATTTCAGTTGTAGAAGTTTATGTCTCAAAAATCCGGAAAAAATTGAAAGGGACGACCTTTGCGAACAATCTTCAAACGCTTCGTAGTGTCGGATATATTTTAAAAGATGCTGAATAAACTTAAAAAAACATGGTATGCGGATGATTTTTCTTATTTCATTCGCAATTTTGGTATTTTTACTCTCATTTTCTCAGCCATGACTTTGATTATCATTCAGGTGATGCGCTCAAGCCTTTATACAACGGTCGATAATAACTTGAAAAGTCTCAGTCAGGATTCCGCTTCTGTCATCAATTTGGCGCTCGCTCGGAGAGTGGGGATGGAACAGAAGTCAGACAACGGAGAGCCTAAAACCGACACGGGTGACAAAGAGCTTACTGATAAACCAAATGTCAGTGCCAATACGGAAGTTATTTTATTTGATAAGAATTATAAGCCAATCATTACAAGCAATAATTTTCTGGGACTTAATAAACTTTCCTTTAATAGCAAGCAATTGGATCGCATTCGGCAAGTCCAGGTTAAAAGCAATTATGGTCGACAAGAAACCTATCGGATGATTTTATTTGAAGTGAAAATCCCAAATTTGGAAACCAATGTCAAATATGCAGCGGTCTTTATCAATATCAGTCAGTTGGAACAAACTAGTCAAAATCATGAGCAGCTGATTGTAGTTGTGATGATTAGTTTCTGGGGAATTTCCTTGATTGCCAGTGTCTATCTGGCTCGAGTTAGTGTTAAACCTTTGTTGGAAAGCATTCAAAAGCAAAAGAGTTTTGTCGAAAATGCCAGTCATGAGTTGCGCACGCCTCTAGCTGTTTTACAAAATCGTTTGGAGACTTTGTTTAGAAAACCAGAAGCCACCATTATGGAATCAAGCGAAAGCATTGCTTCTAGTTTGGATGAAGTGCGGAACATGAAAATGTTGACGACAAATCTGCTTAATCTAGCACGGCGTGACGACGGGATTAAACCAGAAATTGGCGATGTCGAGCCAAATTTCTTTAATACGACCTTTACCAACTATGAAATGGTTGCCGCAGAAAATGGGAAAACTTTCCGATTTGACAATAGGATTCACCGCATGATTAAAACAGACAAGACCTTGCTGAAGCAATTAATGACGATTCTGTTTGACAATGCTCTGAAATATACAGATGAAGACGGTGTGATTGAATTGACAATCTCTGCAAATGATCGAAATTTGTTTTTGAAGGTTTCGGATAATGGTCCGGGGATTAGTACGGCAGATAAGAAAAAGATTTTTGATCGTTTTTATCGTGTTGATAAAGCACGGACTCGGCAGACAGGTGGTTTTGGTTTAGGGTTGTCGCTTGCAAAGCAAATCACAGAAGCTCTTAAAGGAACCATTGCAGTGAAAGACAATAAGCCTAAAGGAACTATTTTTGAGGTGAAGATTGCCATTAGAACGGACAATAGAAAGAAAAAATAAGTCAGGAATAACCTGTATTCATAGGGAAGGTTGTTTCGGAAGATGAGAAAAAACACGAACAAAGTCAGGATTAGTTGTTGGATATCTTGATCTGTTCGTGTTTTTATCTTGTTTAAAAGCAGCGTTGAATGGTTGAGGCTGGGGAATGTCAACATCATTTTTTCTTACTTCCGTCCGCCGGGCGGATGAGTTGTCTGACTTTGGTTTATGCTGTCAGCTGGGCGGACGAGTCGCCTGAGTTTTAATTTATTCTGTCAGCTGGGCGGACGAGCTGACTAAGTTTCAGTTTATTCCGTCAGCTGGGCGGACGAGTTGTCTAAGTTTCGGTTTATTTTGTCGACTGGGCGGACGAGCCGCCTAAGTTTTAGTTTATGCTGTCAGCCGGGCGGACAGGGGTCTCAACTTTCGGTTTGCTTCGTCGCCCCGATCGACAGAGAGAGAGAATTTGGGTTTAGCTCTCTCTGTGTTCCTTATTTTATTGCGCAGACCAGACGCTAACTGATTTTTCTGCAACTGGGAAATCTGCCCAGCCGTCTTCCTCGATTATCACGGCTGAAGAGTTGTTTCCTAAGTAATCTTTAAACTCCTTACCAGCCCAATTTTCACCAACATACATGCGTTTTGAATTAGCTTGATCGTTTGTCAAAATAACAGCAATTGGTTGTCCGTTGTCTTTTCCTGAACGAGTCCAAGCGATACAATGCTCGTCATCAAAATAATCAGTCTGCTCACCATAAGCTAAGTTGAGCCGAATGTCTAATAATTTATCAAGAACTGTTTGGAAGCTGTCTTGAGCGAATTCGCCTTTGATACCATAGTAATCTCCATAGAAAACGCAAGGCAGGCCTGCTTCACGCAACAAAATGAGAGCGTAAGCAGCAGGTTTAAACCATTCTTCAACAGTTGATTCCAGCGCTTGTCCACGTTGTGTGTCATGATTATCGACAAAAGTAACAGCCGATTTAGGGTGGTTTTTGACAAGCGTTTGTTCAAAAATATTTCGCAAATCATAGTCCGCCCCAGCGCGGCTAGCATCAAACAAATTATGATGTAGTTTGACATCTACTAGATCAAAACGATAGTCAATACTTCCTAAATAATCGTTATTTGCAGTTTCATCACCATTCCAAAACTCTCCAAAGACATAGAAATCTTCTCCATACTTCGCCATAATATCACGGATAAAATTTCTCATAAAGAAAGAGTCGATATGCTTAATAGCGTCTAACCTAAAGCCATGAATGCCAGTCGTTTCGATAAACCAATCTGCCCAATCATAAAGGTTTTGAATGACTTCTGGGTGCTTAAAATCAAGGTCAGCGTACATGAGATAGTCGAAATTTCCATTTTCATTGTCCACTAAATCATCGTCAGCCCAACCTTTGTTGTCCCCTTGAATGAGGTAAATCCCTGATTTATTTTGCTTAGCATCATAATCCGTCCCTGTAAAGTGGTACCAATGCCATTCAAAATCATTGTATTTTTTATGGCGACCGGGGAATGTGAACTTGGTCCAGCCTTTTATTTCAAAAGGCTCAGAGAGGGCGACTGTACGATCATTTGGGTCAACTTCAATAACAGTAAATCTCTCTTTGTAATCCGCTGCCGCCTTGTGATTTAAAACGATATCTGCAATGGGTTCAATTCCATTTTCTTTGAGTGCCTTGATTGCGTTCAAATAGTCTTCCTTAAAGCCATACTTTGTCCGAACCGTTCCTTTTTGGTCAAACTCGCCTAAGTCAAATAAATCATAAATGCCGTAGCCGACATCGTTGGAACTAGTGGCTTTAAAAGCAGGTGGCATCCAAACCTTGCGAATGCCTTTAGAAGCTAGATGTGGAGCGTCTGTTGCCAAACGATTCCAATGTTGTCCGTCATTTGGTAGATACCATTCAAAATATTGCATTAATGTTTGATTTTCCATACGAGATACCTCTTTCTGGTCTTGTTGGCTATTATTTTATCAAAATAATCTTTACAGCGCAAACGTTTGCGTAAATTTTATAGAATCAGAGGATGAAAAATAGATTGAAACGATGATTGTTGAGGTATATAATAAGGCTAGCAAGCTATTTTTATAAAAAGTTGAAGGAGCCATTGATGAAAAATAGGATTCAAGATATTTTTGACAAGAGTATGGCAATTGAGAGTTTCACCCATACGAGTTCAGAAAGAAATATAGAAAATTTTCTCAATCACTATATTGGCAGTCTGCTGTATTTTCAGGAGCATTCAGATTATTTTGGCACCTATCAGATTCCGGATGATATTTACCAGCGTAGTGTTAATTGGGCTTTGGTAAAAGGTCATTGTGCAGATACAGTGATTTTGTTTCATCACCATGATACGGTGGATATTGAGGATTTTGGAAATTTAAAGGAATTTGCTTTTGATAATGTTGCTTTGAAAAAGGCTTTAGCGAGTGCTTCACTGGGTCAAGATGTGTTAGACGATATAGCTGCTAACGAATGGCAGTTTGGCCGCGGGTCATGTGATATGAAAGCTGCATTGGCTTTGCAATTGGGAGTGGTAGCAGAATATGCGAGCAAAGCAGAAGGAGAAGTGAATCTTCTTTATTTATCAGTTGGAGATGAGGAATCCTATTCTCAGGGAATGCGAGCTGCGGTAGGTTTGCTTGCTGATCTGAAAAAGAAATTTCATCTGAATTATATCTTGGCGATTGATTCAGAACCATTTGAAAGCAATTCTGTTCAAGAAAAAGTATTGCATGTTGGAACAGTTGGAAAGATGATGCCTGTCGTGGTTACGCAGGGTATTCTTTCCCACATGAAAGAACCTCTCAAGGGTATCAATGCTGTTTCACTCCTCGCAAAAGTAGTGGAAAAAATTGATCTCAATCCCCTTTTGTCGGATTCGATTTATGGAGAGCAGGCTCCTTTGCCTTCGTGGTCTTACATGCGTGATTTGAAGGAAAATTATGATGTGTCAACCGTTCTCAGAGCAGCAGGCTATTTTAGTGTTCTTTATTTAGATAAAAGTCCAAAAGAGCTGATGACGACAATTCAACAACTCTGCCAAGAAGCCATTGATGAGTTTTATGAGCGTTATCAGGCTTTGCAGGTAACTTATAAAGAGGATAAAAAAGTCACAAAACCTCATGTATTGACTTATGAAGAGTTAATCCAGTTATGTCAAAAGAAGGCTGGATTTGAAGAATTTATGCAAAAGGTAAACCAATCTTCTCATGAAGCATTTCAAGCGGGTTCAAGCTATCAAGAAATAACTATTGCAACTGTTCAAAAGGTGTTAGATTTCTATGATAAAAAGGAAGCATTTGTTGTGCTGGCTATTGCGCCGCCTTATTATCCTTCTATGAATTGTCGACATCTGAAAAATAGCGTGGTTGATATAGAAAAACTCATTGCACTTTATAATGGATACTTATCTGACACAGAGACTGGTCGTCTCGCAGTAGAAGAGTTCTTTATGGGAATTTGTGATATTAGTTATTGTGCTTTAGAAAAATCTGTTGAAGAGTATCAAAAAATTATCGAGAGTATGGCTGTTCCTAAACATTTATATTCGATTGATTTTGAGAAAATTCAGGACATCAATGTTCCTGGCATCAATCTGGGACCTTGGGGAAAAGATTTACATCAGTTAACAGAACGCGTCTATGAAAAGGATATGTTGGAGACGATTCCTCAATTTCTGTTATATTTGCTAGAACATATTGACAGTATTAAAAAATAAAAAAACAAGAGCTGTATTCTTAACTGAACTGAATATAGCTCTTGTTTTTTATGAAAATTGCTCTAAAAAGTTATCTAGTTCTTTTTGGTTATGAAGAACTATAAATTTGTAGGGATACATTTTTTGAAGTTTCTCATATCGTTTCCGAATATTAGCAGTTCGTCCGTCAAGTAAGATCCAGCGGATAAATTCCCAGTCAAACTTTTCAGGACAGCCTTGTGCCATACTGCCTCTGACCTTACCTCTGTTCTTGGAATAACGCTTTGCAGCCCGTAAAAGACAATCCCAACGCGAGAAATTTAAAAAGATAATTTGGTCTGCTTGCTCCATTCTCTCTTCATAGCAGCAGGAGCTGTAGTTTCCGTCTATCACCCAAGACAGATTCTCGTTTAAGAAAGTCTTGACTTGCTCTTGCATCCAGCTGCGGTCACTCATTTCCCAATTGGGTAGAAATTGTAGCGTGTCCAAATGAAGCAGTGAGATGTCATAATGTTTTGCTAAATATTTAGCAAGTGTAGACTTTCCAGAGCCGGAGTAGCCGATAATTGTGATTTTCATATAGAGCCTTTCTGTTTTCAGCAACAAAAAAAAGCTCCTTTGAGCTCTTTTTACGTTATGCAGATTATTTTGCAAGTTTGCTAGCAAGGCGTGCTTTATCGCGGCTCGCTTTGTTTTTGTGGATCAAACCTTTAGTTTCTGCTTTATCGATAGCTGAGCTTG
>ERZ773263.408-NODE-408-length-30494-cov-11.142449_pt1 | contig 30494 bp, 44 predicted proteins | sample MGYA00511076_ERZ773263 | MGnify/ENA primary metagenome ERZ773263 (study PRJEB29015, sample SAMEA2738155) | human oral metagenome | biome: human oral; feature: human-associated habitat; material: saliva | place: China | collected 2195 ... | reverse complement strand
GCGTCGCTTTGGCAATCACAAAGTCAGAGCCGCTGTAAGCTGTCTCCACGTAGCTGCTGTCATAGGTACCGCCACTTATGGACTGGTAGCCGGAGACGTCAATTCCTTTAAGCATTGCCACCCTCCATAGCAGTATGAGTGGGCTTCTCGCTTGGCTTGGTGTATGTCATTGCGCGTGCAGAGTCGCCAAGACCCTGTGTAGTCGGGTCATTGACGATGCCCAAAATCGACAGCACCGCAAAAGCGGCATTGATAATGTCTGCAATCTGCCGATTGAGTACGACAAAATCCCATTTATAGCCAAAAGGTGCCGCGCATACCTGTGCCAAGAGTAGGACAGCCGGCACAATGGCCAGCCAGAAAGCTTTGTTCTTCATACGTACGGTTAAATTGATCATGGTTGATCCTTTCTCTAATGTGAAAAACGGTTGAAAAAATAACCAAAAATTGCAGCTATCACGAGCTGTGTCAGCTGCTTTATTGCGTCTCGCCAGCTCTGGGCCGGTCTCTCTTTCAGCTCCTTAAGGTCACCTTTAATCTCTCCGAGCATGGCGGAGATGTTATTAAGCTCAGTGCGCACTGCAATACCGTCCATTCGGAGCTGATCTATTTGCTTTCCGTGCTCAGTAAGCCGTCTATCGTGTATCTCTACACGATCTTGTAGTTTGGCAACTTCGGTGGCGATTTCACTATCTTCCATGTGATTTCACCTCCCCTACGCAAAAGCCTTAGGCATGACAAGGCATAGCCCACTACAGTACCCAGAGCTGCTGTTGTAAACCCATATATCACCGTATGAGCCGTCTACGCCATCAACCCATACGCCAGCTGTAGACTGCGCTTGCTGCGTTGCAAGTACGACGTAGTTGCTGTCAGCTGGACGCCACTTCTCCGGAAGCTTCTCGACGGTGTGCACGCCGGAGTATCCGGCCGGGACATACACATCCAAGAGCAGGAACCCACCATAAATACGCCATTTGACATACGCTTTTGGTATGACAGTTGAGCCATCTGTTACCTTCATCGTGACCCATGGCGTGACGGTAAGCAGATTTACCATGTGAGCAAAACTTCCGGCCGCTGTACGCTGCGATGGATCATCTTCGTGATAGCTCATAACGTATTGCTCAGCGTCAAAGGATATACGCGAGCTGTGGCCGAGAGTAAGTGCATTAACTCCGGCTCGTAGAGCCGTTACGTAAAAATCTTGTTCGTTTTTAATGCGGAGACTTTCCGAGTGCCATTCGACACATAACCACTCACCAACGCTGTCTTTAATCTTCTTCGCGCTAATTACCAATGCACCAGCGCAAAGCTTGATGACAGCCGATACGTTGTTCTTTGCGAGCTCAATCAACCCTTTGGTGATAGAGGTCTGCTCCGTGTCACCGTCCATGACATGTAGCCCTTGATGGTCAACTGTCGTGTGAGCGCTTGTTTTGCTGCCTACGTGCGCTCCGTCTGCATCAGTGCTAAAAGCATTACCGAGCTTGTCCACTGCTTGCTTAGCAGCTTTAGCCGTCTCGTCTGCTTGTGTTGCTGCCAGTCCCGCCGCACTGGCTATTTGCTTTGCTTCTGTGGCCTTGCCGTCTACTGCTGCAGCTTGTGTGGCTGCAGTCTTGGCTTGTGTCTTGGCGTCATGCGCTTCTTGACCGGCTGCGTCTGCGGTTTCTTTGGCTTCAGTAGCGGCTGCTTTAGCTGCTTTTACATCGGATACGACTGTCGTAACGGCTTGTGCTGCCTTCTCGGCTTTGGTACTTACTTCTTCCACCTTAGACGTCGCGGCATCCGCTTTCTTAGCCGCCGTAGTGACCTGCTCTTCCACTTTGACAACGGTCTTTTTGGCTTCCTCGGCTTTCTTATCAGCCTTGAGTGCACGATCGTCTACCTCTGCCACCTTAATAGTGGTTTTCTTGGTGTCCTCCGCGATAGTGCGAGTGGACGCTGAGAGCGCCGTGACGCGGCGTTGTTGAGCGTCTGCGTCGTCTTGTGCGCTTGTGCCTTCCTTAGTGAGTGTGGATGCAATGGTTCCGAACTTATACTTGGTATGAGTGGGATCGCAGATATCAATCGTGCGACCCACGCAAAGCATCATGCGAGACAGCCCATGAGGTTTACTTTCAACACTCACGCGTTCAAGGAAATTGATAGGCCGGATGTCCTTATCTGCATAGTGCAGGTCAAAAGCCGATACCTCGATGGCATCATCAAAGCGCGCTGCTGCGAGCTCTGCCATAGCTTTCTCGGCGAGCTGCTTTTTGTCGGCTATGTCTCGATACTGGACGGTTTTTTCAATAACTCCGTAGCGCTCTGCTTTAGCCTTATCGACGATGGCATCATCAAGGATATAGTAGTCAGGACTGACGGCCACATACACGCCGTCTTGCTCCCCATCGTCGATCGTGACGTCGTGTTCGTGTTCACCTTCACCGGCTTTTCCAACTGGCACAACAGCCGTAAAGATATCCTTACCGTCTGAGCCGGTTGAGAGGTCGAGAAGATTCTTACCGAGCGTCACGGCTTGTGTGGACTCCGCAGCACCGCGAGAAGGTAGCCAGTCAATCAAAGAGCCGTAATCATCGTATCGCACGCGGAAATAGCCCCCACAGAGCTTGGTGAGCTTATCGCGCATCTCTTTTACCGTGGTCGGACGGCTGCCGGTACCACGACTTAGGCATCCGTAGTTAATGCCGGCATTGATACCGACACGGAAGCGCTCACAGTTGTTTGCCACATGCGCATTGTGCTGATCAATGAACCACAAAAACAGCTTGTCGGCTTCGGCTGGTGCATTGATGGGACAGTCAATCTCAGTTGTATCGTAGGTCTTATAAGGCCGTACGGTCGTGTCATTAAGATATGCGAGTGACCCCTCGCAGACTATCTTCTTTGCGCCGTCCATGGTCATAGACACAGAGCGCACACGGCCACGAAAAAGCACCTCTCCGCTCTCGACTTCTTTTAGCTCCACTTCACGCTCAATGGCCATGACTGCATCATGGCCAAAAGTAGACCAAAGCGGGTGCGTGGGTGCCACCTTAAAAGTAAGAGTCGGGGACTGTCCCGACTCTTCTTTTAGTTCTGCGCTTAAGACCTGTATATCGGTGCGCGGATTGTGGAGGACTTGTCCAGCGTAGTTCATGGCATACATTGGCTATGCCGTCCTCTCCCACATGAAGACCGACCTGTAGGGCGGCATGTTGTTATGTGGCTGGTTGCCACCAGTCGAGTCTACTCTAAAGCGGTAGTCAGTGTGTGTATCAGAAGATGCCGCTGACCACTGGTTACCACCGCCCCAATCAGTACCGTAGTGCATAGAGGTGTCGTGGTTGTGTGAAGGCATCTCAGCCACAGTAAGCGTGTGCTCTTCTTCGCCACCGGTGGTGCCTACGGGATGCTTCTGGGACTGTGCCAGCAAAAAGACGCCATTGATAGGAGACCAGGTACCGCCGAGGAAGGTTCCGGGGTCGGTCGGCTTGGTAGACTGGTAGATGCTGCCTACCGGCCACATGACATCAAGCAGGTCGAAGTTTGTTGCCAGGTCCTTTATGGTTTGCGTAACCTCGTCGGTTACATCAGGTTTTATAAGCTTGAGATTCTTTGTCTTGGTACTCATCAGATATCCTTCCATTCAAAGGTAAGGGTTATGTCGTTGCCGTCATGTGATTCGTTGTCGGCGACATAGATGTTGTCACGCCACATGCCGTGTATGCTGCCCCATGTCCTGCCTGCATAGGCGGACCACTTGATGCTCTTAAGCCGTGCGGTTCCGGCACGGGCCATATAGCCGAATCTCAGACCGTCGTATTTATCCCACGTATCGCCCTTGTAGTCATCCCATATAGCCGTTCCGTAGTCTGGCGTGGTATTCACAACCACGATGTTTTTACCGTTATGGAGCTTTGCGTCCTCGTGTATCCAAGATCCGGCATCAAGCGAAAAGCTCTGACCGTTGATATTGATAATCGCAGGAGTGGTGCACGTTATGACAGGGGAGACCTCCTTGGCTGGCCCATCGATCACATAAGTCTTACCGAGCTCGCCATTGAGGATGCACTCATAGACTCCTTTTGACTTATAGGGATTACACGCCACTTTTACCTTAACGCCGACGGTCTTTGTGTAGAGCTTTTGAGACACGACCTCAAAGCGACCATGGTAGGTATAGGGTTTGTCCCACGAGAGAGTAAAGTCATAGGTTCTGCCGTGCAGATAATTTCTAAGAGCAGTAAGAAGCTGTTCAATGTCTTCCCATCCGTCGCACTCAATCGGATAAAGCGTGAAATCAATCGAGCGTGTCTCAAATAGGGGTCTGCCGGCCATCCACTCAGATAGATCGATGATGCCGTCGGAACCTGGTATCTCTACATGCGAGACCTTTTGCTCCGGCGGATCATCGTTATATGAAGTGAGAAAACATTGGTAGGTCTTACAGAGAGGAGTACCGCCTACGACAATTTCGGCTGTCATCTATACGCCACCACCTTTCTCTCACCAAGGATTGCATCAACGTAGGGAGTAACAATTCCTCCAACTTCGCGGCCATCCATGTAGATCTTCAAGCTCCGAATGTCATCGCGGAGTGCTCGGAGCTCTTCTACAACGTTGATTTGTCCGGTATCAGCGGTTTCGACAGCATCAACGACATAGCCTTTAAGATTGTCGATAGGGAGGACTGCTTCTGGTCCAGCTTCACCAATGCCGTGCAGCCCACCAGGCCCCGGAAAGACATAAGGCTCATCAAATATTGCTCCTTTTGCGTGCCAAGAAAGTTCGATATGCGGCACTGATGGAGGTGCCAAGCTGAAGCCTCCACTAATGTGTAGCTCTGGAATAGGGATGTGGAATTGCGGGACTCTGATATTGCTGAAGAATCCCACAATCTTTCCCGGAATAGCGGCGATGAAGTCGACAAATCCCTGGAACTTACTCCTCACACTGCTAACAACGGTTCCAACCGCACTCTGAAACGATCTAAAGGCGCCTCCGACAGCAGAGAGGGCACTAGATACGGCAGAAAACGCCGACTGTGCAAAGGCTGCAAATCCAGACATGACAGCGCCAATAGCAGAAAATATTGAGTAGGCGATATTGCCCAGTATCGTAAAGGCACTACCAAGGTTTGAAAGATTGGCACTGACGGCAGAAAGTAACGGCTGCAACGCCTGTATTGCCACGCTTAAAGCAGCGCCGAGTATGTTTGCTACTGGTTGGAGCATGGCAAACACGCCTTGTAGGACCGATATTAGAAGATTAAAAGCGCCATTGAGCAGACCTAGAGCTGCGTTAATGACTGGGAGGATAGAAACACCAAGCTGAATCAGAGGATCAATAAAGGGTTGAAGGATGCTGTAGAGTGATCCCGTAAGATCAATCATCCCTGTTAAGACGGTAGTGATGATCTCGCCTACACTTTGGAAGATCTCACCGACCTGGTTCATGGCATCAGAGTCACTAAGTACGTTGCTGATGCTTTCGCCAAGCTGGCTGAAGAAGTCAATGGCGGAGCTGGTCTCTTCTTCGAGTGCTCCGAAGATCGCATAGACGTCAATACCGGTGACATCAATAAACTGGTCAATAGCAACTTTGTTGGCATCCATAAAGCCGGTAATGCCGTTATAGATGCTGTCAGCAATATCTGTACCGATACCACTTAAGTCAACGCCCTCAAAAAGTCCGCTTAAGTTTTGTGCGATACCACCAGCAAGCTCGGGCAGAGAACCAAGAAGAGATACTGCAGCGTCAAAGGCTCCGCGAAGTCCTTCTGCAATACCTTGGGCAAGCGCCTTGAAGTCAATGCTCCCAATGACTGTGCGAATGAGGTTTCCGAGCTGTTCTCCGACTCCGGAAATGACGCCGGGAAGAGCGGCGACAAGGCCTTTTGTTATGCGAACAAGTGTGGGGATAACGTTTTTAGCTACATTTCCTACTGACTGAAGTAGCTTTTCAGACATACCCTCGATATCGCCGTTAGGATCAGCGATGGCAGTCAACCAGTTTTCCCAGGCTGCCTTCATGGTCTGAATAGAACCTTGAATAGTTTCGGATGCCTCATGAGCAGAGTTGCCCATAATGCCCTGCTGCTCTTGGATGTCATGTATTGCCTGGACTACATCGCCGTACTTTTCAATCGTAAGATCTCCGGCGCGACCGTTTGCCTTTTCAAACTCGTTAGCGTCTTTGATGAGACGTTCCATCTCGGTCTTCGTGCCGCCGTAACCGAGCTTCAAGTTGTCAAGCATGGTGTAATTCTGCTTGGCGAAGCCTTGGTAGGCATCTTGGACGGACTGAAGATTAGTTCCGAAGATGGAGGCGTTATCTGCCATATCGGTAATGGCCATATTGCCGGCTGCAGCTGCCTTGACGACATCGCCGCCAAAGGATTGCTTGAGGGCTGCTCCCATGCTATTCAGCTGATCCATGTATTGGTTCATAGAAACGCCGGCAATAGCATAGGCGTCTTGCGCATTTTTCATTACCTGGTCAGACGCGCTGCCGAAGATCTTCTGAACACCACCGGAGAGCTGCTCAAAGTTTGCATAAGAGTCAAAAGCCTGTTTTCCGACAGCAACAACTGCCGATCCAATGGCGGCGACTGAGGCAGTTACACCGAGGGCAGCAAGCTTCATGCCACTAAAAGCACCAAACGCTGCATTGCTATTAAACCCTTTTAAGGAAGGAATGATAGAAATGTACCCGGAGCCTACCTCTGTGTTAGCCATGTTCACCTCCTATAAGGGTTAGTTGTTGTCCCACCAGTCGTTAAATTCACTGATGGGGATTGGGTCTTTGCCATAGCGCTTTGTTGTTTCTTTGACTCCCGGACGCTTAAGTGGCTTCGGCTTCGGTTGTTTCTTGGTCGAGTTGGTTGAGCTATAAAGCCACATCAGCCAGTTCATCTGATCGGAAATCGTGGCCAGAAGCTGAGGAATGATTGCGCTCGACTCCCATGTTGCAAACTCGGCATACTCAGGATTGAGTTCTTGCCATGTCTCACTTGTTTTGGGAAGTCTTTTCACAAAAGAGGAGAGCGCCCTAAAACTAAGACGCCCTCCCAAATCATCCAGAGTAAAGCTTGTTGTTGTCATGAGGTCATACTCGAGTGCCTCGGCGTGCTCGACAACCAAACACGCGAGACTTATTATTCCCCCGTTGTAGCGCCTCCGGCATCTGTACGGAGTTTGTTCCACTCACTCATAAGTACCGACAAATCGGCAACACTGAGCTCTTCTACCTTAGGCATATAGGGTTCAAGAAAGCGGATGAACCACTCAACGGCTTCGAGATTTTCTGCATTAGGCATTACCATGCCAGCACGGCGTACATCTGCTAGTGTCGGCTCAAGTGGGATATGGCACACCTTACCGTTGACCTCAACGTCAAGTGTGGCGTGCTTGGTTACGAGTTTCAGCATTATTTGGTCACGACTCCATCGTCCAGATAGATATAGATACTGTTGCCGGCGGCATCACGCTGGCACTTGAGTGTGATGGGCACCTTGATAGGCTCAGAAGCTTGGAAGGTCATCTCACTCGGTGGAATTGCCTGCCCGCGTGGGATAACGATTAGTACCTTCGCAGCGCCATCTTTTATCTTGTAAACCCAAGAGCGAACCTCAGGCAGTCGCGCGCCAATGGCGAGCTTGATTTGTGTGCCGTGGCTATTTGTTGCGGGAGTAGTAGTTACCGACTTGGAGCCAAAGGCGCGGATAAGTGAGCGCTCACTCATTTCGAGTTCGGTGTATTTAATCTCACCGTTAAACGATTCTAAGAGTTGTCGCACCGCTGCACCATTTGCTTCGGTGATGTCTTTTGTCGAGAAGTCGGTAGTGAGCTGTACACCATCGCTATCGACGTAGCCCGAATCCTTAAATGCGGCGTTAATAGCGCCTGTTACATCAGTCGGAAGAACAGTACCAACAGGGGCATCCAAAACAGCTCCCGTGGTCTCTTGATCAAGAGCACCGACTAATACTTTACTTGCATCAACGGCCATAATCAGACCTCCTCATTTTTGATGTTTATTTGCATTTGAAACGTGACTTGCCAAGTGGTATAGCCACCGTCTTGCACCCCATAGCTGAACACGTTTGGCACATCAACCTGGTTGATGTGTTTGTCAGTAGGGGGAGTTAGTTTAAGTGCGATTGCGAGTTCGTGAGCAAGCTGCTCACATTCAGCTTCGCTTTTAGCCCAGATTGACACAGTGTATTCAGGGCTATCATGTGGATAATCCATAGTTCCGCCGGTACGGTCAATCTGAGTAAAGGTATTCGGAGTATCACGAGGAACCCTAGTCGAGCAGGGGACTTTGAGCGTCTCGGATACCCACTTCACCATAAACTCCATAGAGCTAAAGATCATAGTTATCCTTTACTGTTTCCAAGAGCCTTCTGCAGTGTGTTATGCAAGACGTTTGATCTCATAGCATGTCTATCGGCGGTATAGACAACGCCGTGAGCACGCTTTTTTCCTACGGTCACACGTGCCCCATAGCGGCGTCCTCCATACATGGACGTTGCGCGATCTCTTACCTTTTCAGCTTTTCTTAAGAGTTTTCGCTGCATCTTGTCGCCTTTAAGCAGTTCATCAAGCTTGCTTGGCTCATAACGTAGATGCACCGTACCGTGAGGTCCGGATGCGCTGTATGTCTTAGCCATCAGTTGCCCCCAGAGGTACCATGCAGTGCCAGGGCCATTTGGCCGGCAGCATCTGTGAAGGATACTCAAATGGCTTACCGATGACGGTAAGCCACATTTTGCCGTTTGGGCTGACTTGAGCTTTCCGGAGCTTTGTTGCCCACCCTTTAGGAAAGTAGGCGGTAGCCCTGATCTCAACGCCTTCAGGGCGCTCTATCACAAGGTCTTTGGGTTGACCAGGTGCAAAGAGGCATCCTGCAACCGGTATTGGCTCTGTATACGTAAAGACCTCATTGCCGAGTCGGTCTTTGCCGGCTGGCACACGCTCTTTTACAAGTAACGTCATCTTGGGATGATACATCACGACTCCTTCGGCAGAGGATTTGCATAGAGCACGTCTCCTTCATCAACGCCAAGCAAGTTCTTCTCAAAAGCAGTGAAGTAGATGTCCCCCGTAGGGTTTGCGTATGACGTTGAGCCTTGGAATGGCGAAGCCATCCAAGATTGGCTTGTTACCCCAATGGGTGTCTCTTCTCCTGCCTGTAAGACTCGTATGGTTGCCTGACAAGTAACAAGTTTGAGGACTGCTGGATCCTTGTCGGACCAGTCACAAAGTGCCGCTACGGCCGAGCTGACAAGAGAGAGCAGGCTTTGAGCCCGCTCCCTCTCGCTGTCTTCAAGCGTTGGATAAAGAGCCTTGAGATCATCAAGCGTGGCAAATGGCCGCTCCGGTTTTTTGGCACCCATTAGGCACTCTTAAGGACGGAGAAGCCCTTGGGATCGATAACAGCCCAGCTGTATACAACCTCAGCGCGGTAGGCGATCTGGCCCAAGCGCTTGAGATCGCCAAGACCGTCAGGGTCGCCGGTCTCAATGATCTCCAGGTTGATATCACGGACGATGCCCCATTTGATAAGGGAGAAGTCGCCCATGATAGCAAGCACCTTGGTAGGCGTCTTAGCAAGGGCACCGGAAACGGTATTGGACGTTGCAGCCGGGATGCCATCAACAGAGCCGGTCTTAAGGTTTAGTGGAATCTCGGGGAAGAGACGCAATCCGGTGTTCTTGACACGGACCTTACGTAGCGCTGAGGCCTGCGTCTTGGAGAGGGCAAGACCGGAGATATCATAGCCCTGATCTACCTTGTCGGCCATCGTATCGAGGTCTGCAGCAGCGTCAGTCGTAGCGGTCACTGCAGTGGCTCCTGCGGTCAGCGCAGTCAGGCCGGCAACGGCCATTCCGGTAAGTGGATTTAAGGCGTGGAAGACAACGTAGTCAAGACCACGGCCGAGGGCGGCGGAGGACTTGTCGACGATGGCGTCGACGATCTTGAGCTGGTTGTCCTCATCAGCCCAGCGGACCTCATCGGAGAAACGAACCGTGACAGACAGCTTCTTAATGATGTGGTCGATAGGCTCTGTCTTAACTTCGGATGGATTATGCGCCGTATTCTCGCCGACGACTTCCGCCTCAGGATCTTTGGTGAAGAGGATAGAGGAGCGGTTGGCAAAGATAGCAGGAGATGAGGCGGAGAGCGTCTGGATCACAGAGGTGTCTGCCACCTTGCTGACGAGCTCGTCAGCAACCTGAGAAGGGAGCTTGATGTTGGTAGTAGAAAACGGGGTAGCCATGATGATTCCTTTCGTTAGTTGGTATGGCCAAACAGTTGTGCGGCAACTTCACGTCTGGGATCATCACTTGGATTTCCCATCGTGAACTTACCGGGATTGGGGACCTTTGCCCCCGTCTTGGGCTTGAAATACGCAACCATAGCCTCTGCAGCAGAGCGCATCTCCTCTTCAGTGGCACCATGGATGAGCGCTTCCGGTATGCCGACATCAGCGGCAACCTTAGCCTTCAAAGCTCGTGTTGCTTCCGTTGACTTAAGGGCCGCAAGCTCCTCTTCAGCTGTCTTCGCTTTTTTGAGTGCCTCTTCAAGTGCTGCGCTCTGGGAGTTTTTGAGCTGCTCAAGCTCTTCTTGGGCGCTTGAGTTTTCCTTGCTGCGCTTCTCCCATTTGCGAGCCTGGCTTTTCCAGTATTCGAGCGTATTCTCGCCTGCTTGCTGTGCAGCTTGCGGATTGGCAGTTGGCTCAAGCGCTGGATCTGTCGTTGGGTCTGGCATTTCTTGCCCCTTTCCGGCCGTGCGGCCTAATAAAAAACCAGCCGTGCGGCTGGTTGGTTACACATAATGGCTTCCCGCCTGCGAATCGAACACAGATCTCAAGAACCAGAATCTCGTGTTTTGCCGTTAAACTAGCGGGAACTGTGGTATATTGTGGTCAACAGGGTTGGTCCTGCCCAGTAATGGGGGGGGTCAACCCTCGTTTTTTATAATCAGGAAGTCTGTTCCTCCTGGGGGGACGTACCATACTTCGTCATAGTATCTTTTGCACCTCCTGATAGATCTCATGTCGTCTTCATATGAGCGAGTGCTTCCCTCGGTTGTAAGGATCACAATTTTTGGTTTATCGCATTTCAGGTTGTCCCATTTCTTTTTAGCGGATCCGAGGTTATCCTCAATGGAATGTTTACCACCACCTGCATTCTTATGCTCAACAAAGAGATGCTGATCTCGAAGCCAAAAATCGATGTTCTTACTGCCATCAGGTGCATCTTCAGGTAGCGCGACAGGACTAAAACCCATTGAAGAGAGGATATCTATCCCGCGTTTCTCATCAGCCGATAGCTTCTCACGCGGTTTGATGTACCAAGGTTTCGTTACCTCTCCTCTATAGAGCCAGTCTTTATTTCTCCTACCAGCTTCTGCAAGGACTCGGTCTCTCAGCTCTTTGTTGTTTTCGACCTCCTCAAGGCTTTCCTTGATACCGAGATTCTTGCAGATGGTATTGAAACTCTTCTCTGTTTTCGTATGGTCGTATCCGCCGACCTTCGTTCCAGGTTTGCCAGCAACCACCTTGCACTTGCAGTGGTTGTGATAGTGGGAGTTGGCGCCAGTCTCTGAGTATACAAATCCTCGAGACGCCAACATGGCGCAGAATGAACACTCGCCACCTTGCGGCACACGAGCAAACTTTAGGCCATGTCGTTTACCAACATTAGACATCGTTCTGTTTGCCTGCTGTAAGACCTCGCTTTGCAAGATGTTTCCACATGCTTCCATAAACTCATCATCGCGCAAGGTATTGTTGGCGGCATATTGAGCTACCTTCTCGCGGTACTTATCGTTGACAAAGTATGGAACCTTTGCAATGTCGGTATTCTTTGCGTCAAGCCCTGTATATTCCTCAAAGAAGTCAAGGGCTACTGACCCTGCAGCATCTCCATATGAGAGAGTCGTGCTTATAAGAGAGTTTCCTACAAGCTCCATAAACTCATCATCAGACATGTCAGGATTGACTTTAAGACTGGCGTTTACAAGCTTCTCGAAGGTCTTCTTTGCGCTCCCCTGCAACTTGGATAGGTTGCTATGATACGCATTCATAGCCTGTTTAGAGATGTTCATTCCTACTCACTTTGTGCTGCTGCTTTGACGAGATCTTGTGCACCTGAACGTTTACGATCTGCCTGTAGTTCACGCAATTCATCGTCTTTGTAGCCAAGATCACGCAGAGGTACGTCAGACTGTGCCATCCACGGAAAAGCAGCTATGCGCTTAGTGACGGCATCAGACATAGATACCGGAGACGGTGTCTCAGGTTTAGCAAAGAGCGTCGTTATGTCATAAGTCTTGAGAGCTTCAAAGAAGTTCAGGTTATGAGCAACTGAGAGCGCCATAATAGCAACGTTCGTGAAGGCACGTTTGCAAGCCAGTATGTAGCTATTGATGTCAATGATGGCGTCCTCTTGACTTGCAATTATTGCATCAGCCGAAGTTGGGTTAGCGGTCGTGAAGCTGAGAGACGAAAGAGGAACGCTTGTAGCATCGGAAAACATTGACGCCAATAGTCTCATGTAGTCGCTGTGTGGCTGCATGGTCAGCTGCGGCAGCTGACCATAGTTTGGTATCTGCTTGTTTTTGTTTGGTGTTCCGACAAACGTTGATCCTATGAAAGCTCCAAAGGGAGTTTCTGCTATCTTTTTCGCTTGTTCTTTATCTGCTCCCATAAGAAACTTTTGCGGGGCAGACGCAAAGGCTGCTGTCGCACTCATGTTCATGATTTCACGCTGCGCATCATCAACCAAGCTCATTACTGTCGGAGTGATGCGGGAAGTGCCAAAGGGGTGCTCTAAGGTCCCGTGGTAGGCCACCTGTTCCACGGGGACACGTCCCATGGCATGCTCTGTCTCGTCGGCTACCCAGCGCCCATCGACAAGCGTCAGTATGATGAATTGCGTATCAGTAAAGACATATACCAGCTTGGGTGCCTTGATATTGTGTGAACGGTTATATTCAACATCAACAACCACAAGCGCTGCTGTGATCCGCTTAAGGGCGTCAGACCAAAGGGCGGATGATGCAGTGGCCGGATATCCCGACACTACAACATCAGGTTCACCAAGCTCTGTATTACCGGCTGTAACGCTCACGAAAGATACCGAATGGCGAAGTGAGCTCATGGTGACCTTGCGAACCAGGTTATCCATATCGTTTTGGTGAGCGATCGTATAGAGCTCGTCTTTTGTAGGGTCATCTGTAGAGTTAAAGCCTTCAAACTGTACACGGTCTGCCCACCAGTTGACGCACTTAGCAGCCCAGTCAATTCTGGGGTCAAGTTTTCGGGAGATCTCTGGCAATACCGAGATACCCAGGTCTTTAACCTTGACGTCTCCGGCATAGTATTTGTCACGTAGGCGGTTTTTGTAGTAATGCCTGCGCCATACTTCTACCAGCTCCAAGACTGTCTCACGGTTTTCAGGCGATAGGTTGGCTGCTGCGGCCATAGACGTACTTAATCCTCTGTCAATCATCAGAAGTAGACCTCCCCAGCCTCTTCGTCTTCAACTTGACTTGCCATCCAAAAAGCGAGGGTTGCGGCGTCTGCTACAGCTGCTCCTTCGCCATCAAAGCCCCAGCCGCCGGTACGGCCAATAGGGCGTTTATACGATTGAGTTATTGCTTTTGTTAACTCATCTTCTTCATCCTCATCTAGGATGTCCGGCTCATACCAGGTAAGTGTTTGCTCACTGACAGCGTCGACAAAGTCAACGTTTGCCGTTACCAAATCAGCCGGTGTCGGGCTTATGAGGTTTTCTTCAGGAGCAGCTTCACCGATGCGCTTGATAAGCGACTCGGCGCCTGCCTTGCCATCGATCACTACCGGCATAGTCTGCGCTCGTTTTGTGACAAAGTCGGCAAGCGCCTTCTTCCCACCGATACTGGCACGCTTATCGACAAGCTCCACGTGGATGTGATCATCTTCTTTGACAGCCACGCATACCGCGAAGTATGTGCCATCAACGGAGAACTTGACTGCATAGGCTGTCGGCTTTCCTTGGGGCGCACAGTGCGTTTTGCAGGCTTCCCACGTCGTCTTGTCAATAAGTGGTGCTCCGGCTCCTCCTGCAAACTCTTGCGGTGTTAGCCATACACCCAAGCACTCCTGTGCAAACTGTAGATCATCCATCTGTTTGCGAAGTGCCCTGAGTGCCGTGATGTTAACAATGCCTTCGGCAAGCGAAGGAGCGGCCTTGTACCAACGACTCTCGTCTGATACATCTCCTACTTCCTCGAGTCCGTATTCGATCCAGCATGTGTCTTCGATATCAATGCCTGAAAGAGCACGTGTGCGCATCTTCTCGAACTTATCAGCCGTAGACCCTGCACGCCGTGGAGTCCCCATGTAGATGTACTGCGGATTTTCCAAAGGACCGCTGGAAGTCGTTGGAAGAAGCGCTTGTACGTGCTCAGGAAGCAATTCCTGTGCCTCGTCGATAACAACGATGTCAAAGGTGTTGCCCAGATTTGCCGTTTTGGTACGAGTTGAGAAGGCAATGAAGCCCTCGTTCTTATCGGCTGCATAAGGCTTGAACGTATAGCTTTCCTGCGCCGTCTTAGATGACACTCTGCAAAGGCGATCATTGAAGTACTTGATGCCACGAACAGAATCGTGAACTTTCGTTCCCAAGATGTCTCGGAAGTCTTCGAGTGTCTTTATCGTGGTCGAGTAGTTGTGAGCTGTCCATAGCACACGAGCACCAAAGACAATGGCAAGGGTTAACACATACCACATGATGGTCGTTGTCTTGCCGTTTTGGCGTGGAATGGCAAGGCCGACAATCCTTTGCACAAACTGTAGATTGTCATCAATGGCAGCAAGGATCTCTAAATCTCTTTGTTGCCATCCGGCAAACTTCATACCAGCTTGCCCGGCAAGGGTAACCACGAGCGGCGCCAGTGATTTTTGGTAGGGTTCGTGGATGCAATACCTAGGATCCAACAATGAGTTTGAGGGAGCGCTCAAGCGGATCGTCTGCGTGGTCTTGCTTGTCATCGACCTTTGCTCCCTCCAACTCTTCAATTTGCATGCAGACGGCTCGATACTCTTTTGCGATGGTTGCTATGTTTCTTGTCTCGGCAGTAAGTAAGCTTTCTCTGAGCAGATTGCGCTCTTCTCTGAGACGTGCGGCGGTATTTTGTCGTTCACCCTCACGGAATGGGACTGCATACGAGACGCCGGGCAGTTCTTTGAGGGCATCTTTGACCGTTGTTTCACGCTTTCTGTACTTTGCGGCGTACTTCTGCACGACCCTGATAGACCGGCCTAATGTCTCCGCAATCTTTTTATTCGGAACATGTTGTTCTTTGGCTTTCAGAATGTAGTCAATTTCTGACTGGGTCAGCGGGTTTTGTGGCGTCATTACACCTCCTTTTCTGTAAGCGTGCACGTGTGCACATGAGGGCGTGCACCCCTTGTTTTGCTGGTCTGAAAAAATGGCTCTATGCCGTCGAGAGTGCCGCTACTAGCTGGGCGGGGAGGGTTAACGCGCCCCTTACCACTGTCGAGAACGGTATATTTTTCCGGCGTTCATGGGATGAACGACTTTGTTACTTTTCTCGCGATTACAATGTCTGTGAGCAGCCTGTACGTTGGCACGGTCCAGGGCTGCCGCCTGTCCTGATTCATAGGGCCCTGCCCAACAGCGCTGCTGAGCGTTGTATAGTCTCAACCAGTATCGTGATACCGGTACGACTTCGTCCATCTCGAAGGCATCTGGATGCTTTGCCGGCAAGCTGTAGTTAATTGGTTCGCCGCAAATTGCACAAGGCAACTGCTGGGCCATGAGCCACGCTCTAAGCTTCCTTCTGGCGTTACCATTGGCCTGCCGTACATTCTTTGCCATGGTGCCTCCATTAAAAGCCAAAGAAAAAGCGCACCACCTAAAAGTGATGCGCTGACTTCCGACAACTGTCGCACACTAGCATATTTGCACAATTTGCGTTCAAAGTGTTCAGCAAAGAATTTATTTGTCTATCTCCTTGGTTTCTCCATATCTTGTTTGATAAGGTCCTTTATGTATCCAGAACGATTTTTTTGTGCGGTGAGATAGCTATATAGATCTGCTTCGGAAGGATAGAAGTTTATTGTCACTGTCTTAACATTGCGCTTCCGGTACTTTGCTGAAGCTCTCTTCTGTGCATCGCTTGTTGACATGCTATCTCTCCTTTCGGCGTATCCATCGATAGGCAATATGGGTAACTGCAACTGTTACCAGTATGAGGATTATGTTGTTCATTGTCTGCTCCTTTTGTGGTAATCTAGAGCCAGTCGGGGCACCAGCTGGAACTGGTACCCCTTGGCTTAAAGTCCTTACTCTTCGTCGGGGTGGGACTTTTTTATTTCCTCTGCAATCTTTTCAACTGCTACCGTAGCGACTGCCGTGAAGACTGCGAGGAATAACTGCCATATCTTTTCTTCCATCTCTCACCTCCTCTCTTGTTGTATATAGTATATAACTATTACCTATATATAGCAAGATGGATTGTATATTTCTACACAATTCCAATACAATTGGATGATGATGGAAGTATTATCCTCGAGCCTCAGTACCTGCTATAACCTTATCGAGTCCTAGAGAATCGCAGGTTTCAAGCGCGACGTTTGTCATGCTGAGACACGTTGCTGCAGAGCATCCCATAAGCCCCGCAACCTCCCGTGTGCTCACGTGGCCGATATAGCGCCAGTAAAGCACGCTGGCATAGTCAGAGCCGAGCAGGCTCTCAATCCCTCCTGATCCTTTGCAATCCTTACCAAAGAGCACCTCGCAGGCAGTTCCTATGAGTGCATAGTCCTGCTCAAGCTGGCGGTGGAGTTTGTGCTCATAGTCAATCCGCTTATCCACAAGCCCCATGGCGTCGTGGTTTGAACCGACTGCTACAACGGGGGAATAGCTCTGAGCTTTAACACCTTCGGCGGCTTGCATCGCAGAGAGCTCGTGCCAGGTCCTATCAGCTTCTGTGGCCGCGGTCTTGACGCCCTCGAAGAACTCTCTGGCTGAAGTGTATCCGCAAAACTCCATCACACACCAGCTTTTCCCTTGAGTTTGTCGATTACCGTTTGGTCAATATGCATGACCCTCGTGCCAATACTCATAGCAACATATTGCTCAAGATCAGATCCTGCACTCCGGAGAGACCCCGGCAAGCAGACGAGCCAGTCGTAGCGATTCTCAGTCAGTACCCGAATGCATATCCGCATAGCGTCTTCCCAGCTCTTATCGGCGCTTATCGCTCTAACTGGATTGAAAACCACTTTGGCGCCCTCACGAAGGAGCCACCTCTCAACTGCATCAAAGGCAGGCTTGTTACGCTCTTCAATGCCGGTTACTGGCCCCGAAACAAAGCACCACTTTCCGGCAAATCGCTGTGTCTTTTTCTCCGTCTCGCTCATCGCTTACCCCTGTTCTTTTTCTCTTCCTAAACCATGGGAACGAATGTTCGTCTACTACTAGTAAGGTTTAGTATTAAGTCTTTATCTTTATCTTTATCATTGCATTGCCCATGAGATGATACGGGCATATCCATTGGTATTACTCGTGCATATACTCGAGCATTGCAGCCGTATATAAGCACAGCTATTGCGTTTATTTCTTCCAACGTGAAGCGGCTGCTTTTGCGCCATGCGCTCTCTTTTTTCCAACCTGAAAGGCGTTTTCAAGCATTCTTTCCGATACAATCCGACCATCGCGCAAATACTCGGAATTGATGAGTCCAACGTCTGCGAAACACGATAAATTGCGCTCGACTTCTTCGAAACTCTCGCACCAAAGATAGTCCATCAATGTCAAAATGTCTTCATCATTTTTGTACGAGAGAATGTGACCATCTGTGAGTGCCAGAGCTTCACAGAGGAGCCAGAATGTACACACGCCCTCTTTTCCCAGGCGGAAACGCACGCGCTTGATCTTCATATCATCGTGAGCATTCGAATCGTGCAAAAAGCTCTCAAGGGGCCTGGCTGCCATAACGTCTGTATCATACATGTCCTGCTTTTTCATTGTCTCACCTTTCCTAGTTGGCGTATATGATTCGCTCGAGGATTTCACCTGTTGTCATTGGTTGTGGGTCTACGTAGTCGATGCCACCTAAGGGCATAACCTCAACCATGTCAGGCCAGCCGTAGGTAAGGCCATAGCGGCCGCAGGAGTCTTCGTTATAGGCATAGATGGCACTTATAGTTTCATTGCCGCTACGAAAGAGTGTACGTTCGATTACATAGTGCCCTGAGCTTCCACGATCTACGCAATCTGACTTGTCTTCCCAGTCAATGTGGCGCACCGAAAGAGCGTCCCTTAAACTCTGCATCGGTTCTGATATTTTCATCAAACATTAGTCCTTTCTAATAGATTGACAGATAATTACTTCTTATCTGTCATAAGAAAAGCGGGTAGGTATATAACGACTGATAAACAACTGAATCTTGAGGTTTTCAAAAACTGCCCAAAACCGCTCATTGCAACTAATTGCAACTGCCTTGAAAAACCTAACATGCAAGATTAAATACCCCCGAGACACGCTTCACGGCGCCCTCAAACGCTTCTGCTGCTGCGCGATCACGCCCTGGGAGAACATGCGCATAAAGTCTTAACGTTGTGGCTTCGTCAGCGTGTCCTAAGCGCTCTGAGAGCGTCTTTAAGTCAACGCCGCTTGCCAGACACCAGGTGGCGTGCGTGTGGCGGAGCGTGTGGAAGGTGATGCCTTTAGGGAGCTTGAGGGAGCGCCTGAGGGAACTGAAGGCGCGAGACACATTAGAGGGACGCATATACGAGCCATCAAGCGATATCAAGGGCAGATCCCACGAAGGAGTGGCAAGGGCACGCGTTTGTAGATCGATATAGCGTGTGATTGTGCGCATGTCCTCCTCTGTAATCGAAACGTTGCGGCACTTCCTGCCTTTCGTAACGTCTCGCCTATAGGACTTTCTTCTTGGCTCCTCAATGACCGTACCGCCCACATGTATAAAGCCCTGCAAGCGGTTTATGTCCTTACGGTTAAGCGCACAGACCTCCCCGCAGCGAAGGCCGGTTCTTAAAGCGAGCCAGGCGGCGAAGGCATAGACCGTCTTGGCGGTGTACTCACTGGCTGCAAAGGCTTCCTGTAGGACTTTACTCACGGCCTGGTCAAGCTCTGCAAAGTTGTATTCCTCTAGCGAGATAGCCTCATGGCGCTCAGGGGAGGGTTTGGCGGCATTGATAAGCGGGTTGGTATCGCAGATGCCTGCTGCCACAAAGTAGCCGTAAGCGCCCCTTAAGAAGTGGTGGACATTGATAGTGCTATTCCTGCTGAGGGCATGTCCGCCCTCGCGGCGTGAGCGCATAAGACGCTGCTCAAAGGCAGTGAAGTCAGATGCATTGAGGCTTCTTGCATCAGCGTGGCCGAGCAAGGCTCCTACGTGGTTTTTGACGAATCCGCGGTACTGCCTTACCGTATTGGGACTTACGCCGTTTTGCTTTCTGATAGCGATGTACTCCCACAAGAGCTCGACGAGATTGGCACTCTTGACGCGACCGTCTGCGGTAAGGTTTTTGGCCCATAGCTCGGCCATAGCTTGGGCGTCGGCTTCGTCTTTGGCGATGGGAAAAGAGGCGTATGGCTGTATCGACTTGCCGGAGCTGTCGCGGCCAAGATACAGCCGGCAACACCACACACCCTTTGCATTCTTTTTCACGACTGGTTTTTTCTGCATCTTCTATCGCTTTCATGATGGGTTTTAGAGCTATTGAGAGATCACGGGAGAGGATCAATCCGAAATGACAGCAAGCAAGGCAGAATTGCTCACAGTCCTCTTCGAGATCGTCTACAAGCTTCTCTAGGGCTTCTTGGTAAGTCATAAGGGCGCGTAGTCCATCAAAAGCCATATGCACTCACCGTGCGGCAAGCTGTCCACGGTAGCCTCTGCTTCACGCTCACTCATATCGCCATCGCTCATAAGGAGGTCTACAACATCGTCGCGGTCATCGAAGACCATAGTTTCGTGCTCCCACCACTCGCCAATGCAGGCGCCGGTAAGCTCAAGGACGAAGCAGTCATCGGTCTCTCCGTAATACGATTTGCCCATCTTGTATATCGGTAGATCGGGTCGCTTGGAGATCAGCTGTGTGAGCTCTTCACCTGGTTGCTTAGCGGTCTTGTGATTCATTGTGCCCTCGCTTCTCTTCTCGGGTATACCCGGTGCGCTTCTCAAACTCAGAGCGTGCGGCCTGAAGGCTATCAAGCCTCGCTCTTTCAACCGCTTCAAGCGCGTCCAGCTCCTCCGCGTCGAGCGTATATGTGGCCTCTTGCCCATATGGATTGAACGCATCGCGGCCACTTACTATCGCGACCATCTTGTTTTTGATCCTGCTAAGACGCAGCTTCCGTGGATGACAACTGACGCAGTATTCGCATGCTGTAAGGTTTTGCATCTTGATGATCTGTTCCTCAATGCGCTTGTCTATCTCATCCAAGGTGCATTTGTACAAGTCTGGTAATTCAAACAGCTCACTCATTGGGGCCTCCATCCAGTACTGCAATGGCGGCATCTCTGCCATGCTCGGCCCACATCAGAGCTTCCTCTAACTTAGTGATAACAATGGAGCGCTCGCGAGAGTTTGGAGCTATAAGCGCTTTTATACGTGCACCTTTGATTGTGTTAATTAGCGTCTGCCAATCTTTTTTATCTCCCATTACACGGATGTTTGCCGCTTCTGCATCCTTCCCTAGCTCATAATCCTCATACGTCCGCTCAAAGACATCAGGCTTGCACGGGTAAAGCTCACCTCTGATGCCTTTGATAATCCAGGCGTTAGGACTGATTTTTATCTCGCCTTCAAGAGTCTTGATGAACCAATAGGTGTCTCCATCTGCATCTCGTCTTTGGCAAAAGACGCCTGCCTGTTGTGCGGCCACAAGCCAATCAGGAGGTACCATGTCGGGTGTTAACTGCACGGCTTCTACAACGACGGGCTTTTTACGATATTTAGGCATTTTTATATCTCCTTTAGTTCTTGGGCTCTTTCATAAAAAGCACCCAGTGTGTCTTTGACGTCTTGGGTCGGCGATTACCGATAATTGGACGTACTGGGCAAAGTGCCAATACGTCTTTGAGTGGGATGTGATACTCGTACCACTTAAAGACAAGGACACCGTAAGGCTTGAGAACTCGTAGGCACTCACTAAAGCCTTTGTTCAAGTCCTCGCGCCAACAACGCGCGTCAAGCTTGCCGTACTTATCAACTTGCCAGCCAGCGCCAACCTCAAGATGCGGCGGGTCGAAAATTACCAGGTGGAAAGATTTATCCGGGAAAGGTAGCTCCCGGAAGTCAGCAACTATGTCGGGAGAGACTGCAAGAGTACGTCCATCGCATAGTGTGCAGCGTCTCGGGTGTGCGTCGCACTTAAGTACGCGCGCATCCTCTTTGTCAAAGTAAAAGCTCCTTGAGCCACAGGCTACGTCTAAAGCTGGTGGTAAGAGTTCGTCGGTCACTGTCGCCTCCTATTCCAGCCAGCTTTTAACGACTGCGTCCCATTGGTTGCGGTTTCCTACACTTACGAGCCATTTTTCATAGGTGCCGCGAAGTTCAATGGGGCAGCGAATCACAATCGAATGAGGTGCAGTACCTCCAGATGGAGCCAAGAGCCTTACAACTGCTTCTTTTGGCTCCTGATGTGCGGACTGTTGCTTAAAATCAGTCAATTCCTCCGGAGTTACAACTCCGGAAAGTAATGGTTCCATGATCAGTCCCATCTCATAGTGCCGGCTGCAATAACACAGGTGAGCACAACTACCAAACACGACAACAAAATTGCTTCTCTCATATGCCCTCCTCAGCTTTAAGTTGCGACCAGAGCCACCAAACCCCATAGCCATAAATCAAAGCGATAAGGATGATTGATGGAATAAAAAGGACGTCCCAAAGGTTGAGAACGTCCAAAAGGGGTTCGATGAAGATAGCGAGAAGCAAGACTAAACAGAAGAGAATGGCATCTCTGTATTGCACCATGTCATCATGATTTTTCATTCACGTTCACCACCCTTGCACCGCAGCTAGGACAGAAACGCACATAGTCAGGGCTTATATGTTTACATTTGCATTTGCTGCATTCAAAAACCGGTACTGGATAAAATCCGTCTTTTGGTGGTTTGCTTATGTCCTCACATGTCGGGTCTATGAGGTCGGCTAAACGGTTGCATAGCGCATAAATCCCATACCAAGGGTCTTTCTTGCCGCCAACTGCTTGACAAAGCGACGTATACCACAGAAGCATTTCATCTTTATTTTTACGGTGTGTAATTCTAACGTCACGTAGCCGTGCGGCTACCTCTTGACGCTCTTCCTTTGTAATCACAGCCACTCCTCCTTAAGCTTCTTGAGAAAATATGTTTGGCCTTTACCGGTCACTCGTGGGGTTCGCTTAATCATTGAGGACCCATCAGAGCGTGGGATTGTAGATTCCTTGATTCGGAAGAGCTCCATGTCCATTGCGTACTGAGTAGGGATGTTTCTGTGACTTCCGTATTTGCCTAGGTATCCGTTTTCTCGCATCCAGGCAAAAAGCCGGTTCTGACCGATACCGATACCGTTTTGACGCATCAGCTTTGCGAGCTCGCCTATAAGGATCGTGTCGTCGCTTTCAGTAACAGCATCATAAAACCATGCCTTTGGCATAAGAGTCCTCCTTTCGCTTTCTAGGTGCCGAATACGCTCGTCTCGTCGCTTGATAGTGGCGTCTGCCACCTTAAGGGCAAGGGCGAGTATGTCTTCTGGGGAATCATCGGCACGCGCTGCAAGGTATCCGCCGGTCTGATGTATGGCTGGGAGCACTTCATGGGTGACCCAGCGTTTGTATTCACGGGCTTCAGGTTTTCGAGAAGAGAAGGTAAGCGAAAGCAGTCCCGGAAATGTCACATAGGCTACTTCCTGCTTACCGCCAAGGGTGTGTGTTAAACGCACACCCTTTTCATCGTCATCCAGGCGCCTAATTGCAGTCCTGTCGAGATCAAGAGAATCGGTTACGTCACGAGCTATAAACCAAGGTTCTGCATCGTTTGGGAAAACTCTTAGTTGGCCAAATTGGGCACTAGTAAAGATAGCCAGGTCATCTGTAGGCATATACACCTCCTAAACGTTAAAAGGCTTGAGAGAGGCTGCCCAGGCAAGGACAGCGTCTCGGTGATAGCGGTTGTTTCTGACCCCTGGAAGATGGAGTGCGGGAAGAGGATCAATCTCACGCTCCGTCCATTCGCGCACGCGCTCTGGGTGCACACCCAAGAGGCGGGCAACCTCTGGGACCGTGAGAAATACGTGGGCTGGCTCAGATACCCTCTCTATATGCACTGGCAGCGGGTTACCTGGTATAATTACAGAGTCCATAGGGGGCAACCTTTCGGACAGGCCCTTACACAGTGGTAGCTGTGTGAGGGCAATCTATTAGTCATCTTGTTTTTGCAACAGGAAAAAGCCGATAAGAAAACAAAATACCGACCAAGCTATAATTGGAGCAGCGGTGTTGAATACATCCACATGTCTCACCTCCATAGGAGTAAAAAACCGCCCTCATAAGTTCCCATCTGGAGGATACGCAGATAGTCTGGCAGCCGTATACTTCCTCGTGAGAGGAGGTGATACTCATGCCTAAAAACACTAAACAGACCTCACAGCGTGCGGCAAAGGCGGCTTCCAAAGTTCTTCGTGACGGGAGGACTAGTAAGATCTCCAAGACTGCTGCAGGTAGCGCACTAGCACAGACTCCGAGGAAGAAGTCTCGCTAGTAGGTCTTTGGGCTCCGACAGGCGTCCAGCCCTGCCGGAGCTGGCTGCCAGCCTGTCTGCGTATCCAATGACGGTTCTTCTTATGAGAGCCGACAACGTGCAGATAGCGGACACTGCCGGATCCCCCGGTTTGTGCCATATCTGGGTATTTCATCTATGACAGCATTGCAAAAGCAAGCCGAGCCTCCTGTGACTCGGAATATGTCATAGCGTCATTTTCAAGGTACAAACAGAGCGGAAAGAGCGTTAGCGTTGCCGCATCTGCTCGACTTTCTCGGCGATCTCGTTTAGGGTCTGCTCACACTCGGGGCTTAAGGTGCCCTCCTGCTCGAATGCCTCACGCATCACATCAACCTGATTAGCCAGCTGGTCATAAACAGAAGGCTCATCACCGTCTGTTTCGCAGAGATAATCGAGGGAAACATCCGTGAAGAGGCCTTTTTGGAGCATTTTGATTTCAGGAACTGTAAATGGAACTTTTTCACTTAACTTAAAGGAAAGATTTCGCGAACTCATATCAAGCAATTCGGCGATTTCTTTCTGTGTATAGTTGCGTCTGACAATCTCGGCTTTCAGATTTTGGTAACTCATGCTCACCTCTCTATCTAAATTACCGTATTTGGTAATAAATAGAGAGTATACCTATTTTGGTAATTTCACAACTATGAATTCAAATTTCTCATTGTTTTAGGTAATCTCATAGTTACCGCTTACCAAGAAAGGTGAAATGCATGGAAACCTTGGAAGAAGCTGTGCGAAGACTTGTTAAAGATGGATATGGAAGTATTCCGAAATTTGCCGAGAAGATTGATGTCCCTCCGACTACCGTCTACAACGCACTTGATCGAGGTTTGGCCAACACTCGCACCGAACTTACCGATCGCATCTATCGTGAGCTGAATATTGACTGGGATACTGCAAAACTCGGCAACGATTACCGTGGTCTGAGACTCAAAGGGGATGCACGGGGATCATTTGTTGATGTTCCTCTCTATGGTTCGATTGCCGCTGGAATACCGCTTGAGATGATCGAGGTGGAAGATACCCATGCGATCCCTCTTGAGGTGCAGAGGAACTTCCCGGATGCGTTTCTTTTGCGCGTAGTAGGCGAGTCGATGAACAGAATCCTTCCTAACGGTTCCTACGCTCTTGTCGATCCATGCGAAGAGGTTGAGAGAGACGGCCAACCCTATGCCGTCTGCGTTAATGGGTTCGACGCTACCATTAAGCGAGTAAAGAAACTCCATAATGGCTTCGAGCTCGTGCCAGATTCCACCGATCCGACGTTCACATCCAAGGTGTATGACTATGGGGTCGAAGGCACAGAGACTATTACTGTCATCGGACGCGTTGTGTGGTACTGCATACCTTATGAATGGCGGTTCTGATGGATACCATAAAGTATGTTTTTTGAGAATGGAAAAATATGAAATGTAAGAAGTGTGGCTCGGAAAACATTATGGTTCAAGTAGTGCAAGAGACAAAACTGGTAAATCATCATCACAATATCCTATGGTGGATTTTTGTGAGCTGGTGGTGGCTCCCCATAAAATGGGTTGTGATTACTATTCCAGCCCTTATTGCCAAGTTGTTATTTCATCGTAAGGAGATTAAGCAGCGGAATCCTACTGGTCTGCCATCTAAAACACTTTCCCGTTCTGTGCAGACATTACATCCAACGGATCTGAAGATCCGAAATACAAGATCTTCATCACAACGCAAATATGGGTCGCTGTTAAAGCCATATGCAACTTCGTTTGACTTCTCGAAATATCCAGATACCTATGTAGTTGTTGACTTGGAAACTACTGGTCTTGATGTGAATACTTGTGAAATTATAGAGATAGGAGCTGTCAAAGTCGTTAATGGAGAAGCCATCGACACATTTAGCTCTCTTGTAAAACCGAGCAGTCCTATACCTTCAGATGCAACTTCAATAAACCACATAACTAATCGCATGGTAAAAGACTCTCCGAAGTTGGGCGCCGTTATTCCTGAGTTTATTGAATTCGTCTGCGATATGCCTTTAGTCGGGCACAATGTATTTAATTATGATGCAAAAGTCCTTGAACAGCAGTTCTCAAGATATAAGTACTCAACAGAGTTTATTTGGTTTGACACACTCACGTTTGCAAAGAACTTTCTTACTCCGCCGTATAAATTAGATGATATTGCTCAGCGGCTATCAGTCAGAAAACATGGCAATGCTCACCGAGCGCTTACAGACTGCTATACAACTTATGCGGTCTATGAAGAGATGAAAAAGTTGGCACGTAAGATTACTACAAACGAAAAGTGCATTATTAAAACTACTAGGAAAGGGGCTGCAAGCAATCAGCTTGATGGCCTTGTCTTCTGTATAACAGGTGAGCCACTGACTATTGAGCGCAATGAGCTGATAAAAAGGCTTATTGAGAATGGAGCAACGATGGCAGAAAGGGTTACCTTAAAAACAACCCATCTAGTTAATTGCTCAGACGAGAGAACGACAAAAGTAAAAACAGCAGAGAAATATGCTGAACGTACGGGGGTCAAGATAATTAGTGAAAAAGAAGTGCTCAATATGTTGGTGGAAGGTGAATAAGTATGGATGTTTATGCCGCGAGGACGTTATGTGTCTATAAGTTAGTATTCAATCGCCGAAGAAAGAAAGACGAAATACTTGATATCCATGATCTTGACGGCAAAACAGTTATTGAACACTTTAATCAATTTGTAAGTACATCAAGAACCCAATTAGCGGGAGACCAAAATACAGGAAAGGTATTTAGACTAGATGATCCAAAGGTTATTGACACCGAAGCAATCCTTGCGACCGTAATGTCTGGTATGGCTGGAGAAGACAGAACGGTCGTAGACACAAACTCTGCAAAAGAAATCATAGAGATCACGCATAACCAAGCACCACTTGTAACCACTAGGGTGTTTTTGACATGTAAGAACACCGGTATAGGCTACGCGTTGCTTTGTGTCGAACATGCCATAAGTGGAGCTGGGGACACTGTTTCCATAAAGGCATTCAGACAGTACCTGTCTGATGCAGCACCAAATGTTGTTATGAAGTCAGAGGCTGTTATAGAAGAAGAGGCAATACAGGCGTTTAGAGACATTGAACGGATAGAGATAAAGTACTATCTTGAATCAAGGGACATTGCGAATAGTTTGATCAAAGAAGGGGACAGCGTTTCTCTTGTTTATACACATAAAAGAAATCGACCTTTTGATATGAGCCTTCTAAGTAAGATTAAATCACTTTCAGATAGAAGAACAAGCTTAGTTGGTTTTAAGGACACACTACTTGATTCAGATAAAACGCAAGTAAGTGTAAGGATGAAAAGTTATGATGGACGGGTAAAGACGTTTATTATTACTGATAGCTTTGGTATGAAGATCATGGAAGCCCTTAATGTAAGGGGAGATAGGCCTCTTTCTGATGCAGATTTTACAGAGATCTGTTCTCAGAAATGTAAGGATATTTCCTCTAGAATTGGTAGAATAGTATAGAACATAGGTTCTGTGCTAAGGAGCAAAAATGAGCAAGATTAGCTTGTGGGGAATCCTCAGAGGATACCTAAATACGCTGCATAGCGGATCAAATAAGCAGATCTTGATTGGAGATGTTGCTGCTCAGATCTTTCTTCCACTTGGATGCTCATGTCTCATTTTCTTCAATGCTTTTGGTAGCAAAGATGCTGTGTCAAATATGCTTCAAGGTATCCTCACATGGGTTTCAATCGCATCAGCCTTGCTCTGCGGCGTTGCAATCATGATCTTTCAGCTAAGGCTTCAACTGTCATCGCAAAAAAATCCGGAGCCAACAGAAAATGAAACTCGTTTGATCGACGAGATCTTTAGCGATACGCTGTGGGCAGTTGTGGCGGGATTTATCGCTGCTTTTTTGATCATCATAAACTCGATGCTTATTACTCTTCATCAGATATTAGCTGATATATGTATGAGCCTTTCGATTGGATTTGCATTCAATCTTGTTCTCGTTACTTGTATGGTTTTGAAGAGAATGGATGTTGCTTACAAGATCATTGCAAAGGTATGGAGCAAGTAAGGAGCTTAGTTTACCTGTTATTTCTCGGTAGAGAAGGTGTCTCTAGTATCAATGATCGAGAAAACCTCTACAGGCAAGTACCGTGTCCGTGTCGATATGGGACGGGACCTTCACGGCAAGCGTCTTCGGAACACCAAGACGGTTCCAACCATGAGGGAAGCACGAGCCCTTGAGCATATGTGGGCAGAGATGGCGAGAACTGATGCCGTCATCCGGGATCACATGCGCTTTGATGACTTCGTGGCCCAGTACTATCTTCCGGACAAAGAGAAGCACCTGAGGTACAACACCGTAAGGCGTTACAAACTGGAGATTCGTAAGCGGCTCTTGCCTGCCTTTGGTCATAAATATCTTGAAGATATCAAGAGAAGAGATGTCCAAGCTCTGCTTGACTCCTGTGGCACAAGATATATGGCAAAGGTAGCCCGAGACGTACTGCGCCAGATTCTCAACATGGCCATGCAATACGGATATGTCAGACAGAATATGGCTGCATTTACATATGACTTGCCAGAGCGATCCATCAAACCTGAGGATCACAACGGCACGTGGCTCACGAGCTTTGAGCAGCATGACGAGTTTATTGCCAAGATTGAAAATCAGCTTTTCAAGACCATGGCGATCCTTGGGCTGAGCTTGGGTCTTCGCAAAGGTGAGATATTCGGGCTTGACTGGGAGGACGTCGACTTAGAGCACCGTGTTGTCCACGTTAAACAGACCTATGTTATGGAAGACGGCGGCTACAGGCTCATGGCTCCAAAGACGTCCAAAAGTGACAGGTATATACCATTGCGTCGTGTAGCTGCAGAGTATTTGCAAGGTCTCTATGAGCGTAGGGGAGAGCCAACAGGAGCGGTTGTTGTCAATCAATACGGGCATAGAGCGAGTCCTAATAAGGTAGCTCTCAGATGGACAGCATGGCTGAGAGCTCAAGGTTTGCCGTTAGTGACTATTCTCAATATGAGACATAGTTTCGCTACAGCATGCGTTAATATGGGCATGGACATCGTTAAAGTGTCCCGTATGCTTGGACATACGCAAGTCAACACTACGATCAATCGTTATGTGCGCTATAAGTCAGATGACATACAAGAGGAGTTCGAGCGATTGAGTATGGGACAGAAAAGGGATTCAAAAGAAGCGTGAAAAAGGGCATTTTGCTGGTTGACTGGTGAAAATAGTACCGAATATATGTTCTATTTTTACGGCTTCGAATCCCTCCTCCTCCGCCATGTTGTTTGTTCTTTTGTACAAAAAATGTTAGCCTTTTTTACAAATACGCCTACTGTTTAGGGTATTTGAAAGGAGATTTTATGATTATTAACGATCAAGAGCTCGAGGGTTTTTGTCGAGATCGTTATTTTGTTCGCGCACTGAGACTAACTACCAAAGAAAAGGGCTGGTGGAAGACACCAATTCTTCTCTTGCTTGCCTGCTTTGTTCCTATTGTTGGTCCTCTGGGAGCCATTGGATATGTCCTTGAATGGATGAGGTCTATCGCATGGGGGAACAATACGGGGCTTCAAGGCAATAAGATTGGAGTTGCTCAGTCAATTGCAAGCGGCTGGCGAGCGTTTGTCATAGGTCTTGTGTATCTTGTAGCATACGGCCTGGTAATTTTTATTGCATTTTTGATTCCGGTGCTTAACGGTAGTCTGGTACCGCTTTTGATTGTCTTAGGGCTGCTTCTGACATATTTCGTTGGTATCGCACAACTTCGCGCGACTATTTACCAGAAAATCGGTGCAGGCTTTGTCGTGAAACCAATCATTCAGATGATGAAGCATGACTTTTTAGGACTGGGTCGTATTTTCTGTCTTAGTGTCGTTATCAATTACGTGGCCAGTATCATCAGTTCTATCTTTATGGCAGGCTCTCTTTTCTCATTTGTGGTTGCCCTGATGGGAGAGGGATTTTTGCCCGGAAGAACCATGACGGTAAGCACGGCACTGCGCATACTCGCAACGGCTTCGTCGATGACGGCACCGTCTTTCATCTTGAATTCTATTATTGCGGGAGCAGTGGGCGTGGCGCTCAATCTTATCGTTAACGCAGCACTTGGTCTCTGGATGCGTCAGTTTAACCTTCCTGCGTGGGGACAGAGCAAAGATCCGCTGCCTCCGTTTATCTATGATCCTCGAGATGAAGCCTTGTCACAACAATGCGCCGCACTCCCGCAGTCCGTACAGACCGAGACTCAAACTGAGCCAACAGAGAGCGCCAACACGGTGTCTTCCGCTGAGCCGCAGCCTACGTATGGTACTCCCGCAACGGCGACAGAGTCAGGAGACAATGTAGCCGCGCAATCCGACCGTACAGTGTCGCAGCCTGAGGCTGTTGAAAATCATAGTGAGGAAGCTGGCGAGAAGAACGGCGGCAATGATCCGTTTGCTCCGGTACAGTAATTGTTTGACGGATAAATAGCGCAAAAGACAAAGCAAGTCTTTGTTCTTGAGGGCGGTCATCATGCAGATTGTGTGATGACCGTTTTTCTCACATAACGGATGCTCGCAAAGAAAACCACTCTTTACCAGCAAAATGTTAAAAACCAAGGAAAAATTCGTCAGGTTTTGGTCAGAATTCGGTCAGATTGATGTAATAGGCTTGGTATGTGGATGTGTATTTGGGAGTGAATCTGGGGATA
>ERZ773263.407-NODE-407-length-30526-cov-29.980834_pt1 | contig 30526 bp, 29 predicted proteins | sample MGYA00511076_ERZ773263 | MGnify/ENA primary metagenome ERZ773263 (study PRJEB29015, sample SAMEA2738155) | human oral metagenome | biome: human oral; feature: human-associated habitat; material: saliva | place: China | collected 2195 ... | reverse complement strand
GATGTGTTGGAGCCACAAAACATAGATTAAGATTTGTGAATGGCACGTTGCTCAATGGGATTTCCTTCTGGGCAACGGCCATTTTTCTATTTTATTAAGGTGATAATTTATCGATGTAATAAGCTAATAAGTAAAAGGTGGTGAACATAAATTGTTAGAAGATTTAAAACCGATTATTTCTAATCTTGAAGAACGTATTTATGGAATGAGGGATTCACTTTAACATCGCTCAGAAAGAGGATCGAATCTTTACACTAGATGTACAAATGAGCGACCCTACATTTTGGGACAATCCTGATAAGGCTCGTGAGATTTCTCAAGAGGCCACACAATTAAAGAATGCTGTAGAAAGCTATAAACAACTTGTTAGTGACATCGAAGATGCTAATGTAATGCTAGAGATGGCTATAGAGGAAGATGATCGTTCTCTAGAAGGAGAGATTAAGGATTATGTTCAACAAATAGAAGAAACTGTAGAAAAACAAGAGGTTCTTTTATTGCTTAGTGGTGAGTATGATGCTAATAATGCGATCTTAACATTCCATGCTGGTGCAGGTGGTACAGAAGCACAAGATTGGTGTTCCATGCTCATTCGCATGTACTTACGTTGGGCTGAAAAAGCAGGATTTTCTATTGAATTGATGGACGAACAGCCCGGTGATGAGGCGGGCACTAAATCTGCTACATTTTTAATTAAAGGTGAAAATGCTTTCGGGTATTTGAAATCTGAAAAAGGCGTACACCGTCTTGTTCGTATTTCACCATTTGATGCTGCGGCACGTCGTCATACATCCTTTGCTGCTGTTGATGTAATGCCAGAAATTGATGATACAGTAGAAATTAATATAGACATGAAGGATGTACAAGTAGATACATATCGAGCTAGTGGTGCTGGTGGTCAGCATATTAATAAAACAGATTCGGCTGTACGTATGACGCATAGACCCACTGGTATTGTAGTTCAATGTCAAACACAGCGTTCCCAAATGCAAAATAGGGAACAAGCATTACGTTTATTACGAGCAAAATTATTTGAATTAGAATTAGAAAAACAAGCAGAACTTAAAGAGAAAATAGGTGGTACATACCAAGCCATTGAATGGGGCAGTCAAATTCGCTCCTACGTATTCCACCCATATAATCTCGTTAAGGATCATCGTACAGGGGTTGAAACAGGGAATGTACAATCCGTTATGGATGGTAATTTAGATCAATTTATGGAAGGCTTCTTGAAAAAAGAAGCAAATTTAACAGTTTAGGAGTTCTTATGAAAAAGTTTTTACTATTCCTACTAGTGCTGATTATTGCCTTGGCAGCAGCAACACAATTTTTATTACCTTCTTATATTAGTTCTCGTATTGAAAAACAATTAAATGATTCCCTAAAACCATCTGCTCAAACTGTAAATGTTGAGTCTCAACCAGGATTCAAATTGCTTTATGGTGAAGCTGATCATGTATACGGTTCTTTAGATGATGTAAAACTTGGTAAATTAAATTTTGCAAACTTCAAATATGATGCAACACAAATTCTAGTTAATCCAATTTCATTATTGGCTAGCCAAGAAATAGATGTTGTTAGAGTAGGAAACTCAAGTATTGACGGTATAGTTACTAATGAAGATTTAGCAACATTTTTAAGCAATCAAGCAGGCAGTGAAATTCAAGATGTACAAGTAAATATTAGTAAAGATAACATTAGTTTAACTGGCAAGATGAATGTAGGTATGGTATTTAAAGGCGCTGTTAAATTAGATGGTAATTTAGAATTAAAGGATAATACTTTATTATTTGCACCTAAGAAATTCACTATTAATGGTGCTACTATCCCAGGTTTAACATCTAATGTATTAGAAGCTACTGAAATCTATAACTTCAATAACTTCCCTATTCCTGTAAAAGCAGAAAGCTTAACTATCGATAATGGTGAAATTCACATTAAAGTTAAACCAGTGCTCAACTAGAAAGGATTTGTCGTGAATCATCGGAACACCCAGAAAAGTAAGTACTCTTGGATTCTTATATTATGTATTATTGTAGGCCTTGTATCCTCTTTATACTTAGTATTTGAACGCCATCAGATAGAAAAATCTCAAAACCATATAGAAAATATCGTAGATTATGATGCTGTTTTACGGGCTAATGCCTTTGAAAAACGTAGTCAACAAGAGGCCTTTGATGCGCTTAGAAATGCAGGTGTAACAGCATTTGCTATTTATGATCGCACCTTAGAAAAAGCGAAAGATGCAGGTCAAGTTAAGGTATTATCTTCCGAAGAAATGGATTCTGTCCGTGTTAATGGGGCATCCGTAAAACATGGTGCAACTTATGTAGCTTTGATTTCTGGTAAAGAAGGCTATTATAAAGAAATTCGGGAAGATTTATATCATCGTATTGGTAAAGATAAAGTTAAAGAGCTCAATACAAGTATTGGTCCAGTTCTTGAGTTATATGGTGCTACTGCAGATAGCTATCTAAAAATGAATCTCGGTATTTCCAAGCTTCAAGCTCAAGAAGTTGCTAATCGTGGATTTAATGTTATTGTTCGACCTACAAATTACAGAAATGTAACGTCTGAAGATCTTCAATATCTATTTAAACGCCTTGAAGGAATTCCACATGTTACTGGTATGATTTTTGCTGGCAAAGAAGCTCTTGGTGCGCCTAACTTAACTGATGAAACCTTAGAATTATTACATAAAAATCACATTCCTTTAGTTGGTATCGAAGCTGTTAACCAACTTCAATATGAGCCACAACAAGGTTTCTTAGAAATGGCTGCTAAAGAGAATTATAGCGTTGGTCGTGTATATACAATTGCTAAGGACGAATTAAAGAAAATTACTCCTGAAGAAGCAGCACAACGTTTCTATATTAGTGATATTGAACGAAATATTCGTTTCAATTTATTCCCTATGTATGAAACTGGTGTAAATAATGAAACAGTATTACAAACTACCATTAACTATATTGGTATGACTACTGAAAAATTATCTACAAAAGGTTATGAATTTGGTCCTGCTGATATTTATCCAGCATATACACCTAATCCATTGTTAGTAGTTATTACTATGATAGGTGCTATTGCACTTTTCGTTTACGTTGGTCAAATGCTAATTCCAATGAGTAAACATAAACAACTGGTAGCATTTTTCGGTATTTCATTACTATCTATTGTATTGTTTATCATTACAAGTGGCACACTGATTACTCAAATTTGGGCATTATCTAGTGCTATTATGGCTCCTGTAGGTGCTATGATCCGTTTGATGGAAGAATGGCGTCGTTATGATGGGTCTCGTCCATTAGGTGCTATTAAATCAACAGTATTAGCAGTATTTTATCTTGTTATTGCTGCACTCTTTGCAGCTATTGGAGGAATGTATATTGCATCTTTACTAGGTAATACAAAATTCTTCATGGAATTTTCTATCTTTAGAGGTGTTAAATTAACATTTGTACTTCCAGTTCTACTAGTGATTATCGCTTATTTACAACGTTTCCCATTGTGGAAAGGTCGTATGATTAACTCTAAAGAAGAAGCAAAGAAATTTGTAGTTGAATTCTTAACAATGGATGTTAAATTCTACGTATTCTTTGTAATGGCTGCTCTTGGTGGCGTGGCATGGGTGTTTGTTGGACGCAGTGGTCATACAGCAGGTGTTCCTGTACCAGGATTTGAGCTCACGCTTCGTCGTTTCCTTGAAAATACACTGTATGCAAGACCTAGAGAAAAAGAGTTCATTATTGGTCACCCTGCATTAATGTTGGCTACATTTGCATTCCTACGCAAATGGCCTACAGTGATCCATTTCTTATTAACTATTGCTGGTGTTATTGGCATAGCGTCTATGGTTGAAACATTCTGTCATATTAGAACTCCTGTATTCATGTCTATTATGCGTGGATATGATGGTTTGTTAATTGGTGCGCTCTTAGGTTTGCTTCTTATCATTGCTGTTCGTTTCATGATGTATGTAACACAATGGTTCCAAGCTCGGGAGGTTGACCATGAGTAATATTGTTATCTCTGGCTACTATGGTTTTGGTAATGCTGGTGATGAAGCAATGCTTTGTGCTATTATCGATGCCATTCGCAAAGAGGAAGCAGATGCGCATATTACTGTTATTTCTGGTAATCCTACAGAGACGAGCAAAAAGCACAATATTCATGCGGTGGGAACCTTTTCTGCATTCGGTATTCTAAAGGCTATTTCAAATTCTGATTTAGTTATCAGTGGCGGAGGCAGCCTGTTACAAGATGCTACTAGTATTCGCAATACATATTACTACTTAAGCATTATGGCTTTAGCAAAAATGATGGGTAAAAAGGTGATGCTATACTCACAAGGTATTGGACCTTTAAATCGTCCTTCTACAAGAAAAGCTGTTAGCTTTGTTTTACGTTTTGTGGACACTATAACGGTTCGTGATTCTATTTCTAAATCTGAATTAGATTCCTTAGGAATTGAAGATGTTGAGGTTACGGCTGATGCTGTATTAGCCATGCAACCAGCTGATTTGTATATTGGAAAACGCATTCTAGATGGCTATACATCAAAGCTACCTATATCTACAGAAGCTCCAAAACGAATCGGAGTAGCTGTTCGTAGTTGGAAAGATGATACAGAATACCGTGAATCACTAGCCAATGTGTTAAGTCGACTGCAAGAACAGGATAATGTAGAGATTATATTTATACCTATGTCTCATCCAGAGGATACAAAAGAAGCTAAAATTATTGCTAGTTATATGCCAAAAGGAGCTATTGTTCTTGAAGGACCATTCTCTACAGAGGAACAAGTATCCTTGTCTGGTAATGTAGACCTTATGATTGGCATACGTCTTCATGCATTAGTATTTAGTTCTTTAATGAAGAAACCTGTAATTGGCATTTCCTACGATCCTAAAATCACTAGTTTCTTACATATGATTGGTCAAGAACCAATTGGTACAATGACCCATCTTAGAGAAGAGGCTTTATATCAGAGATGTCATAAGCTCTTAAATTCAAGAGAAGAGTACCAAGCATCTTATGCTCGTATTGAAGCATTACGTGTTAACTCTCAACGCAATGCAGAAATCGCTATTTCATTACTTAAAAATTATTAATATATTGGATCTAATCCAGAAAGTGAGGTCTCTATGGCTACATTAACACAAGATGTTAAACAACTAGTTCAAGAGAAGGCAAAAGCTATTCGCGTGAGTATTGTTCAGTCTGTAACGGCAGCGAAATCTGGTCACCCCGGTGGTTCTCTATCCATCGCCGATGTGATGGCCTTGTTGTACTATGTAGAAATGAATGTAGATCCAGCAAATCCAAAAGCTCCTAATAGAGATCGCTTTGTCCTTTCTAAAGGTCATGCAGCGCCTGCATTATATGCTACATTGGCTGAAAAAGGTTACTTTTCTAAAGATGAACTTTTGAATTTACGTAAAATTGACCATATGTTACAAGGTCACCCTGATATGAAACATATTCCAGGTGTTGATATGTCCACAGGTTCCTTGGGTCAAGGTATCTCTGCAGCATGTGGTATGGCATTGGCTGGTAAAATCGACAATGCTGATTACCGTGTTTATTCCATTCTTGGTGATGGTGAACTTGAAGAAGGTCAAGTATGGGAAGCTGCTATGTTTGCTGGCCATTATAAACTCAATAACTTAACTGCTTTTGTCGACTTTAATGGTCTTCAAATTGATGGGGATATTACTAAAGTTCTTTCTCCATTGCCTATTCCTGAGAAATTTAAAGCTTTTAACTGGAATGTTATTGAAGTAAATGGTCATGATCTTGATGAACTTCATAATGCTATTGAAGCTGCTAAAGCTTTCACAGAAGGCCCAACTTGCATTGTAATGCATACTGTAAAAGGTAAGGGCGTTGAAGAAATGGAAGGCCAAGCAGGTTGGCATGGTAAAGCACCAAGCGCTGAGCAAGGTATAGCCTTTGTTAATGAAATTATGGGGGTACAATAATGGGTAAAGCAACACGTGAAGCATATGGTAATGCGTTAGCTCGCATTGGTAAAGAAAATACAAATATTATCGTATTAGATGCAGATTTATCAAAATCTACTAAAACTGATACATTTAAAAATGTTTGCCCTGATCGTTTCTTTAATGTAGGTATTGCAGAACAAAATTTGATTTCTGTTGGTGCTGGTCTTGCAGCAGCTGGTAAAATCCCATTTGTTTCTTCCTTTGCAATGTTTGCAACAGGTCGTGCATTTGAACAAATTCGCAATGCTGTATGTTATCCAAAATTGAATGTAAAAGTTTGTGCTACACATGCAGGTATTACAGTAGGTGAAGATGGTGCTACACATCAAAGCTTGGAAGATATTTCTTGTATGCGTACATTACCTAATATGACTGTAGTAGTACCTGCAGATGAACGTGAAACAGAAGCTGTAGTTGAATGGGCTGCATCTTATGAGGGTCCTGTATATGTTCGTTTAGGCCGTGCTGGTGTAGATGATGTAACAGCTGAAGGTTATACTTTTGTACCGGGTAAATCTACTACTTTAGTTGAAGGTTCTGATGTAACAATTATCGCTTGTGGTGCTTTGGTTGGTCCTGCTGTTGAGGCGGCAAAAACCTTAGCTGAATCTAATGTATCTGCACGCGTTATTAATATGGCATCTATCAAACCAATTGATGCAGATGCAATCGTAAAGGCAGCTACTGAAACAGGTGCTATTGTTACAGCTGAAGAACATAATATCATTGGTGGCCTAGGTTCTGCTGTGTCTGAAGTTGTTGTTGCTAATAAGCCAGTACCTATGGAATTCGTTGGTGTCCGAGATACATTTGGGGAGAGTGGTACACCAAAAGAATTAATGGCTAAATATGGTTTAACAGCAAAAGACATTGTAGAAGCAGTAAAACGTGTAATCACTCGTAAATAATCAAAGGGGATCCCATGATTGAATTTAAGAATGTTAGTAAAGTCTATGATAATGGTTCTGTTGCAGTAGACGATGTGTGTTTAACTATAAATGACGGCGAATTTGTCCTCATTTGTGGTCACAGCGGTGCAGGGAAATCAACTCTATTTAAATTATTAACTCATGAAGTAGTACCTGACACGGGTACTGTTATAGTTGATGATTTTGATGTTACGCGTATGAAGCGTAGTAAAATTCCAAAATTACGTAGAAAACTTGGTGTTGTATTCCAAGATTTCCGGTTATTACCGAATAAAACGGTATCAGAAAATATTGCTTTTGCACTTGAAGTAATTGAAGAGAAACCAAAAGTAATTAAAGAAAAGGTAAGTCATGTACTAGAGCTTGTTGGGTTAACTGACAAGGCAAATGATTTACCAGAGGATCTATCTGGTGGTGAACAACAACGTGTTGCTATTGCCCGTGCCATTGTAAATCGACCATCTGTGCTCATTGCTGATGAACCGACTGGTAATCTAGATCCTGATACGAGTAAAGGTATTGTAGATTTGTTTAAGCATATCAATAATTTTGGTACAACTGTTATTATGGTTACCCATAATATGGATCTTGTTTCGTATTTAAATAAACGTGTTATTCGTCTTAAAGATGGTCGCGTTCAAAGTGATAATATGAGAGGTGCTGAAATTAATGAAGCCTAGAACATTGAAATACTTTTTTAAAGAAGCCCTCAAATCTATGAAGCGTAACGGTCTTATGACGTTAGCATCTATTTCTACAGTGGCTTTATCTCTATTTATGCTTGGTGTATTCCTTTGCGGTGTTATCAATTTGAATAACATGGCATCTAGCTTGGAAAACCAAGTACAGCTGAGCATTTACTTAAAAGACGGTTTAACAACTGACCAAATCATGGCGGTAGGTAAGCAAATTAAGGCCATACCAAACCTTAAAAAGCTTGAGTTTGTTAATAAAGAGCAAGCCATGAAGGAATTCAAAGCTCGCCTTGGTGATCAACAACAATTAGTAAATGCCTTAGGTGATGTAAATCCATTGCCAAATTCTTATGTATTAACCTTTGATAATCCTAGTGATGTTAAGGCTACAGCTAAATTAGCTACTACATTCCAAGGTGTTGAAAGTACACATTATGGTCAAGATATTGTGGAAGAACTCTTCCGTATAACTCAAGTTATCAGAATTGGTGGTATCGTATTAATTGCATTCTTAGCAGCAGCTACATTATTCATCATTTCTAATACAATTCGTTTGACTGTGTTCGCTCGTCGTAAAGAAATTGCCATTATGAAATATGTAGGTGCAACAAATGGCTTTATCCGTTGGCCATTCTTGATAGAAGGCATGTTATTAGGTTTAGTTGGAGCTATTATTGCCGTTCTTTGTGTAGGTGAATTCTACCATTTTATTACTATGGAAGTTTCTGAGTCTTTAGCATTCTTCCCATTAGTACCAATGTTCCCATTCTTCTATGATGTGGCTATCTATATTTTAGTTGGCGGTATTATAGTAGGTGCTATTGGTAGTACAATTTCTTTAAAACAATACATGAAGGTGTAATGTTTATGAAATACAACACAATCAAATCCCGTCTGGTGGCAACAATTTTAACAGGTATAGTAGTACTGGGAACACCACTATACATCGTTGCGGAAGATGAGGATTTAACGAATCAATTAGATTCAATTCAACAACAAGTTAATCAACAAAACTCTATTAAAGCTGATGCTGAAACTGTTATTGTAAGCGTATCTGAACAGTTGCGTCAAATTGAAGAGCAATTGCGTCAAGCTCAACAACAGTTAGAGTCTATTCAACAACAACGTGTAGCCGTTGAAAATGATATTACTGTTAATGAAAAGTTACTAGCAGAAGCACAAAAACGTTTAGAAGGACGTGAGTCCGTATTTTATAAGCGTGTACGTGACATTTATATCAATGGTCGTCTAAGTTATTTAGATGTTGTTATTGGTTCTAAAGACTTTAGTGATTTTGCAAATCGACTAGAGATTTTAAAACGCATTATTGATTCTGACATTAAATTAATTGATGAAATCAAAAAGGAACGTGCTGAAATTGCTGTACGTAAGCAAGCTCTTGAGCAATCTCGAGCTAAATTAGTGGAGCTTGAAAAGGCAGCAGTAGCTAAACAAGCTGAAATTGAACAAAAGAAGAAAGAACGGGAAGTCGTTCTTCAAAAAGCACAAAATGATCGTGCCACTGCAATGCAAGCTGTGGAAGAACTCAATGCTTCTTCCGCTCAAATTACTGCACTATTAAAAGCACGTCAAGCGGAACGTGCAGCGGCTCGTGCTGCTGCAGAAGCGGCGGCCGCAGCAGCAGCTCAACAGTCTGCACCAAGTTACTCTTGGGTGCAAGGGTCTGGTCAACTTGGCTGGCCTGTAAGTGGTGAAATTACTTCCCCGTATGGTTATCGTACACATCCAATTTGGGGAACAACAATTTACCATTCTGGTATAGATATTGGTGTTGATGAAGGTACACCTGTTCATGCTGCTGATGGTGGTACTGTTGTTTGGTCTGGTTGGATGGGCGGCTATGGTTACGCCGTAGTTATCGACCATGGTAATGGCATGTCTACCCTTTATGGCCATAATTCTGAGCTTGCTGTCTCTGAAGGTCAAGATGTATCTAAAGGTCAAGTTATAGCCTATGCTGGTAGCACTGGTAATAGTACTGGGCCACACGTACATTTTGAAGTTCGTATAAGTGGGGATCCTGTGGATCCTATGGGATATTTATAATATGAAATTTGATACACGTACGGTGTTATGGAGCCTATTGAAATATATAGGCTCTGGCATCGTTATTATGTGGCTCATGTTTTGGTATTTATCTGGTTCATTCTGGGGGTTACCAAGACTATTTGTAGCCTATTATGCTGCGAGTCAAGTCTTTATGACACCTATGTCTAAAGCTACCCTTTATGATGGTATGTTAAAAGGTTTGATTGGCTCTTTGGGAGAGCCTCATAGTGTTTATTTAGATGCTGATGAATTTAAGTCCATGAAAATGCAAACATCTGGTACTTATGCTGGTGTAGGCATGGTTCTTGGGCATGATGATAAAGGTTTATATGCAGTTAGTATTATGGAAGATCAACCAGCTTTCAAAGCGGGCATTAAACCTGGAGACCATATTATTGCTATCGATGGTCAATCCACAAGTGATATAACTGTAGAAGATGCATCCTCTCGAATTCGCGGTGAGGCAGGTACTGTTGTAGCCCTTGATATAGAGCGCAATGGTGAAACATTGCACTTTGATATCACTCGTGAATCCATTGTGTTACCAACTGTTAAAAGTAAAATGCTCACAAGTACAGTGGGGTACATTCGTATCAGTCAATTCGCTGAAAATACAGCTGATGATTTTGAAACACAGTTTAAAGAATTGCAATCTCAAGGTATGAAGGAACTGGTGTTAGATCTCCGAGATAATCCTGGTGGTTTGTTATCTACAACAGAAAAGATTTCTAACTATATTATGCCTCCAGGTACACTAGTAACGGTACAAAATCGAGCTGGTAAAAAAGATGTTTATAAGTCGAATGGCCCAGAAGTAGCTATGCCATTAGTAGTTCTTGTTAATAAAGGCTCTGCTAGTGCATCTGAAATTATAGCTGGTGCTATTCAAGACCGTAAACTAGGTACCATTTTAGGTACTAATACATATGGTAAAGGTACAGTTCAAACTATTTACCCTAGCCTTGATAATGAAGGCGTTAAGGTAACTATAGCTAAATACCATACACCAAATGACCGTGTTATTGATGGCATTGGTATTAAACCAGATGTAGAACTTGATCTACCAAAAGGTGTAAATCCATCTAGTACAATAGATGATATTCAAATTAAAAAGGCATTAGAGTTATTACAGCAATAATGCGTAGGAGTTAAAATATGTTTATAGATAGAGCGCGTGTCTTTGTTAAGGCCGGTGATGGTGGGGACGGCATGTCTAGTTTCCGCCGTGAGAAATACGTGCCAAATGGCGGCCCTAGTGGCGGCGATGGTGGTAAAGGGGCAGACGTTATTTTTAAAGCGGACAAGAATATTAATACTCTTGTAGACTTTAGATATAAACGTCAGTTTAAGGCGCCTGCTGGTGGTAATGGTGAAAGCTCCAATAAGCATGGTCGCGGTTCTGAGCCACTTATTATCCCAGTTCCGTTGGGCACCGTAATTAAAGAAGAAGAAACAGGAAAAATTTTCTGTGATCTCGTTAATGATGGTGATACATTTGTTATTGCTAAAGGTGGTCGTGGGGGCCGTGGTAATGCACGTTTCCAAACAAGTGCTAACCGTGCACCGACATTTGCAGAGAAAGGTGAACCGGGCGAAGAGTTCTGGTTACAATTAGAATTAAAAGTATTGGCAGATGTAGGTTTATTAGGCTATCCATCTGTTGGTAAATCCAGTATATTGCGTAAAGTTTCTAAAGCGCAACCAGAGGTAGCGGCTTATCACTTTACTACATTGACACCTGTACTTGGGGTAGTAACAATCTCTGGGGACCGCAGTTTTGTACTAGCTGATATTCCTGGCCTTATTGAAGGTGCTAGCGAAGGTGTTGGTCTAGGACATAACTTCTTGCGTCACGTAGAACGAACTAATATTTTAATTCACGTCCTTGATGTATCTGGTATGGAAGGACGCGATCCAAAGATTGATTTTGATGCTATTAACGAAGAGCTTCGTAAATATTCTGAAAAATTAGCCAATAAAAAACAGATTGTTGCACTCAATAAGATTGATATGGTCTTTGATGATACAACAATTCCTGATACAAAAAAATATTTTGAAGATAAAGGCTACGAAGTATTCCTTATCAATGCATTAAGTGGCGAAGGTTTACCAGAACTTATGGAACGAGCATACTACTATGTAGAAAACTTTGAGCCAGAACCGGAAGCTACTGATGATACAGTAGTATACGAAGCAAAACCAGATGTAGAATTCGTTATCACCCGTGGTGACGATGCTGCATTCTATATTACAGGTAAACGTATTGAACGTTTAGTAGCAATGACAAATTTAAGTGATGATCAATCTCTTCGTAGATTCCAACGCATTTGGCGCTTTATGGAGCTAGATGCTAAATTAAAAGAAAAAGGTTGTAAAGACGGTGATGAAGTTGTGATTGGCGATCAACGCTTTACATTCCAAGAGTAGGAGTAATAATGACAGGAAAACAAAAACGGTATTTACGTTCTTTGGCAGCAACAATGCCACCAGTAGTTCAAATTGGTAAAAATGGTTTAGAAAATAGTGTTATTGATAGTGCTCGCGCAGCCTTAATGGCTCGTGAATTAATCAAGGTGAAATTACACAACAATAGCCCTGAAGATAAGACGATTTTCCAAGAGTTAGCCGATATGTTAGGTGCTGAATTAGTCCAAGTCATTGGCTTTAATGGTGTTTTATATAAAGCTAAAAAAGAACCTAAAATTATTTTACCTAAGTAAATCGTCATATTACTGAATTTTATTATAGTGGGAACGTCATAACCTGTTGGCCTAGGAGGTTAATCTATGCGCAGTGCTATCATCGACGCAAAAAGAATAGTAGTTAAAGTAGGCAGTAGTACGCTATGTTATGCTAATGGACATTTAAACTTAGAGCGCATAGAACGATTAGTACGCCAATTGTCAGATTTAGCTAATCAAGGTAAAGAGGTTATCCTTGTTTCTTCTGGTGCAACGGGAGCTGGCCTTGCTCCTCTAGGATTTAAAGAAAAACCTAGAGACCTTGTTTTGAAACAAGCTGCTGCAGCAGTAGGACAAGGTATCCTCATCCATATGTATGAGCGTATGTTTCGTGAATATGGTCGTACAGTAGGTCAAATTCTATTAACAAAAGAAGATAGTACAGGCCGCCATAGTTATCTAAACTTGCGCAATACACTACATACGTTATTGCAACTCAATGTTATTCCTATTATCAATGAAAATGACGTAGTTGCTATTGAGGAATTTAAAATTGGTGATAATGATACTTTATCTGCTACTGTGGCAGGCATTGTAGATGCTGATTTGCTTATCATCTTATCCGATATTGAAGGATTATATACAGCTAATCCAGCAACTCATCCTGATGCAACATTGATAGAAATCGTTTCTGAAATTACTGATGAAACCTATGCTATTGCAGGTGGAGCTGGATCTAATATGGGTACAGGTGGCATGTATACCAAGATAAAGGCAGCCCATATGGCTACAAACTCTGGTGTACCTATGGTAATTACATCTGGTGAAGTGGAGGATTCTGTACGTCGCGTATGTAAGGGTGAAAATATTGGTACCCTTTTTGAAGCACATGATGCTGGCTTATCAGGAAAACATCACTGGCTTGCCTTTGGTAAACGATTAAAAGGGTCAATCACTATTGATGATGGTTGTGCTCGTGCTGTATTAGATAAAGGTGCTAGTATTTTACCAGCTGGTATTATTGATGTAGATGGGGCATTTGGGCCTGGTGATACAATCTCTATTTACCATGATGGTAAAGAAATCGGTCGAGGTCTTATTAACTATGGCATTGAAGATATGAAGGCCATTAAAGGTCATAATACAAATGATATAGCTCAAATTTTAGGAATTAATACAACCTATGATGAAGCAATACATCGTAATAATCTAGTTTTATTACACTGAGGATACTATATGAACCAGTATGAAGAAATTTGTAAAGATATGGGGCTAAGAGCTAAAGCAGCTGCTTTTGAATTGGCTCAACTTGATCAAGGTACGTTAGATGCTGCATTATTAGCAATTGCTGATGCTGTGGAAGCACAAACTGATGAAATTATGGCCGCTAATAAGCAAGATTTAGACAAATCTGGGGACTATCATGTACCTCAAACAATGATTGATCGATTAACATTAACACCTAATCGTATTGCTCAAATGGCAGAAGGTGTTCGTCAAGTGGCGACTCTTGAAAGCCCTGTGGGATCTGTTATGGAAACGATTACACGTCCTAACGGCTTGACTATAGAAAAAAGAGCAGTACCTTTTGGTGTGATTGGTATTATTTTTGAAGCGCGCCCCAATGTGACTATCGATGCTGGTGTACTTTGTTTAAAAACTGCAAATGCTACTATATTGCGCGGTGGTAAAGAGGCATTCCATACGAATCAAATCATCGTGTCTATCATGCGTAATACTCTAGAATCTTTGGGCATTAATGGGAATGCTATCCAATTGGTCGAGGTTCTTGATCGCGATATGGTTGGTGTACTGTTACAACAACGTAAATACATTGATGTCATTATTCCTCGTGGCGGGGCTGGACTCATCCGCCGTGTTGTAGAGGAAAGTAGTATTCCTGTAATTGAAACAGGTAGTGGTGTATGTCATACGTTCGTAGATGAATATGCTAATCTCGATATGGCATTAGACATTGCTGTTAATGCTAAAGTGCAACGTCCATCGGTATGTAACGCTATGGAAACTTTGTTAGTTCACCAAGCAGTAGCTGCTGAATTTTTACCTCGCCTTGATAAAGGGTTACAAGAATATGGCGTTCGTATTCACGGTGATGAAGCAGTAGCTCAATATATGGAAAATATAATTCCTTTAACAGAGACGTCCTTTAACACAGAATACAATGATTTGGATTTAAATGTGCGTATCGTTGAAAATCTTGAGGAAGCTATTGAACATGTAAATTGCTATACTACACATCACTCTGAGGCTATTATTACTGATGAGCCTATGCGTGCTACAGTATTTATGAATTTAGTGGATTGCTCTACTGTGTATCATAATGCGTCTACACGCTTTACAGATGGCTTTGAGTTTGGCTTTGGTGCGGAAATTGGTATTAGTACCCAGAAGCTTCATGCTCGCGGACCAATGGGATTACAAGCACTAACATCATATAAATACTTTGTATTTGGAGAAGGCCAAGTTCGAAAGTGAAGACCGTATATTACTTAATAAGGGCATACTACAGATATATTCAAACACCAAAAGGTCGATACGAATGGATATCCTATGGAAAGGCATTGCTCTTGTTTATCGTTATCTGTGTCATTGTCATTAAGGGTGTGGCATTATTATGGTAGAGAAACGTCGTATAGGAATCATAGGTGGAACATTTAATCCTATCCATTTAGGGCATCTAATGATTGCTGAGGTGGCTTGTGAAAGCTTTAACCTAGAAAAGGTAATTTTTGTACCTGCCAAGATTCCGCCTCACAAACAACATGATGTAATAGATAGTCGTCATCGATATGCTATGACGGCAGCAGCCGTATCAGATAATCCTAATTTTGAGATTTCTGATGTAGAGATGCGTCGAGAAGGCCCTTCGTATACAGTTGATACTATTCAACATTTTAAGGTCCTTTATGGACCGAATGTTGAATTTTACTTTATCGCTGGTACTGATACAATTCGTGCATTACCAACGTGGAAGTTTATTGAGGAATTATTAGATGAGGTCCACTTTATTGGCGCTACAAGACCTGATGGATCAAGTGCAATTGACGAAACATTAGCAATTTTAGGCCCTAAAGCATGTGAAAAAATACATCTTATGGAGGTTCCTGAGATGAAATTATCTGCTACGTATTTACGAGAACGTCTACGCTCTGGTAAAACAGTTCGATATATGTTGCCAAAATGTGTGGTGGAATATATAGAGGAAAACCATATTTATGGGAAGGAATAAAGGATGTTATCATTTGATGAAATACAACTTAGAGTGAGTCAATGGCTGAGCATGAAACGATTTAAGCATACTCTTGGCGTTGTGGAATCGGCTACTCATTTAGCTAAGCTTTATGGCGTTGATGTTGAAAAGGCTAGATTAGCCGCATTACTACATGATTGCGCTAAAGAATTGCCTTTACCAGATATGCAAAATCTTGTGAAAAGTGAATCTTATGATGCTGATCAAGAATTATTAAGTAATGGCAATCTTTTACATGGCTTAGCTGGTATGATTCGAGCAAAAAAAGAGTTTTCTATATCTGATGATGAGGTTTTAGAAGCTATTCGAGTTCATACTACTGGAAAGGTACATATGTCTACGCTAGATAAGGTGATATTTTTAGCAGACTATATTGAGCCTAATCGAGATTTTCCCGGTGTGGATGAGTTGCGTAACGTTTCAGAACTAGATTTAGATAAGGCTGTATTGCTTGGTTTTGATAATACTATTATTCATCTTATAGAGCAAAATTTATCGATTTATCCGTTGACCATTCTTGGTCGTAATGATGTGTTACAATCTTGTAAATAATGGAGTTTATATATGGAAGAACGTGAACGAGCAAGAGCTCGCCGTCGTAGAAGAAGACGTCAACAAAAGTCATCTGTTAAATGGCCTAGATTTATAGTAGCTGTTATTGTAGTACTTGCCCTACTTGGTGGTATAGGCTATGGTTTGTATACTGGGGTATCTTATGTGTATAGAGCTGTTACAGGTACTACTGAGACAACTGAGACAGCTGTAGATAATGGTAATAAACAAGATGGTAATACTGTATCTGTAGAACAAAAAGGGTTAGATAAACCATTATACATTCTTGTTGTCGGTACTGATGATAATAATCCTAGTCAAAGTGATAGTCTATTCTTGTTATCCATTAATTTAGATCAAAAAACAATGGATGTTATTGGCATTCCTAGTAATAGTAAAATTGATAATAGAGATCAGACAGATGCAAGTATGCTCAATAGCATCTATGAAAAAGGTGGTATTGATCTAACAAAGGCTGTCATTGAAGATATGTTCCATATTTCTATACCATATTATGTTGTAGTTAATCAAAATGCTTTCAAAAAGACTAACGATGTATTAGGAAATCAACAAATCTATGTAGAACAGACTATGGAACACGTGGATGCAGAGGGAAATAAAGATATTGATTTACAACGAGGATATCAAACATTAGATAGTGATAAGGCTTTATCCTATTTACGGTATTCTGATCCAAAACACGATACATTTACACGTGTACAACGACAAGAAAGATTTTTGAAACTTTGGGTAGAAGAAGAACATAATTCATTCTTCTTAACAAATGCATGGCATATTTGGAGAATTTGGGATCATTATGATAGTAATATTTCTACATTAGATGCCATTAAGCTTGTGTATAATGCTAGTAAAATTAATAAGGAAGAGATTCATTTCTATATTCTTCCTGGTGAAAAAGAGTTAGTTGGCGATATGACATATTGGAAGGTAAATCCAACGGAAGCACAACGATTAGTAGGCATTACGATGGGAAATCTACCAGCCAATGAAATGACACAATTTGTAACGGCTCCAACCAATAGCACAGCTAAGGTTGCACCTGAATCAGAACATAATGGCGGCACTATCACAAAGCCATCAGAACCGGGTGATGAGAGTACTAATAAACGTTAAAAGGGGAATAGTATGAAAAATAAAGAAGAAGTTAAACAAATCGTATTACAATTAGCACAAGCTGCTTTTGATAAAAAAGGCAGAGATATCGAAATTCTCGATTTAGAAGGTGTATCTATGTTAGGGGATTACTTCCTAATTGCTAGTGCAAATAATATTAAGCAATCTCAGAGTATTGCTGATGAAATGGAAGATAAAGCAGCAGAATTGGGCATGACAGTAAATCATAGAGAAGGTTATCGTGAAGGTGAATGGATTTTACTTGATTTTGGCGATATTATTTGTCATGTCTTTGGTGGTGATGAGTTGCGAGAATTCTACGGTTTAGAAGAATTATGGAATGATGCAGTTCGAGTTCCATTTGAAGGAGTATAGTATGGCTACAGAATTGTTGGAAAATACAATTGCCACATTAAAAGTATTGCGTACTAGTGATCAAGGGGCTTTTCTAGATGGTCAAACTGGCAATACAAATGATGATATTTTGCTTCATAAGGATCAACAAACATCTCCTGTTGCCATTGGTGATGAAGTAGAGGTATTTTTATATCGCGATCCAAAGGGGCGTTTGACTGCTTCTATGCGTTTACCAGCGATGAAGGTAGGGCAAATTGGGTATGTTGAGGTAATCAATACTACAAACTTTGGCTGTTTCGTAGAGGTTGGTACTGAGCGTGGTATCTTCATGCCTCACGCGGAGATGCGTGGTCGTCCTCAAGTGGGCGAAAAAGTTTGGGTTCGTCTCTATACAGATAAATCTGGTCGTTTTGCAGTATCTATGGATGTTGATGACGAAATGCGTCGCGCATCTAAGGCTGCTACAGATGCTAAAGTAGGACAACTTGTTAAAGGCGCTATCTACAACTTGACTAGTGATGGGGCATTCTTCATCACTCCTGAACGATGGATTGCCTTTTTACATCGTTCTGAGATGACTAGAAAATTAAATGTAGGAGAAATGGTTGAAGGTCGTATTACTTTCAAACGTGAAGATGGTCGTGTCAACGTATCGATGCGTCCTACTAAGGAAAAGGCACTCATTTCTGATGGAGACATTATAATGGAGTACCTTCTTAATCGTGGAGGCAAGATGCCATATAGCGATGAATCTTCTGCGATGTTGATTAAAGATAAATTTAATATCAGTAAAGCTGCCTTTAAGCGTGCTTTAGGGCATTTGATGAAAGAGAAAAAAATTGTTCAAGATAATGGTTGGACATTGTTAACTGAAACAGGACGTCAATGGACACCTCCTGTTGGTAATGAATCACAAGAAGAGGAATAAAGGCGATGAAAATTGTCATTGTAGGTGCTGGTAAGGTTGGCTATTCCTTAGCACAACGCTTGATACAAGATAATCATGATGTATATATGATTGATCGTTCTCCAGAACGTATACAAAATCTTGAAAATACACTAGATGTTAGCCTTGTTCAAGGAAATGGCAGTGATATACAATTGCTCAACGAAATCGGTATGGATGATGTAGGAATGTTTATTGCTGTTACCGATTCTGATGAAGTAAATATGTTATCTTGTTCTGTAGCTAAAATTACAGGTGTTCCTACAACGATTGCTCGTGTGCGAGATAATACCGTAGCAGAACATATGGATGATGAGATGCGTGCTAAATTAGGGGTCGATTTATTTATCAATCCTGAAATGGTTACGGCTCAAGAGCTTTTACAAATTCTAGAGACTCCATCAGCTATTGATGTAGAAGAATTTGGCCAAGGTACTGTACGCCTTATGGAATTTAAGATTACAGATGATATTCCATTAATAGGTCAACCTTTAAAAGAAATTAAATTCCCTGAAGGTGTTTTACTAGTAGGGGTTTTACGTTATGGTGAAATGATTATTCCCCATGGTGAAAGTATTCTACAAGTTGATGACAGTGTATTCTTCTTAGGCTTAAAAGAGTCTGTTGAAGAAGTAGAAAATCTTTGGTTCCATAATCACAGTACATTTTATAAACGGGCTGTTATCATTGGGGCTGGTCTATTAGGTAGAAATCTAACAGTTCTTTTAGAACAAGCTGGATTCTCTGTTAAGGTTATTGAAAAAGATTTTAACCGCTGTGAAAAACTTGCTAATCTTGTAGATAAGTCTATGGTTATCAATGGAGATGCTACAGACTTTGACCTTTTAGAAGCAGAAGAAATTGCAGATAGTGATGTTATAATTGCTGTTACAGATGATGATAAGCTCAACTTGCTCGTTGCTCTTGTAGGCAAGCATATGGGCATACCAAAGACAGTTGTGCGCGTAGGTCGACCTGAATACATTATGCTTATGGAACAAGTGGGGATTGATGTGGTATTCTCGCCACGTTTATTTACAGCGAGTCAAATTTTACGTTTCGTGCGTAGTGGAGAAGGTGTTTTATCTATTTCGACCTTTGAAGGTGGAAAAGCGGAATCTATAGAGGTTGCCATTACAAGTGAATCACCTGTGGCTGGTAAACAATTAAAGGACATCCGTTTACCAGGGAAGGCGTTAGTTGGTGTAATTTTACGTGGAGATGAAGCTATCGTACCACGTGGTAATACTGAAATCTTAGATGGAGATCACATTGTTCTATTTGCGTTACCTGAATCTGTAAGTAAATTACTTAAATATCTTACCTAGTATGGAGGGACTATGCGCATTCAAATTGTCATGTCCTTAGTGGGGCGATTATTATATATCTTTGGGATTTTTACATTAATTCCTTTTATATATGGTATTGTATTTGAAACTGCATATTGGTCGTTTTTGGTTACTACTGGTATTTCATTTGGCTTAGGTGGACTTTTATCTTATTATGGTCATGAAACTCAAAGCTTTAGTCTTCGTGATGGGTTTTTAGTTGTATCATCTACATGGATATTAACAATTATCTTAGGTTCCTTACCATTTATTCTTAGTGGTATATTAACCAATGTATTTGATGCTCTATTTGAAGCTACATCAGGGATTACAGCAACTGGTGCTACAATTATTAATAGCGTAGATGATTTACCTAAGACATATGTTTTATGGCGTGGATTAATGCACTGGATTGGTGGGATGGGGATTATTGTCCTTATTTTATCGTTCTTAAAGAACTTAGGTGCAGATGCAGCTCATATGTTTAATGCAGAAGCATCGGTACCAAAACCTGGTGTTGTTATGCCTCGTATTCAATCAATGGCCAGTAAACTTTGGCGTTTATATGTTGCTTTTACCGCCATTTGTTTCGTTATGCTATGGGCTGGTGGTATAGAGCCTTTTGATGCATTAAATTATGCATTTTCCATTATTGCTACAGGTGGTTTTGCACCTACATCTGCAGGTACATTTATTTATGAACAAAGCAACTATATCTGTTTTGTATTTATATTTTTCATGATACTTGCTGGTGGTAATTTTGCAGTATATTATAATGCACTGCAAAGAGGCATTCGTGTTTTGATTGATGATTTTGAAACACGTATGTATTGGCTAGTTATTTTTATTGGAATTGCTATCATATCAATTTCGATGGCAGTACAATCAAATATTAATGATCCAATTCAAATCTTTAGAGATGTTTCCTTTAATTATGTATCGATTCAAACTGGTAGTGGATTTGCTGTAAGCGATTATGATTTATGGCCAGCCGCTGCACAGATGATGTTATTTATTTCATCATTTTTTGGCGGTTGTAGTGGTTCTACAACAGGGGGCGTAAAAATTATTCGCCTCATTATTCTAATTAAGAGCAGCATTATTTATTTAAGAAAATCAATTCATCCTGAGATGGTACAAGTCGTGCGCATTAATGGTAAACCGATGCCTACTAAATGGATACAGATGTCACAGCAATTTTTATTTTTATATTTAATGATTTACGTTATATCTGTTTTCCTTATGACTTGTTCTGGAATGTCTACTTATGATGCGATGCAAATTATAACAGCTTTTCTTAGTAATGTAGGCATTGGATTTGGTGGTTTTGGGCCTACAGATGCCTTTGGTAGTATGTCTGATAGTGCTAAATGCGTAGCAATGGCAGACATGTTATTAGGTCGTTTGGAATTATTTACAATTCTTGTTATGCTTCATCCTCAATTCTGGGAAGGGTATTTTATAAAAAAACAATCTGCTAAACGGTATCGTATCCTATAGGAGGGCGAATAATATGAATATTATAAAACGCCCTCTAGGGCTTTATAAAGCAAATTGTTATGTATTAATTAAAGATGGAAAATCTCTTATTATTGATCCCGGGTTTCATAGTAAGCATATAATTGAAATGGTAGGAGATTCTGAGCCTATAGCAGTATTATTAACACATGGTCATTGTGATCATGTGTCGGCTCTTGATGAGGTTTGTGAGTATTATAATATTCCCGCTTATTTACATCCTTTGGATCAAGAGTTATTACAACTAATCCGACGTAGACCTAGTGTATATAAAAAGAAAATGTACACGAATTGTAAAGATTTAGTGGCCGGTAAATTAGAAGTAGGGCCTTTTAAAATAATCGTACATCATACACCAGGCCATAGTGCTGGCTCAGTTTGTTTGGAGATTGGTGGACATCTATTTTCTGGAGATACTTTATTCAAACAAAATGTAGGAAATACCGACAACTATAAGAGTAATCCCCGTGATTTAATCATTAGTTTGAAGCATATATTAACGTTATCAAAGGATTTAATTGTCGAACCAGGACATAAAGAATCTACAACATTAAAAGATGAAGAAGAATTCATCAAAAATATTGTAGGATAGTGTTGACAAAAGTCCTGATAACCGATATACTAAGCAAGTACTTTGGATACGGCCCCGTGGTGTAGCGGTTAACATGTCGCCCTGTCACGGCGAAGATCGTCAGTTCAAATCTGATCGGGGTCGCCATTCATGCCTCGGTAGCTCAGTTGGTAGAGCAACGGACTGAAAATCCGTGTGTCGACAGTTCGATTCTGTCCTGAGGCACCATGTACATGCGGGAATAGCTCAGCGGTAGAGCACCGCCTTGCCAAGGCGGGGGTCGCGAGTTCGAATCTCGTTTCCCGCTCCAACTTTATATGGCGGCATAGCCAAGCGGTAAGGCAGAGGTCTGCAAAACCTTTATTCCCCAGTTCGATTCTGGGTGCCGCCTCCACAATCGTTACCCATGCCGGGGTGGCGGAACAGGCAGACGCAACGGACTTAAAATCCGTCGGTTGGAAACAACCGTACCGGTTCGATTCCGGTCCTCGGCACCAATTAAGACTAACTTCGGTTAGTCTTTTTTCTTATGTAAATCTAAATTTTAAATGTGTATAATTTAAAAATATGAGAGTGCGTTTGTTATTAGATGATCTATTTCAAATACGATTCTCTATGTTTAATAATGTTATGAATAATAAAGCAAAATTATTAATTAGTGAATGTTTATGTGGCGTATCCTGTCGTTATGATGGGAAAGACAATCTTATAGAACAGTTACCACTGTTAAAGGATACTTTTGATTTAGTAACCGTATGTCCAGAAGTATTAGGTGGTCTTACCATACCTCGAGATCCTGCGGAACGACAAGGTAAACGTGTATGTACGGCTAATGGAACTGATGTAACCACAGAATTCCATAAAGGAGCTCAAATTGCATTGCATATAGCAATTCAACAGGGATGTAAGCAGGCTCTAATGAAAGCAAAAAGCCCTAGTTGCGGTTATAAGCGCATTTATGATGGTACCTTTAGTAAAACCCTGCGAGAGGGGCACGGATGTACTGTAGAGGCCTTATTAATGAATAATATTGAGGTTTATACGGAAGAAGAAATAGACCTATTAATGGAACAAAAAAAGAGATGAGTTTTTAACTCATCTCTTTTTTTCGTGTTAGTGAAACCTAAACTACATTAAATCTAAACTACATTATACTAACATAATAAAATTTTTATATTACTAGAAATGTTAAAGTTTATTTTCCTGCGTTTACAGGATCATTAGTTAATGGTTGTTCCCCTAGTAAGGTAGTTAGGTTATGTAAATTGAATCGATATTTACCATTACTAAAGTCTCTTGTTACATCATACCGTTGATTAGGTGCGTGCATAAGACCAATCAATGTGTCATATAGTAAATCATTTGTAAAGTATTGATGTTCGTGTTTAGAGAGTTCTTCAGCTGTTTGAGGATACTCAGCACGATATTGAGGTGATAAATATATCCAGAATGGAATATGAGTCATAACAAAGTCAAATGTATCTGGATTATGAGATTTATCCAAGCTTTCACCATGGTCAGAGAAATACACCATGGCTTGCAAGTTCAATTTTTCCTTACCATAAGTATAAATCTGTTGTAATAACCAGTCTGTATATAATTGGCTATTAGCATATGCTTCTTGGCCATCAGGATATGGACCTTGTTTCCATTTACTAAATTCATGTGGATAACGGTCATTGTAGTAAATATGACTACCCATGATATGAATGACGATAAAGTTATTTTTACTTGGATCAACAGACTGTAATAATGGTAAGAGTGATTCATCATAGCGATCAGAGAAAGCATAGGATTCATGTGACCATTTAGTGGTATCCGCTGTTTTTGCCATTAATGAAATAGCTGTATCATATTCGCCAAATACACCTTGGTTACTAAACCAAGAAGTAGTATATCCTGCTTTTTTAGCAACATCTAAAATATTCGCAGAATCGAGGAACGGTTTATCATCATATTGATTACGCTCAGATAAAGCACGTTCAAGGGTAGGTACTGTTTGTACATACGATGAATATGCGTTATCAAAGAAGACAAAATCTTTATTATCTGCACGCATAGTACCTTGCCATGGCGTATCATCATAAGGGAAGTTTGGATTATATACCTTCATATAATCACGAGAACTAGATTCACCGATGACTAATATGATAGTACCTGGTGTTTTATTAGCAGAAGTTTCCTTTGTATCCAAATTGAAGGAATCGAATACTAAATGATGGTTATCATTATATTGTTGCATTTGTTTTACATAGTCGCCAGCTGCAATCCAGTTTGCTACAATACATGTTTTCGGGAATAAGAAGAATGGTACGTATACTAAGAATGCTACTATGGATGCAATGAGCAATGTAGAGCGCATAGGTCGTGTAGTATTTAAGTTTACTACCGCTTTCATTCCTAGATTAGACCAGTAGAGTAGATAGGTCCATATTACAAGGCCAATACCAACAGCGATAAGACCAGGAATACCAGCAGCATTTTTTAAGAAACCAAATGCTTCTTCAGGATTTGTCATGTATACTGCTAGTAAACTAGCTGGCGTTAAACAATGCCATGTAGTTAGATAGTATCCTATTTGTAAGAATGGGATAAGGCTCAATATCATGGTAATAATTGCCATGATTAATGATGTAGTTTTATGGAGACGATTTGTTTGGTTCAGTAAAAATTGAATCCCCGATAAACCCATAAAGATTAATAAGCCAAATAAAAAGTCATTAGCAAATTCATAAAAATATAGAGGTTTTACATAGGACCAGTGGAACAGAAGTGGGAATGTAAGGGCCCAAAGAATACCGACTAAGCCATATCCCAAAAATGGTCTATGAAAAACGGTACATCCCATAAAATATTGAAATAAAAAAGTACCTACAATTGTTGGGACTGCTAAAATCGTTATATCTTCAACATCTAGACCTAGTGTAATAGGTTCATAGATGAAAAATAGAGCTATATATAAAGCAATACCAATGATACCAAAGCGAAAGATGGGGTTTTTCCCAATTTGCTTTAAACTAGATGACATAATAAATCCCCTCTTGAAGGAATACACAATAAATTTTTTTCTATAATATATAATAATTACTATAATAAAGATAGCAGATGACTGTAAAAAAAACAATTATTTGAAAGTACTACTATAAATGCTTTATAATTATATAGTTAAAGTATATTTTCTAAGGATTGGGGTTTATGGGAGATTATAATTACAAGTTAGATGTCTTTGAAGGTCCTTTGAACTTGCTTTTGCATCTTATTGAAAAACATAAAATAGAAATCACCGATATTCCTATCGTTGAAATTACGAGTCAATACTTGGAATATTTAGATAATTGGAATCACTTTGATATTCATTATAGTAGTGAGTTTCTTGTAATGGCTTCTACGTTGTTACAGATTAAATCGCGTATGCTATTACCTAAAGCTGAACCTGAGCCAGAAGATACTGAAGATCCACGTGATGAATTGGTAGCTAAATTAGTAGAGTTTAAAAAAATCAAAGATTTTACAGCTATACTGATGGAACGTACGGCTGTATCCGCTAATATATTTAGTAGACCTGAAGAAACAAGCGTACTTGGGTTAGATAATGTATATAATTTAGAACTTTCCCGATTATATGAGATTTTTTATCAGACCATAAAACGCGCTAAGGAATTACCTGAAGAGGAGCCTATTCGCGAGGTCAAGGTTGAAAAAGACAGTTATAGTCTAGAGGATATGATTTTGTCTTTATCTAGTCGTGTACGACGTGGTGAAAGTTTATATTTTAGAGAGTTATTAGTAGCAATTGAAACAAAAAGTGGTATGGTAACAATCTTTATGGCTGTTTTAGAATTGTTGAAGCAACAAGTTATGGAAATGCGCTATGAAGAGGATGATATTATATTCACTGCAGCCTTAGAAGGTACCGTATAGAAAGGGGGCTATATGAGCTTACCAACAATGCATTTAGAGGCCGTGTTGTTCTCAGCGGCAAAACCTATATCAATAGAAATGCTTGAAGAAGTATTTGAACTTTCAAAAGAGGAAGTACAAGATTATATAGATACATTACAACGGGAACTAGAAGCGCAAAATCGCGGCATCCGTTTGAGAGTATCTGGAGCAGGTATTGAGTTAGTTAGTGCCATGGAAAGTGCTGATTATGTAGGTCATATCCGTAAGAGAGAAGATAAATTATCTAATGCAGCGATGGAAACATTAGCTGTCATAGCCTATAAACAACCTATAACTAAAGCTGAAATTGAAGAAATCCGCGGTGTAAATAGTGATAAGATTATTAAACAATTACTCACTCGATCTCTTATTGCGGAACTAGGTCATAAAGATACTGTAGGGAGACCTATTCTTTACGGAACAACTGACGAGTTTTTAAGGAGTGCTGGCGTAGAATCTATTGAAGCTTTACATCAAGAAGTTTCAGAAACAGAAGGATAATATGGAACGATTACAAAAATTTATTGCTAGTTGTGGTGTAGCATCACGACGCAAGGCAGAAGAATTGATTACAGAAGGAAAAGTTCAGGTTAATGGTCGTAGAATCACTGAATTAGGTGTGAAAATTGATCCTCAAAAGGATAAAGTTAAGGTTAATGGTCAATTATTAGCCCAAGAGAAACCAGTTTACTACTTGTTAAATAAACCAAAAGGGGTTATTACATCTGTGTCTGATCCTCAAGGTCGTGAAACTGTTTTAGATTATATTAAAAATGAATCAAAACGAATCTATCCAATAGGTCGCCTTGACTTATATACAGAAGGGTTATTGTTGTTGACAAATGATGGTGAGTTGGCGCAAAACTTAACTCATCCGTCTAAGGGCGTAGAAAAAACATATGAAGTGCGTATTAAGGGCCGTGTTCGTGATGAAGATTTACAGGTTATTGCCAATGGTGTTGAACTGGAAGATGGTATAACAGCTCCTGCAACAATTGTAGATCTCGGTTTTGATGATCATAATGGTGTTCATGAAGTAGAAATTACAATCCATGAAGGTCGTAATCGACAAGTTCGTCGTATGTTTGAACACTTTGGGTACCGTATTCATAACTTAAAACGAATTGCCTATGCTGGGCTTACCTTAGGTGGTGTTAAACGTGGTGGTTCTCGTCAGCTTACAATTCGTGAAGTAAAAGCCCTAAAAGCGTTAGGAGCAGGTAAGGAATGAAACAAATTGTAGTCATTGGCGGTGGTGCAGCAGGTCTTATGGCAGCTGTTATAGCTGGTCGTGAAGGGGCACGTGTCATCTTACTAGAAAAAATGAATATGGTTGGTAAGAAGATGGGCATTACAGGTAAAGGCCGCTGTAATATTACAAATAGTGCAGATATGACCGAGTTCATTAAAAATACGCCTGGTAATGGTAAGTTCCTATATGGCGCTTATGAACGCTTTAGTAATGAAGACTTGCTTGAATTATTACATAGTTGGGGCTTAAAAACTAAGGTTGAACGAGGGGGACGTATATTCCCAGAATCTGATTCTGCTTTAGAAGTACGCAATATATTCATGAAAATCCTTAAAAAGTATAAAGTGCAAGTTCATTTAAATGAACCTGTTACATCTATTACTGTTAAGGATGGTCGTGTTGTAGGAGTTGCAACAGATAAGGAACAATATGCTTGTGATGCTGCTATCATCTGTACAGGTGGTGCCTCTTATCCGTTAACTGGTTCTACTGGTGATGGATATGCTTTAGCTAAAAAAGTTGGTCATACCATTACAGATATAAGACCTTCATTGGTACCAATTGTAACAGAGGAATCTTGGGTAAAAGATATTATGGGGCTTAGTCTTCGTAATGTTGAGGTATCCGTTATTTCTAAAAATAAGGTACAAGCAAAACAATTTGGGGAAATGATGTTCACTCATTTCGGCCTTACGGGTCCTACAATCTTGTCTTTAAGTCATACAGTAGGCAAATTGTTACGTAAGAAAAATCCACAAATCACTATTGAAATAAATCTGAAGCCTGCATTAACTGCAGAAGTTTTAGACAAACGCTTACAGAAGGATTTTGATTTATATTCAAAAAAACAATTAGCTAATGGGATGAAGGATTTGTTACCTATCAATCTGATTCCGATTGTGATAAATCTTGCTGAATTAGATCCAAGCAAACCAATTAATCAAATTACAAAAGAAGAACGTATGCGTTTGTGTCATGTATTACAACATATGACATTAACTGTAAAGGAGTTGCGCCCTGTAGCAGAAGCAATTGTTACAGCCGGTGGTATTTCGTTAAAAGAGTTTAGTCCCAAAACAATGGAATCTAAATTGGTGAAAGGCTTATATGGTGCTGGTGAGGTTCTGGATATTGATGCCTTTACGGGCGGCTATAATTTACAAGCTGCGTTTTCTACTGGTTATGTGGCGGCTATGCATGCTGTACATGGTGATGAAGAATAGAGGTTATTATGAATACTAAAAAAATTGCCATTGCTATTGATGGTCCTGCAGGGGCTGGTAAAAGTAGTATTTCAAAAGTAGTGGCCAATGAATTGGGTTATTTATATATCGATACAGGCGCTATGTATCGAGGTGTAACATGGGCAGTTCTCGATAGCCATGTTGATGTGAAAAATCAAAAAGATGTAGAATCATTGCTCCCTTCATTAGATTTAACATTAGAGCCTACTGCAAATGCTTGTAAAGTATTTGTAAAAGGTCAAGACGTGACAGATCTAATTCGACAACAACAAATCAATGAGAATGTATCAACTATTGCCTCTTATAAAGGTGTTCGTGAATACTTAGTTGAACGCCAACAAGCTATGGCTGCTGTTGGTGGTGTTATTTTAGATGGTCGCGATATAGGTTCTGTTGTACTACCAAAGGCTGAGTTGAAGATATATTTAACAGCATCTGTAGATGCACGAGCAAAACGTAGATGGCTTGAAGTTCAAGGTACTTCTAATGAACAATCATTAGAAGACATCAAAAATAATGTTGAAAGTCGCGATGAAATGGATAAAAATCGCGATGAATCTCCACTGGTGTGCGTAGAGGATGCTATTGTTGTGGATTCTAGTAACATGACGTTTGATGAAACAGTGGAACATATATTACATCTAGTACAGGAGCGAATCTAAGATGAATAAATTTTCTACATGGCTTTGGCGTACGGCCTTTTGGTTGCGCTATAAAGTCGGCTATGGACTAAAGGTATATGGGCGTGATAATTTTCCTATGGAAGGTCCCGTTATTGTTGTACCAAATCATTTGAGTAACAATGATCCACCTATCTGTGGCTATGCATTACCTAGACATGTACATTTCATGGCGAAACAGGAATTATTTGTGAATCCCATTTCTCGATTTTTCTGTACATGGCTTGGTGCGTTTCCACTAAATCGCGGTGCTATCGACAAGGTAGCTATACGTCATGCCTTAGGATTATTGAAAGATAATAAGGTACTGGGGATATTTGCCGAAGGAAACCGCCAAAAGAGCGGTAAGCTTGGAAGATTTCATGATGGCGCAGCATCAATTGCATTGCGTACAGGCATTGGTATAACACCAGTTGCTATTATTGGATCTCATAATATGAAGAAAAATCAAGTAGCTTGTATTATTGGTAAACAAGTTCCTGTTAATAAAGCTAAACCAACACCTGAAGCAATCAAAGAGGTTAATGATCGTGTTAAAGGTGAAATTCAACGCATGATAGATTCGTATTATGAAAATCGTATAGAGGAGACTTTATGGAAATAATTTTGGCTGAAAACCATGGCTTTTGTTATGGTGTTAAGCGAGCTGTTGAAATGGCTAATGAAGCTGCCGATGGTAAGGGTAAAAGTTATACATTAGGTCCTATCATTCATAATCCTCAAGTTGTAGGTCGCCTTGAAAGTAAAGGTGTAAGTCCTATTCAAGAGGTAGCAGATATTGACGAAGGGACAATGATTATTCGGTCTCATGGTGTAGGCCCTGCTATTTATGCAGAAGCTGAAGAAAAGGGATTACATATTTTAGATGCTACATGTCCTCATGTAAAAAAAGCGCAACAAGATGCTAAGTCTGTCATAGAAGATGGAATGACTTTGGTGATTTTGGGCGAAAAAAACCATCCTGAGGTAAAAAGTATCAATTTATGGGCAAATAACAAAGGAATAATCATCGAAGATGAAGAATCCGCCCAAAAACTACAAATTGTGGAAAAAATGGGTGTAGTTGTACAAACAACCTTTTCACAATTCAAATTTAACAGTATAATAGAGATATTAGAGAAAAAATCTAAGAATCTTAAGGTTTTCAAAACGATATGCAATGCAACGCAAGAACGACAGAACTCTGCCGTTGACTTAGCACGTAATGTAGATCTTATGATAGTGATAGGCGGTAAGAATAGCGGAAACACAAACCGATTGGCAGAGGTTTGTCGTGACGTTGGATGTACAACTTATCACATTGAAACTTCTACTGAATTACAACTGGAATGGTTTAACCGAGTACAGACGG
>ERZ773263.406-NODE-406-length-30594-cov-3.111955_pt1 | contig 30594 bp, 27 predicted proteins | sample MGYA00511076_ERZ773263 | MGnify/ENA primary metagenome ERZ773263 (study PRJEB29015, sample SAMEA2738155) | human oral metagenome | biome: human oral; feature: human-associated habitat; material: saliva | place: China | collected 2195 ... | reverse complement strand
ATTTCCTCTTTCCTTCGTGACGACTGCGCACGATCATTTTATTAGTTTTCTTATTGTGGCGAGTACGGAAGCCAAGAGTGAGCTGACCCCATGGTGTACGAGGAGCTTTACCAGTACCGTGACGGCCACCATCACCACCACCGTGTGGGTGATCTGTAGCGTTCATGACAACACCGCGGACGGTTGGGCGAATACCTTTGCGGCGGACACGACCAGCTGAACCGATTTTAATATTTTGATGTTGCATGTTACCAACTGTACCAATTGAAGCTTCACAGGTTGCAAGAACTTTGCGAACTTCGCCGGAAGGCATACGAAGAGTTGCATAAGCACCTTCTTTTGCCATAAGCTGAGCTGAGTTACCAGCAGAGCGGACCATCTGTGCACCGCGACCTGGAGTTAGTTCGATGGAGTAAACCATGGTACCAACTGGAATATTGCTGAGTGGTAGACGGTTAGATTCTTCGATTGGAGCCTCGGCACCGGTTTGGAAGGTTTTACCCTTGAACATCTTAGAATCTGCAATAACGTAGTAGAAAGTATTGTTAGTGTCTTTGACGCGGGCAATACGTGCGCTACGGTTTGGATCGTACTCAATTTCCATAATTTCAAAGGTCATATTCTTTGGAAGATTATGGGTAACTAAGCGATAGTGACGTTTTACACCACCACCACGATGGCGGACAGTGATACGTCCTTGGCTGTTTTTACCAGCATTCTGCTTTTTAGCTTTAAGAAGAGACTTGAGAGGCTTTCGTGTGGTGATTTGGTCGAAATCCTGTGTAGTCTTCTGGCGCTGAGCAGGAGTGGTAGGACGATAAGCTTTAATGCTCATTATTTTTTATCTCCTTCCTCAACTTTTTCTTCGTCGAAAATACGGATTTTATCGCCAGCGCTTAGAGTAACATAGGCTACTTTGCGATCGCGGCGGAATGTTTTACCTGGGTAAGCATGTTTACCTTTTGAGAAACGAGTTGCTTTACCTTTTCTAATTAAGATGCGAATATCTTTAACGGTGACATTGTATTGTTCAGCGATGGATTTTGCAACTTCTTGCTTAGTAGCATCAGCTGGAACATAAAAGATATAAGTGTTCTTAGTTTGTTCAGTGTAGGCTTTTTCGGTAGCACGTGGAATAACTAACATTAGGCATTCTCCTTTCCGATTAGCCAGTTATCAATAGAGGCGACTGCATCTTTAACGATAACGATGGTATCTGCATTCATGATGTCGAAGACATTAAGGAAAGTTGGACGGACGACCTTGGCGAAAGCAATGTTATTGGTTGCGCGCAAAGTGAGCTCATCTTTCTCTGGAACGACGATTAGGACGTTCTTTGGAGTAACTTTGAGATCAGTAAGAGTCTTAATAACTTCTTTAACTTTGCCGTCTTTGATACCAAGAGTATCGATAACTTGAATTGCCTTAGCGGTGTTCTTCATGGAAAGAGCTTGCATAACTGCAGTTCTCTTGGCATTTTTGCTGAGTTTCTTGGTGAAGTTTTCTTCGCCAGTACGACCACCAGCTACACCACCGTGACGCCAGATAGGGTTACGAGTTGAACCAAACCTTGCGCGGCCAGTTCCTTTTTGTTTCCATGGCTTCTTACCACCACCACGAACTTCACCACGCTTCAAAGTTTTGGCGTGTGAACTACGTGAGTTTGCAAGATATGCGTCGTAAGCTAATTTAACTAGCTCATGATTTGTAACTTCGAGATTGAAGATTTCTGGGTTTAAATCTGCCATATTACTCCTTTCCCTCCACAGTTACGATTCCTTTCTTAGGACCTGGGACTGCGCCCTTTACGCCTAAGATGTTATTTTCTTTGTCGATGTAGGCAATAACTAAGTTCTTAACTGTAACTTGGTCATGTCCCATACGACCTGGCATGCGCTTACCCTTGAAAACTTTTTGAGGATACATTGAACCGATTGAACCGACTCTTCTGATGTTTCCCTTAAAGCCATGAGTATTGCGTGATTCTTGGAAGTTCCAACGCTTGACAGTACCAGCGAATCCTTTGCCTTTCGAAATACCAGTAACTGCCACCTTATCTCCGAGTTCAAAGCTTTCTACAGTGAGAGTATCACCGAGTTTGAGCTCTGGAGTGGAATCCGTACGAAATTCCTTCAAGATTTTAGGACTTAATGTTTCGTCAGCTTTTTTGACGTGAGCTGATACCGACTTGCTCAGATTCTTACCCTGACCGTATCCAAGCTGCACAGCATTATAACCATCGGTTTCGACGGTTTTTATCTGAGTCACTGTGGCTGGTCCGGCTTGAAGGATGGTAACTGGAGTTACTAATCCATCTTCGCCGATGATCTGGGTCATACCAATTTTGGTGCCGAGGATGACTTTCATCTTTTCCTTTCCTTTAATGGTTACACTCTAATAGCTAGACTAAGAGGAGTTCCAGATTGTTTCTCTGCTTGGCCTATAATTTCTAAAAAAATTATTGCAGTCGGAAACGATCGGCTTTTTCTTTGGTCTAGTTAGTCAAATGTCACCTTGATAAACTTACATGTGTATTTTATCACAAAATAAGGATAACTACAAGGGGAGTTATGAGAGCGGCGTGGTTTTCTTGGTTTTTTCTTTAGTGGTATTTATTAAGCTGGTTTTTGATAATCTTTCGTAGAATAGCGGTTTTTTAATTGCAACAATGATTGATGAGATAAAGAGATATAAGAGATAGATTAGGGTAAAGGAAATGACGATAATCGCAATGGCGTCACCAGTGATAATTTCTTGGTCGATAAGAAAATGGATAAATAATAGTATGAGATATGGAGCTAGGATATATTGCAGGATAAAAACGGCGAAACGGATAAAATAATGAAGAAAGCGATTAAAGCTATTTTTTTGCTTAGCCTCTTTATCGATGATTATTTTTATATTAGTCATAAAGAACCCTGGAGTGCGACCATCTGTAATGGTGGCTATGAGCGATAAAAATAAGACAACCATGAATAAACTAATTGGTATGGCATTATTAAAGTTAAAGAATCTGATGAGGATAGTTCCTATCGTGAAGGAGAAAATAGCAGAGGCGACTATATCAAAGAACATTGCAATGAATCGTCGCAGTAAGGATATTTTTTGGCTACGATCATAACTTTTTTGATCGATTTCTGCGCGAGTAGGTAGAAATTTAGTTAATGCGCCTGCTAGCAGAAAACCCAAAAGGCCACCTAGAGTATTTGTAATTAAATCATCTACATCAAATAGTCGATAATTTCCTTGATAGATAAAATAAAGTCCACTAAGTTGTGTAAGTTCAAAGAATAGAGATAGAAGGAATGTTTTTATAAGTACCTGCTTTAAGTTATTTTGAAAATAATAGCGAAGATAAAAACCAAATGGTAGAGTCATAAAAATATTAAAGATGGTAGTAAGGAATCCCCAATTATTAAAAATGGTAAGAAAAGACTTCGGATGATTTAAATCAATTTTGGTATTTTTAATGATATCAAAAATAAAATTAAGAGGATTAAGTTGCAAGTGATGGCCTCTTAGGGCTTGTGCTTTCTCGGCTGACGGGAGAGGAAGTATGATCAAGCAGTAAGTAATGAGCATATAGAGAATAAAAGAGTAGATAATCCAAAGTCGCAGACTCATAATAGAGCCATATTTTTTGTAGTTGTAGATTAGGTATGGAATAGTAAAAATGATAGCAATAGCCGGAAAAGAAATGGCGGCCTGTTTGATGGTTTCAAGATAAGTATGCATTATTAATATATTTTAACAAAAAATAGCCTCAGACGAGGCTATTTTTCTGATATTCTAGTTCTTAGAAATCTTCATCTTGAACGATCTTAAAATCGCCGAAGTTACCTTCAATTTCTTCTTCAGAAACATCTAATTTACGAACGCCAGTTCCTACAGGAATCTTGCGACCGATAATGACGTTTTCCTTCAAGCCGTGGAGCTTATCGACGCGACCGTTGATGGCAGCATTAATAAGTACACGAGTAGTATCCTGGAAGGAGGCTGCTGAGAGGAAGGAGTCGGACCAGATGGAGACCTTAGTGATACCAAGGAGAAGCTGAGTATATTCTGCTGGAGTACGACCAGTAGCAATACATTCGCGGTTGGCTTCTTCAACTGCATTAATTGAAGTGATGTCACCTGCAACGAAGTTAGTATCGCCTGATTCTTCGATCATGACGCGACTAAACATTTGACGGACGATTACCTCAAGGTGCTTGGCGGAAACATCGTTACCGTTTGCGGCGTAGACTGCCATAATATCGTTCATGATATAACGAGCAGTTGCCTCGACGCCCTTATATTTAAGTTGATCCTGAAGGTTTAATGAACCAGTCGTGAGGCGATCACCAGCTTGAACAGTATCATTACTCTTCACGAGCATTTCAGCTTCGTTTGGAATTTCAACGCGAACTGGACCACTTGCGCCTTCGGTAATAAGGACTGCATGATCAACGATCTGGGCGTTGCCATCAAATGGAGCGATAATTGGTTCCATGCCCTTAGCTTTAGCGGCAATAACGTCACCAGTTTTAACTGAGGCACCGTCTTTGACCATAATCTTACGATCTTCGCTAATTTCAATACGTTCAGTTTTGCCGGAAGTTGGAGTGATTTGAACGACAAAGTGGTTGCCGTCTTCCCAGACTTCGCAGAGACCAGCGACTGGAGCGATCCAAGCTTGACCTTTAGGGTTTCTTGCTTCAAGAAGCTCTTCTACACGAGGAAGACCACGAGAGATGGCACCGGAACCGGCAACACCTGAAGAGTGTTTAGTATCAAGTGTAAGCTGGGTACCCAATTCACCAAGTGACTGGGCAGCAATAACACCTACAGGCTGGTTTGGCTCAACGAGCTTTCTGGTTGCCATATCAACACCATAGGCTTTTTGTGGAATACCGTTTACTGATTTTGTAGTGAGTACTGACTGAATACGTACTGAGTCAATATTATGATCATCGGCAATCTGTTCGGCTAGATCACGAGTGATTAGTTGATCATTTTCTAGGTAGCCTGGAATTGGAGCGGCAGTGTAGCGACCCGTAATACGCTGAACAAATTCAATGCCAGTCTGTTCTGTTTCAGACTTAAAGACCTCAAAGCCTGGATCTTCAGCATCTTCTTCGGTAGTGAAGACATCTTGAGCGACGTCAACAAGACGACGGGTAAGATAACCAGAGTCGGCTGTACGGAGGGCGGTAGAAACCTGACCCTGACGAGCACCTCGGGTAGCAATGAAGGATTCAAGAGTGTTAAGACCGTTCTTATAGCTAGACTTAACTGGAAGCTCGATCTCACGGTTGTTAATGTCGACCATGATACCGATTGCTGCAGAAGCAAGCTTAATACCGGAAACGGAACCACGAGCACCAGAGTTGGTCATAACGGCGATATCGGTGTCCATGGATGAAAGTTTTTGCTTAAGGAAACTAGAAATTTCACCATCGATCTCACGCCAGTTGGCAATTGTGAGATTATAGCGTTCTGTATCGGTAAGAAGGCCTTGTTCAAACTGATCTTGAATAAGAGCAGTTTTAGCATCACCCTTGGCGATGAAGTCGGCAATTTCAGGATAAGTTGGGTAGTCATCTTTACAGGTTGAAATAGAAGCAATAGTTTCGTATTCAAAGGCAAGATCTTTAAGTTTATCTGCAACCTCAACTGTTACCTTAGAGCCGTAGTCATTGAAGATGTTAGCCATAACTTTCTTTAGGTGCTTTGAAGTTTGAACACCATTATCGTATGGATAATCTTCTGGAAGGATTTCATTAAAGATGACACGGCCTAGTGTGGTATCACGAATTTCCTTCTTTGCGAAGACGCGAATTGGGGTTTGAAGAGCGATATCACCGCGATCATAAGCCATTTCAGCTTCGTAAACTGAGCTGAAGGCAAGAGGTTTGTCAGTTTCGGTGCCTGGCTTGTCGTAGGTTAAGTAATAACTACCAAGTACAACGTCCTGATAGATAGCTAGAACTGGAGAGCCATCAGCTGGTTTTAGAAGGTTGTTTTGTGCAGTCATAAGCTCCTGGGCTTCTTTTTGGGCTTCGTCAGACAATGGAAGATGAATAGCCATTTGGTCACCATCGTAGTCGGCGTTGAAACCGGAAGCGACACGTGGGTGGAGATGAATTGCCATCTGGTCACCATCATAGTCAGCGTTGAAACCGGAAGCAACAAGCGGATGAAGCTGAATTGCCATACCATCAATTAGTCTTGGCTGGAAAGCCTGAATGGATAGACGGTGCAAAGATGGAGCACGGTTCAAGAGTACGTAGCGACCCTTAATTACTTCATCAAGTGCATCCCAAACGATCGATTCTTTGGATTCAATCATACGAGAAGCAGCACGAGTATTTGGAGCATATTCATGAAGGAGCAACCATGAAATTACGAATGGCTTAAAGAGTTCTAGCGCCATAAGTTTTGGCAGACCACATTCGTTAAGTTTAAGATCTGGACCGACGACGATAACTGAGCGACCGGAGTAGTCAACACGCTTACCGAGAAGGTTCTGACGGAAGCGACCCTGCTTACCTTTGAGAAGATCAGAGAGTGATTTAAGTTTACGACGACCGTTCTGTGAGCTAGCTAGACGACCATGGGAAGCGTTATTATCGATGAGTGAATCGATAGCTTCTTGGAGCATACGCATTTCGTTGTGGACGATCACTTCAGGGGCGTTAAGATCAAGAAGTTTCTTAAGACGATTATTACGGTTGATAACACGACGATAGAGGTCATTAAGATCGGAAGTAGCGAAGCGACCACCAGGGAGAGAGATCATTGGACGTAGGTCTGGTGGAATGACTGGAATCACAGTAAGGATAAGGTCAGTTGGTTTAATACCAGCATTTTTCATACCTTCAAGGACCTTGATGCGCTTGATGAGTTTACGCTCCTTTTGACCCTTAGCTTCAGCTGCTTCGACAGAAAGATCATCAATCATCTGGTTGATATCAATTTGATCAAGAATTTTCTTAATGGCACCAGCACCCATTTCTGCTTCAATGAGGTCTTCGTACTCTTCTGGAAGATTACGGTAGTCAATTTCAGAAATAACTGCGCCTTTTTTGAGCCCCTCAAGGATACCCTTGCGAGTGACGAAGTCCTTATCAACTTCTTCAATCTCTTTAGCTTGTTCGTTGGCTAGTTTTTCAGGGTTAGCTCCAGGTTCTTTAGCTGCTTCGCCGTAGCGAATTTTGATTGCTTGAAGACTGGCTTCATGTTGGGCTTTGAGATCGTTTAAAGTTTGCTCAACTTCAGCATCTTTAGCGTTAATGATGAGATAGGAAGCAAAATATACTACCTTTTCAATATTTTTGACGGTTAGATCGAGAAGAAGGCTTAATGCAGATGGGGTACCACGCATAAACCAGATGTGAGCAACTGGTGCAGCAAGTTTGATGTGGCCCATACGCTCACGACGAGCGATAGATTTGGTGACTAAGTTCCCTTCCTTGTCGACAGCGGCTTCACGAGAACGAACACCTTTAAGTTTACTGTCGTGTGGATTAATATCCTTTACTGGACCGAAAATACGTTCACAGAATAAACCGTCACGCTCAGGTTTCTGAGTACGGTAGTTGATTGTTTCTGGCTTCAATACCTCACCATAGCTCCAACTCAAGATATCTTCAGCACTGGCGATGCTGAGACGAATTGAGTCGAAGTCGCTGGCTGAAATGTAGTTGTCCATCCAAGCCATTAGAACTCCTCTCCGAGATCAATGTTATCTTCACTGTCTCCGTCTTTAATTGTAATTCCTTGACCGTCGAGAGATTCTTCGATCTCTTCATCGGTAAGGTCGATTATGTCATTTTCGTCATCATTAATATGTACGTTGTGTTTGGCGTAAATTAGGCGATCATCTTGAGATTTTTCAATTTCCCTAGAAGTGTCCTCGATTACACTATCAGCGTCTCTAGCTTCACCGTTATCAAGAAGATCAACCTTGAGACCTAGACCCTGTAACTCCTTAACTAAGACATTGAAGCCTTCAGGAAGTTTTGGTCCTTGAATTGGCTCATGCTTGATAATGGATTCATAGGCTTTAGCACGCCCGTAAACGTCATCGGATTTAATTGTGAGCATTTCCTGTAGAATACTGGATGCGCCATAAGCTTCGAGTGCCCAAACCTCCATTTCTCCGAAACGCTGACCACCATTCTGAGCTTTACCACCAAGTGGCTGCTGAGTAACCATAGTGTAAGGACCGGTTGAACGAGCATGGATCTTATCTTCAACCATGTGATGAAGTTTGATCATGTGCATGATACCAACTGAGGTCTTTTCGTTAAATGGTTCACCTGTAAGACCGTCGTAGAGCTGGACACGGCCATTACGATCAATGCCTGCTTTTTCTAATTCATCTGAGATTACTTCATCTGGGATACCGTTGAAAGATGGGGTGGCAACTTTGTAGCCAAGAATGCGAGCAGCTAGACCAATGTGAATTTCATAAAGCTGACCAAGGTTCATACGGGAAGGTACACCCATTGGAGAAAGTACAACATCGACTGGTGTACCATCGGCCATGAATGGCATATCTTCAACTGGTAGAACGCGGGAGACTACACCCTTGTTACCATAACGACCAGCCATCTTGTCACCGATTTGAATCTTACGCATTTCTGCAACAAAGATTTTGATCTGCATGAGAACACCAGCTTTTAGTTCGTGGCCTTGTTCACGAGTGTAAATGCGGACGCCGATAACTTTACCAGAAGTACCACCACTCATGCGAACTGAAGTATCGCGGACATCTTTGGCTTTTTCACCAAAGATAGCACGAAGAAGACGCTCTTCTGAGCTTAGCTCTTGTTCACCCTTTGGAGTGATTTTACCGACGAGAATATCACCAGTAGAAACTTCAGAACCAATGGTAACGATACCATCTTCACCAAGGTGACGAAGAGCATGTTCTGAGACGTTTGGAATATCACGAGTGACTTGTTCTGGACCAAGTTTGGTTTCACGAACTTCAACATCAAAGTCTTTAATATTAATCGAGGTTAAGGTATCATCCTCAACGAGTTTACGTGAAACAACGATAGCATCGTCCATGTTGTAACCACGCCATGGCATGAAAGCAACTAAGAGGTTGCGACCAAGAGCAATTTCACCATCTTCGATTGAAGCACCCTCGATGAGAATATCACCGGCTTTAACTTTTTGACCACGGGTAACCATACAACGCTGGTTGTAGCACTGATCTGAGTTTGTTTGCTCAAAGTGAGCAATCTTGTATTCTCTTGAAGCACCGTTATCATAATCAACGATGATTGAAACACCGTCAGCTTTTTTAACTACACCATCCATGTCAGCGGTAATTAATTGAGAAGTGTATCTTGCGATGTCAGCTTCAACGCCGGTACCAACAGTTGGAGCAGTATTCTTGAGAAGTGGAACTGCCTGCTTCTGCATGGCGCAGCCCATGAGCGCACGGTCAACACGGTTTTTCTCAACGAATGGAATGAGAGATGCGGATGCACCAAGAATTTCCTTATGTGCGGCATCAACGTGAGTAACACGACTAGATTCAACCTGAGCTGGCTGACCATTAATACGAGCAGAGACGCGTTCGTCAATAAAGCTACCGTCTTTATCAAGTTTAGCGGAAGTGTCGGCGATGACCATGTCTTTTTCAAGGCTGGCATCAACATAGACAACCTCGTCAGTAACCTTTCCGTCTTTAACGATGCGATATGGAGCTTCGATAAAGCCATATTCGTTAATGCGAGCGTAGGTTGCGAGGTTTAGTACGAGACCGACGTTTGCACCTTCTGGGGTTTCAACAGTACAGATACGACCGTAATGAGTAGGGTGAGTATCACGAACATCAAAGCCTGCACGTTCGCGAGTAAGACCACCAGGACCCATAGAACTCAGACGACGCTTGTGTGATAGTTCAGAGAATGGGTTGTAAGAATCCATCAACTGGGACAACTGAGAACTACTGAAGAATTCTTTAACGGCTGCAACTACTGGACGTGAGTTTAAGAGCTGAGATGGGGTCACTTCCTCGGGGTTAGCCATAGACATGCGGTCTAAGATGTTGCGCTGTAAGCGAAGCATACCAAGACGGAATTGACGCTGAATCAATTCACCAACCATCTTAACGCGACGGTTTGCGAGTGAGTCAATGTCGTCGGCTGGTTCTTGGGTGTTATTGAGGCGAATAAGTTCGCGAATAATGGCAATAACATCTTCCATTTGAAGAGTACGGTGGGTACTATCATTTGGAGTGTCGAAGCCAAGTCTCTGATTAATCTTAAAACGACCAACGCGGGAGTAGTCATAGCGTTTATAGTCAAAGAAGGTACGTTCTACCATTGAACGTGCGTTTTCGACAGTGGCTAGATCACCTGGGCGAAGACGGCGGTAGACCTCAAGGAGGGCAGCAGCTTGGCTGGTAGTTGGGTCTTTATCAATAGTGCTATCGATGTAATTAATTGGTCCATTATCGACACCAGCAAAGAGTTCTTTAAGCTCAGAATTCTTAGTAACACCAAGAGCTCGAAGGAAGGTAGTAACAGGAATTTTACGACGACGATCAATTTTGACATTGATTGAACCGTTAGTGGCGGTTTCAAATTCAAGCCAAGCACCACGACCTGGAATTACCTTAGCGCCATAATAATTCTTACCGTTATAATTATCTGCGGTAAAGAAAACACCAGCAGAACGGATAAGCTGAGAAACGATGACACGTTCTGTACCATTAATAATAAAGGTGGCACGGTCGGTCATCCATGGATAATCACCAAAGTAGATATTCTGTTCTTTGATTTCACCTGTAACTTTGTTAGTAAGTTCGGCTTTAACATGAAGCGGAGCTTCGTAAGTTTCAAGGTTATATTTAGCTTCTTCAACGGTACGTTTTGGAGCTTTAAACTCATAGTCCTTGAACCTTAGGGATAGTTTTTGGCCGGTGTAGTCATCGATTGGATTCAATTCGGTGAAGACTTCACGGAGACCGGATTTGATAAATTCCTCCCAGGAATCTTTCTGGTGTGCAGTAAGATCAGGGATTTCGAGATGATCACCGTCTGTGAAAAAGACACGCTGATCAGCTGTACTGATATTCTTTGTACTCACGTTTTCCTCTATTTTAGTGTTAATAATCTTTAGCGCCGAAGATTACTGTCATCTAATGACATCCTAGTTCGCCAGTTTAGGACACCCTCGCTATTAGAAGACACACTACTTCTTGTGTTCGATTTTACTATATTTTGCTAGATTTTTCAAGAGTTAGCCTTAGTTTTTGACAAATATTGGCTATATGTTATAATATCGAAGTCCATAGTATATTAAAATATAAAAGGGGGTAAAAGAATGGATACTTTTAGACACTATATTTATCATGACCAGGTAGTTGGAGGGCTTGTTGGTAATGCGATTGGCGATGCACTTGGGCTACCGGTTGAATTTAAGTCCCGTGAAGAGCTAAAGGCTAATCCTGTTTTTGAAATGCAGGGTTTTGGTTCTCATATGACCGTCCAGGGGACATGGTCAATGAATACTTCAATGATCATTGCCTTGATGGAATCCATCAGGGAGTGCGGCAGGATTAACCAATCTGATATACTGCATAAATTGTCAAGATGGCTACATCTTGCAGATTATACGGTTGGAGCTGAGGTCATAAATTCAAACCCAACTATTGCTATGGCAATAGAGAGGTTTAAGAAGGGATATGATCTGGATGAGTGCGGTGATGCTTTTGAGTTTGCCACGGATAATGGGGCTCTTGTGAGAATCTTGCCGATCGCCTTTCTCTGCTATAACTATAACATACAGGGTAAGGCTAGATATAATCTGGTTAAGAGTGTAACTAGATTGACTCATGCAACAGAAAAATGCATTCTAGCAAATATGATATTTGTGAATTATGCATACTATTTGCTTGAGGGGTATTATCCGGCTGTGGCACTACAGAAGATTCAGCAGGAAAAATATAGTTTCTTCTCTGAGGCTTGTGTTGAGTCATTTAGTCGTATTCTAAAAGATAATTTAGTCACACTATCAGAAGATGCAATCCAGTCGAATAGTGACGTAATTGAAAGTCTGGAGGCAGCAATCTGGTCTTTGGTGACGACTAGAAATTTCGAACAGGCCGTAATTAAAGCAGTCAATCTAGGTCACGATACGGATACAATTGGTGCTTTAACGGGGGGACTTGCTGGACTTTATTATGGTATGCAAGGCATCCCAAAAAGATGGCTGGATAAGCTAAAGAGACTACCGGAACTTGAAACTATTGCCGAAGGTTTTAGTAAGGCCGAAGTCATTATTGTACCTTAGATTATTCACCCCCGAACATGGGGGTGTTTTTTATTGTTTTATTGATTAAACAACCAAAAAACCACCTAGACGGTGGATTTTTTTGAACATATAAGCTCTCAACTTTATGTAAGCTGACTCGCAGTTAGCTTGGTTCAACTTGAACTGGTTTAAGTATAAGGTTTTTATATAGAATAGTCAAGATGATTTTTTTTAATAATTGGCTAAGTTTTTTAATAAAAAAATAGCCCCGAAGGGCTATTCTTTATTAATTAGATGTCGAGATCATCAAGGTCAGCGAGTTCGGCGCGGGTATTTTTGGTAAGAGTAGAATCTTCAGACTCTTCTTCATAATCTTCAACGGTACGAGCGGCAACTGGTTCACCGGTGGTCTCGAAGCTTCCGTTTTCATCGGTATTAACGATTTTGAGGTTGTAACGAGCGTCATTTTTGGTGCCTAGAGCACGTAGCAAAGCGCGGATAGACTGAGCAGTTGCACCACGGCGACCGATCACGCGACCGACATCTTCAGGGTCGACACTGAGAGAAAGGAGAACACCTTTTTCGTCAATGGCGCGTTCAATGTTTACTTTGTCAGGATTATTTACGAGAGTTTTTACGATATATTCTACGAATTGTTGGTCAATGGTTGACATAGGTTCTCCAAGTTAATTTTTGTTATTAGAATTATATCATAATGGTTGCGGTTTGATAAATAAAAATAAGGTACTTATAGTACCTTATTTTTTCTTTACTCTGCAGCTTCGGTTTCTTCTTTTGGTTGATTTTTACGAAGCTTATCTGCGTGTTTTGGTTTCCTGGTCTTTAGATTAGCCTCCTTGTACCATGATGGAAGAGCGATACCTTCTTTTTTGAAGATGAAGGCGACGCGTGAAGATGGTTGAGCACCATTCTTTAGATAGAATTCAATTTTTTCTTTGTCTAAAGTAGTCTTTTTAGTTTCTGGGTTGTAATTGCCGACCTCAGCCACAACGCGTCCAGAAAGTGGATGACGCTGGGATTCTTGGACGACTAGTCGAAAGGTTGGGTAATGAGTTCGACCATTACGTTGCATACGAATCGCAAGCATGTTTGCTCCTTAATTAATTTAATATTATTATTTTAAACTATTTTAAAGTTTTTTTCAAGGATCAGATGAATTTAAAAAGCCTCCAAGATGGAGGCCTATATCTATGATACTTTCATCGCCCTTATCAGGTGCTGAAAGTTATTTTCAAGGGAGTAGAGTGTCTTCGCTCTAATTATGAATGGCAGCACCTTATCGGCTGCAATAATACTTTTGATAGAACTCTCCACTCCCCCTGTTAATCCTAAGTAAATTTCTTTTGACAGTTCTTTGACTTTATCATCGGTAAAGAAACTGTCTACATATTCACGGTCAATGGAAGATATTTTATCTTCCTTGATATTAGCGAAATCGATTAGGATATTCTTGACGATATCCTTTGTGTTTTTTCTCCTCAATCTTGACCCATAGGTAGTCTTGCTGTAAATGGTGCAGAAATTTTGAACTATCAGACCATCGTCCTGCCCCATGATTAATTGACGCTTCCCCGTGCGGGGGTCGATTTTATCAAAATATTGCTCAATGCCAATTTGTCTTGACAGGTTGAGTAGTTCTTTCAATATCTTCTGGCTGTTTTCTGATTTTATAAAAACAGCATTCTTTAGCTCCTCCTCACTGCCGTTATAGTATTTTTCCAGTAAACGCTGGTAATCACTATGTGGGCGGGAGGTATTCTCTTTTTCTAAATTCATCTGGAGATATTTTGTTCTAGCAAAATCCCCCAGCTCATAAAGCCATTTTGCCATCAGTACATAATATTTGATGACATTTTCTATTTGGCCAATATTTAATTTCTTTGCCTCCATTTTTTTCTCCCCTTTCTTAAAGTGCAAAGTCGGTGACTTTAGAGGATATTTTAACATAATTTCAAGATATTTCAAAACATAAGGGGAATCCTCTTCCTGATTAAAACGGATTAAAAAACAACTGATCCTTTCGGATCAGCTGCTTTACTTGATCAAAGATAATTTACCAGTGACGAGGCTTTGATCGGTTGACTGTTTTTTATAGTATTTAATTCCCTCAGCTGCGGCGGCGGATTGAGCTTCCTGCTTGCTGTGGCCGACCCCAGTACCTCGACTATGGCCGGCAACTACGACATTAATGGTGAAGATGCGGTCATGATCAGGGCCCTCTTCTTTAATGACATGATATTGAGGAGTGCTGCCTTCAAATTTTTGAGCTAATTCTTGCAAATAACTCTTAGCGTCGCGCCAGGATTCAGAAAGAATAACATCGTCCATTTTACAGATAATATGTTGATAGATAAAATCTTTGGCGGCATTAAAACCTTGGTCAAGGTAAATAGCGCCAGTAACGGCTTCAAAACAGTCGGCAATGATGGAGGCGTGAGTACGACTGCTGCCTAGTTTTTCGCCTTTAGAAAGACGAATTAGTGAAATATAGCCAATTTTCTCAGAGGCAGCACCGATTGATTCAGTGCGCACGAGAGCAGAGCGCCAGGCAGTCATAATTCCTTCTGGCTCATGAAAATTCTGATATAGAAAATCCGAAACGACAAGTTCTAGAATTGCATCGCCAAGAAACTCTAGACGCTCATTATGTTCGACGATGGATTTTTTATGTTCATTAACAAAGCTACGATGAGTAAGAGCGGTGATAAAAAGTGTAATATCGTTAAATTTGATGCCCATTTTCTCTTCAGCAAACTTAGTATACTGATCGATAATGTCTGGCGTATAGGTCTCCTCTGGGCGATCATCGACGGGCTTCTTTCTAACCGAGGCTTCACTGATGTGTTTTTTGATGGTTTCTAGATCAATGTTATATTTTTTTAGATAATTATCCATGTTTTCCTTTCTGGAACTCACTTCGGTACTAGAGAAGGGTCTAGTACCTGATGAAATCCCGAATATTAATTATTGCAAGTCTCCAGCGCGAATACGTTTTTTAGCAATTAGCATGAGCTTTTCAATATCATCATACTCAATTGCGTTTAGAGCATCGCGGAAGCTAAACCATTTAATTCCATTCATCCACTTTTCTTTAGTTGGACGTTCTTTTCCGTCAAGAGCGCGAACTAGATAGATCTGGGTAGTCATAAGGACAAGCTTATCTACGCGGCGATATTTAAAGTGTATTTTACCGAGCCAGGACAAAACTTTAATATGGTTTAGGCCTGCTTCTTCTCCAATTTCGCGAATAGCGGTCTGTTTTGCAGTTTCACCCGCTTCAATATGGCCCTTGGGGATAGTCCAACGGTTCTTGGAATCTTGAATTAATAAGATCTCAATGTCGTTTTTCTTTTCGTTAAAACGAAAGACTATACCACCTGAGGTCGGCTCTCTGACAATTTCCTTGATTGCTGGCTTCTTCTTGAAGGTTTTTTGATCAAGAGTTTGACTGCGCTCAGTTTTTAACGGACGAATACGTGAACGTGACCTAGTATTAGTACTACGGTTTGAGAAATCTTTTGGTTTATTTGATTTATTGTTCGGAAGCGTTAGTTTGGGACTCAACTTGCGATTTTGATCCTTCATGTTCTCCCTCTTCATTGTTCAATCCAAGTTGCTTGAAGGCTGTGCCTAAGACACCATTAATAAACTTAGATGAATTATCAGAACCAAAAGCTTTTGCTAGTTCAACAGCTTCGTTGATAACTACTTTTGGTGGAACAACTCTTATTTCAAGTTCATAAAGACCGATGCGTAAAATATTACGATCGATAGCTGCGATGGTGTCTAGTGGCCATTCAGGGGCCAAGGGTTGTAATTCACGATCAAGTTTGGCTTGATTTTTTATCACGCCATTAGCTAGACTGAAGACAAATTCAGTGTCCCCGAGTGCCTTGGAATATGGTTCAATATTTTTAGCGATGATAGACTGGATTTCGGCTGTAGCATCGCCCGCCTTTGCTCTAAACTCGTATTCATACAAGCTTTGTAATGCAATGATTCTACCGAGGTGCCGATTACTTGCCATTATTTTTCGCTTTTCTTTGTGTTATTTGAAACTTTAGCAGTTCTTGGGGTTTTGACCTTTAGGTTTGGGGTCTTCTTGGCTGTCTCAAAAGCCTTAACTGGTGATTTCTTATTAACAGCACGAGCTAATACAAGACGTAGGTGACTTCGGCGAAGACCGGTCTTTCTTGGGCTGCTTTGCTTTTTAGGTTCAGGCATTAAATGCTCCTTATTAGTATATTGACAATAATTTAGGTTATTATATACAAAAAGTCATGATTTTTCAAGTGGAGTTTTGAAAATTTTGAGGGGTTAAGCCACGATATTAATTAGCTTTGCGCCCTTTGGCATAATTATCTTTTTTGGTTCACCATTTAAGTATTTTTGAACGTTTTCTTGCGACATCGCAAGTTCTTTAATTTTTTCTTGATCTTTTAGATCATCGGAATTAATTTCTAATTTAGCGCGAACCTTGCCATTAACCTGTACAATAAGCTGCACGGTATCTGAAACGAGATAAGTTTCGTTGTATTCAGGCCATTTATCATCAGCTTCTTCTTTTTCTAGAATTTCAGATGCTAGGTGAGGGGCAAAAGGCTTAAGTAGCTTAGCTAGAATAATTACATCTTCGGTCGAAGCGCCAGTCTTGTAAAGCTCATTAACGTATTCCATTAAGGCAGCTACTGCAGTGTTAAAATTGGTATTTGCGATATCTTCTGTAACTTTTTTGATTGTCTTGTGTCGAATAAGTTGAGTAGGGGTGCCAGATAGGAGGCGGTCATTTTGTTGATTAATGGCTAGATTAAAACAACGATTGAGGAAGCGGTAGACTCCACCAATTGCCGTTGTGCTCCAGGCCGCATCTTCGTTATATGGGCCAATGAAGAGTTCGTAGGTCCTCAAGGTATCTGCGCCGTAGCCAGAGTCGATTACATCGAGAGGATCAATAACGTTTCCTTTTGATTTTGACATCTTTTTACCATCTGGTGCATTAATATAACCGTTATAAAGAAGCTTTTTGACTGGCTCTCTGAATGGTAGGTAGCCCTGGTCGGCAAAGAATTTACACCAGAAACGGATATAGAGTAGATGCGCAACAGCGTGGTCGGCGCCACAATAAACATCGAGAGGCTCCCAGTATTTAACAGCACCTTGATCCCAAGCCGAAGAAGTGGAGTGCGGTGATGCGTAGCGCCAAAGATACCAGGAGGAACAGGCATAACCATCTAGTGTATCGGTCTCTCGAATCATCTCCTCGCCATCAATAGTGACTTTTAGCCAATCTTTGGCTTTGGCTAATGCAGAACGGCCAGTTTTATCTGGACGGTAATCTGATACTTCAGGTAAGACTACTGGTAATTGATCCTCAGGAATAGCATGTGGTTGACCATCTTTATCGTAGGCGATGGGAATTGGACAACCCCAGTATCGTTGACGGGAAATAAGCCAATCGCGCATACGATAGGTGACTTTTGTGTTGGCGACAGCTTCTCCAAGGTCTGATAGAATTTGACTTTCAGCCTCTTTAGAGGTTAAATTATCATATTTTCCTGAATTTACTAGAATACCTCTATCGTGGAAGCATTGCAGAGTATCACCATCCTGAGTTTTAGATTGATTATTTAACTCAGCTGGCTTAACCACTGTTTTTATTTCCAACTGATATTTTGAGGCAAAGGCAAAATCACGTTCATCGTGACCAGGCACTGCCATGACAGCCCCATCACCATAATTAATAAGAACATAATCTGAAATCCAAATTGGGATTTCTTCTTTAGTGACTGGATTAATAGCGAAGCTACCAGTAAAGACTCCGGTTTTCTCTTTGTTTTCTTGACGTTCAATTTCCGATTTTTTAATAGCGGCAGCACAGTAGTTTTTTACTTCTTCTTCCGTATCTTTGGTAATTAAATCAGGAATTTTCGGATGTTCAGGTGCTAGTACCAAAAATGTTGCGCCACAAATAGTGTCAAGGCGAGTGGTAAAGATATCAATAGTATCTTCTTGGTCTTTGATTTTAAATTTTACGTTGGCACCTTCTGATCGGCCAATCCAGTTTTTCTGCATAGTTTTGATTTTTTCGGGCCAATCAAGTTGATCAATTTCATCTAAAAGCTCGTCAGCATAAGCGGTAATCTTAAAGAACCACTGTTTCATTTTTTTCTTTTCGACTTCAGTACCACAGCGCCAACAGTGACCATTTTCTACCTGTTCGTTAGCTAAGACAGTTTGATCGTTAGGGCACCACCATTGATAGCTCTCTTTTTGATAGGCGAGACCTTTTTTAAATAGTTGCAAGAAACACCACTGGGTCCATCGATAGTATTCAGGATCTGAGGTGTTAATTTCACGATTCCAATCGATATAGAAGCCTAGGCGCTTGGCTTGTTTTCTGAAGTTATTGATATTGGTTTTGGTGGCTTCAGCTGGAGAAATACCAGTTTTGATTGCGTAGTTCTCTGCGGGGAGTCCAAAGGTATCATAACCAAAAGGTCGAAGAACATTTTTACCGTTCTGAGCATAAAATCTCGCTAGAACATCGACAATGGAGAAGTTACGAACATGGCCGACATGGAGTCCAGCACCAGATGGATAGGGGAACATTTCTGCAAGGTACATTTTTTCTGCACCATTTTCTTCAGCACGAAAAGCTTGCTCGGTTTCCCAAATTTTTTGCCATTTTTCTTCTATTTTTGTTGGATTATATCTTTCCATAATAACTCCCTAATCTTATTTATTATACCAGAGTTTAGGACCGATTTAAATTGATGCCATATCTAAGATAGAAGAGAGTGATAGCTGAGGCGATTGAAACGTTAAAAGACTCTTTGTTGCCGGTCATGGGAATCTCCAAAAATAAATCAATAAATTGATGAAGCTTAGGCGAGATTCCTTCCACTTCTTCGCCAAGAATTAGAGCAACCTTAGAGCCTAGTATATTTGGAAGAGAATGTTCGGTGATTTGATGTAGGCGAGTATCTTCCAGATTATTCTCTAAACCCACAATTTGATAACCCTGAGCCTTTAGAACGCAAATTGATTCAATTATATCTTGAGAATATGAAGATAGTAGGGTTTTTTCGGCGCCAAGCGCGGTTTTATGAATTTGATTCGTTACTTTTTCTGCAAGATGTGGTAGGAGAGTTGAATGGGGGATTGGGGCTGGAGTAAAACCAGAGTAAATAATTTGATCTACAGAAAAACCGTCGGCAGTTCGAAGGATAGAACCAACATTGTAGGTTGAACGGATGTTATGTAGAATTAAGACGATTTCCATATCTCTATTTTATCATGTCTATTCAGGGGTTATTTTGTTATAATAAGCTTATGGATAAAATTACAGAAGAATGGCTAAATGAATTATCAGCCAATAAAATTTCAGGGCCAGACGTTGACCGTTCTTTAGCTTATGCTAAGGATCTGCTAAAAGGCCTATCAACGATTCGTCGATTCTCGCAAGGTGTAACAATTTTTGGTTCGGCTAGGACGCCAGAGACGGACAAGTATTATATTAAGGCTCGCGAATTAGGACGTTTACTAGCGGAAAATGGCCACCCAGTAATTACCGGTGGTGGTCCTGGCATTATGGAAGCGGCTAACCGTGGCGCATATGAATATGGGGGACGCAGTGTGGGGCTGAACATTAAGTTGCCTTTTGAACAGCACGAGAATCCTTATCTTACCGACTCAATGGAGTTTAATTACTTTTTTGCTCGTAAGGTGATGCTAGTGATGTCTAGTAAGGCTTATGCTTTTTTCCCTGGCGGGCTAGGTACGCTTGATGAGATGTCTGAGGTCTTAATTTTAATTCAAACAGGAAAAATGCCCAAGATGCCATGCTTCTTAATTGGTAAGTCATATTGGCGCCCACTAGTGAAGTTCTTCAAGACTACCATGCTAAAAAACAAGATGATTAAGGAGAAGGATCTTGATCTTTTTGTAATGACAGATGATATTACAGAGGTAGTGTTAGCAGCAAACAAAATTGGTCACATCAATATTAACGATAATATTTATAATCGCGTTAAATCAGTATAAAGATTTATAAAAAATATGAGGCTTCCACCTCATATTTTTTTATAAATAAAGTCGCTGAATTGGCATTGGGTGATATTTTTCATTAGCTGAGAGTATACCTTTAGTAGAGCCGATTTCTGAAATAACTGAGGTAGCATTAGCGGCAGCTGCAATGAGGCTGTGTTTAAAATCTAAACCATCGAGAAGGCCGGCGAGAAAACCTGAACCAAAGGCATCACCTGCACCAGTAGGATCGATAGGAGCTTTTTGTTCATATTCAGCCAGACGATAGATTTCTTCTCCAGATTTGGCAATACTACCACTAGCGCCCGCGGTGATGATTACTGTCTTAGTATATGCGGAAAGCTTAGTGATGAGTTCTTCAAGAATTTCCCCGCCAACTAGCATCTTGGCTTCTTGTTGATTAACAAGTAGAACATCAATATCAGACAAAAGCCCTAAGACTTTTTTCTTTTGTTTTAATTCTAATTCGCCGGGGTTCCAGAGAATTTTAATTTGTTTTGCTTTGGCCTGTTCAATAAATTCTAGGGCCTTATCTAGATCACCATTTAGGGTTGTGAGATATAGCCAATCGGGATTAGCTAAATTAAGATCGTTGGACTCTAAATTATTTGAGGTTTTTGCTGCGCCTAGACAGTTCATTGTGGTCCTGGTGGCGGTTTTTGAATCCAGTAGAACAACAGAAGTACCAGTCTGAAGCGGAAGCTGATTTAGATAACTCGTATCAACACTTTCATCGATTAGAAAATCCTTAATAGCTTCTGCTGAGCGATCCTGGCCGAGATTACTAATTACGATTGACTGATGGCCATGACGCGCAAATGTTACAGCCACGTTAACACCACTACCACCTAACTGATAATAGATCTGGTCGATGTCGACTTTTTCGCCGATAGAGACTTTTTGTTTATTGATAATAAAGTCATCATGATCTACTAATATAATTTGTTGCATTGCCGCACCAATAGTAAGGACACGAAAGATTGGCTGTTCTTTGTAGTGGACTTTACGATAAAATTTTGAAGCTACCATTACATGATTCCCCGTTTTTTTGATTCCTCAACAAGCTGATTATAGGCCGCTTTTTTGTCTTGTGCTTTGGAAATAGCGGAGCCAACATTAATCACATTTAGGTCAGCGTGTGCAAGAGCGCGAACATTGGTTAGATTTGCGCCGCCATCCCAGCCAATTTCGACCACAGGATTAATCTCACGAATGAGTTTAATTTTTTCCATTTGTAACAGGTCTGCTTGGCCGCCTTGTTTACCGAGGGAGCCAGCAAAAATAAGAACATGATCCACAGCTTCAATGTAGGCCTTCACTAGACCAGGATAAGTGCCTGGTAGAAGTGCTAAGCCTGTTTTAATACCAGCTTTTTTAAATTCACTAAAGAATGGGGATAAATCCTCGCTAGCCTCTGCATGTAAGATACAGAGTGAGGGCTTGAGTCGGAGAAGATGGGCGAGATGATCGCTTGGTCTTGCCGACATCAAATGTAGATCAAAAGAAACTCCTTGAGGTAGACCAGCAATTGTGGATTCTGGGAGGCTTTTGTCGGCCGTGAAGGTGCCATCCATTAGATCAATCTGAATTCTTTTGGCAAACTGCGGATAGGCCTGCAACTGCTCCGCAAAAACCTGCGGATCATTAGTTAGAATTGTCGGTACTATATATACATCCTCACCCATAGTTTTCCTTTATTAATAAATTGATTCCTCATCAAGTCGTTGGTTGCGCCTAATATATCTTTCTTCGGGCAGAAAATTACCGCGAAGGAACATATCGATGGCCTGATCAATATTTGCATCATCCATAAAATCAGAAGAAAGACAGAGGACATTAGCATCATTATGAAGTCGACCAAGACGAACTAGCTCTGGAGTGTAGCCGCAGATGGCACGTATTCCCTTAAAACGATTGGCCTGGATGGCAATACCGTGGGCTGAGCCACAGATCAAGATGCCGCGAGAATTAGCAGTTTCCCTGACGGCGCGTGAGACTGCGATGGCATAATCGTTAAAGTCATCGTCTGGACGAATCGTTTCTGGACCGAGATCAACGATTTCATAGCTATCTTTCCACTCGGAGTTTGCTAAAGTGGCTAGAATATGTTGTTTGGCGACGAAGCCACGGTGGTCTGAGCCAATAAAAATTCTTGGCATATTAGTTTTTCCCAAAATCAGCGGCTAGTTCTACGAGACGGTTTGAATAACCCCATTCATTATCATACCAAGCAACCACTTTTACTAAGTTCTTATCAACTACATTAATAAGCGGAAGATCGACAATACTGGAGTGAGAATTGCCACGATAGTCGATTGAAACAAGAGGCTCCTCAGAGACACCAAGGATACCTTCATAGAATGGTTCTTTAGCAGCATTTTTAAAGACTTCCTGAAGTTCTTCAATAGTAGTGTCTTTTTTTAGGACCGCAGTAATATCGGCAAGAGAGACAACTGGGGTCGGAACACGAATTGAAAGGCCGTCAAATTTACCTTTGAGGGCGGGGATGGTGAGAGCTGCGGCCTTGGAAGCACCGGTTGAAGTAGGGACGATATTTTCAGCTGCAGCGCGGGCCTCACGAAGATCCTTGGCAGGGGCATCCAAGATACGTTGAGAAGCAGTATAGGAATGAACAGTGGTCATAAGAGCTTTTTCGATACCAAAGTTGTCTTCAAGTACCTTCATAACTGGAGCGATACAGTTGGTGGTACATGATGCATTGGATATAATCTTGTCATCTTCTGTTACAGTATCTTCATTAACACCAATGACGATGGTTTTGGCGCCTTCACCTTTGGCTGGTGCGGAAATAACTACCTTCTCGGCACCGGCTTCAAGATGAGCGGCGGCCTTAGCTGGATCTGTGAAAAAGCCAGTTGATTCAATAACCACATCAACGCGATGGTCCTTCCACGGAAGATTTTTTGGTTCTTTCTCGGCATAGACGCGGATTTTTTCACCGTCAACAATAAGATTCTCTTCGTCAAATTTAACATCGCGGTCATAAGTACCGTAACTTGAATCGTGTTTTAATAAATGAGCTAGCGTTTTAGTATCTGTCAAGTCATTGATGGCAACGATCTTGACGTCACGACGCTCAAAAGCAATCTTGAAGGCATTACGACCGATGCGACCGAAGCCGTTAATTGCAAGTTTTATCATTTTACCTCCTTGTTTTAGATTATTATAGCATATTGGTTTAGGCTTAAGGGGATTTAGTATGAGAATAATCTATGTTAAATAGAAACTTTACAATAAAAAAACACCACCGAAGTGGTGTTTTCTAGAAAGCTCTTGACTAGCCTCGAGCAAAGTGTGCGAAAGCACGGTTAGCTTCAGCCATGCGGTGAGTATCTTCCTTCTTCTTGAAGGCAGCACCAGTTGCATTATAAGCATCAACGATTTCTGCTTCAAGGCGACGTTCGTATGGCATACCCTTACGAGCACGTGCAGAGACAACGAGCCATGAGAAGGCAAAGTGCATCTGACGGTGGCCGGAAATTGGGAATGGAATTTGGTAGTTAGCACCACCAACACGGCGGGACTTAACTTCAAAATCTGGAGAAACATTGGAGATTGCTTTTTCAAGAACTTCAACTGGATTCTCAGAACCAAGTTTCTTTGCTGCACCTTCGATAGCAGAGTAAACTGCACGTTCAGCAACTTGTTTCTTACCATTAAGCATGGATTTGTTAATCAAACGCTGAACAAGAATAGACTGGTAGCGGCGGTCTGGATTAACTTTACGTTCAAGTGATTTAGTAGTTTTGCGTGGCATAATTACTTACCCTCCTTCTTGGCGCCATACTTTGAGCGACCCTGTTTGCGACCGTTAACACCCTGAAGATCGAGAGTACCACGGACGATGTGATAGCGGACACCTGGAAGATCAGGTACACGACCACCACGAACGAGAACAACGGCGTGCTCCTGTAGGTTGTGACCTTCACCACCGATGTAGGCCCAAACTTCTTGACCGTTTGTGAGACGAACACGAGCTACTTTACGAAGAGCTGAGTTTGGTTTCTTTGGGGTCTTGGTGGTAACTTTGATACAAACACCACGTTTTAATGGGGCTGGCTGGTCGTAGTAACGAGTCTTAAGAGTATTGACAATACTACCAAGAGCTGGTGACTTTGACTTTCTTGCAGCCACTTTACGTGGTTTCCTAATCAATTGATTGATTGTTGGCATTTTATCCTCTTATATTAAATCGATTTATGGTTTACCTTTTCGGTTTGAAGTCTCTCAACTTCGTAGCGTCCTCCTTTACAGCAATGGGATTCCGCTTGAAACTCTTGCAATATTATACTACTTGCCTAGAATTTCGTCAATTTATTATTCTGTTAGGATTTACCTAAACTGTGGATTAACAAACATATGAAAATTGGAGTTTTAAGTGTTTCTCTTAATAAGCATCGAGATTTGCGCCGTATTTTCGGAGGAGATCGATATTATTTTTAATATCTCTCTCTTTCAAATTCCTAGTTATGAGATTGACATCCGCACCGTGTTTGAGGAGCGTATCTAGACTATAGGCGAGATCGTCTGCATCTAGAGTCGAAGCCAATTCATTAATATCAATATCTGCGCCATATTTTGTGAGAGTGTCTAGATCATTGGCTATCTGGTTTGGCTTCAGATTGCTTAATATAGCAGCAACATCTGCTCCATGTTTGAGAAGAATGTTTAGATGGTAGGCGATATCGTCTGAGTTTAGGCTTGAAACTAATTCATTGATATCAATATCCGCACCGTGCTGGAGAAGAGAGTCTAGATTATAAGCGATATCGAAGGCTCGTAGTTCCGAAACTAATTCGTTAATATCAATATCTGCACCATACTTGAGGAGAGTATCTAAATCATAGGCAATATCGCTTGAGTTTATATTACTTACAATATTATTAACATCCGCACCGTGTTTGAGGAGAGTGTCTAGATTTTCTAAGATCATGTCTGCGTCTAGACTTGAAACTAATTCATTAATATCAATATTTGCGCCATATTTTATGAGAGTGTCTAGATCATTGGCTATCTGGTTTGGCTTCAGATTGCTTAATATAACATTAATATCTGCACCATTTCTGAGGAGAGTGCCTAGGCGATAGATGATAGTGTTGGGATGTAGACTTAAAACTAATTTATTGACATCAATATCTGCACCACGATTAAGTAAAGTGTCTAGATTATCGGCGATATTTTTGGAACTCATATTGTTCACAATATGATTTATATCGGCACCGTGTTTTAGGAAAGTGCCTAGATTTAATAGGATATCGTCTATGTCTAGGCTTGAAGCTAGTTCATTAACATCAATATCTGCGCCATTCCTGAGGAGAGTACCTAGGTTGTCGACGATATCGTCTGGGTATAGGCTTGAAACTAATTCATTAACATTAATATCTGCACCGTGCTCAAGGAGAGAGTCTAGGTTTTTAGCAATATCTTGAGATTCTAAACTCGAAACTAGCTTATTAACATCTACCCCTTTTTCTAAAGCGTATTCTAAATCATATTTTTCTTTTAATTCTGGGATTCTAGGATCTTCTTCATTATAGGTGTCTAAGGTCGCGATTGGACGATCTAGCTCATAGAGGAAACTAAGCTCTTCTTTGGTTAGGTCTTCACTTTCTTTCATTTTATTATCTAGCTTAATGAGAGTTTGCTTATCATCAAACTTTTGTAGGTACTTTTCGCCACCTGGCAGAGACAATGCTTTTTCTTTAACAATAGGAATAAGAGCATCTTCAACGGCTTGACCATCGTTTAGTCCTGATATTTCATCAACAATACCATTTGGGTCGAGGCGAATAGAGGCGGAACCATTGGAGGCGAAGACGCCAGGAGAGTTTGGGTCTTCTAATCTAAAGATGATGAATTTGGCTTCGGGATTTTCTACTTTAATATTGTCTTGATCATAGACTTCTGATTGATCATCATCTTCATAATCTTCATCTTCGTAGTCGTCGTAGTCACCATCTTCTCCGGGGTCACTATACTGTCCGTATACTAGATAATTGTGTGCAACATTTGGGTCCACGACACACCAACGGGTGCCTTCGGCGAGGCTAGCGATTTCTTCTTCGTCCCCTAGCTTATATTCAAACCAATCGCCATGGACATCTTCGGTACGTTCTGGAGTTTTGAGAATAACCTTGGTATCGACTAGTTCTTTAGCATAGAGTTTGGGGAAGTTGGCAGATTTAACAAGAGAAACCAACTTCTCGTCATCTGAATGCTGTGCTAGCCAATTCTCTTTATCTACGCCATAGAAATCATTAATTTGACGATAAACTTTGGCAAGGATCTCGGCGTTTAGTTTTGGGAAACTGAGGGCTGTAGTATTGTCGCGTCTATTGTAATCTGCATCATCAAGATTAAGGGCATTACTCATCTTAGAGATGCCATCGAAGGCATAGACCTTGAACCAGAGAGGGTAAGGGCAGTTTTTGTCTCCTAGATAGTTAGCCCAAGAAGTGATAGATTGACGTTGTTTATCGATGAGGTCTTCGGCGAGGATTTTCTTTTCATATTCACTTAATTTCCTACCTTGGCCGTTATCTCTTAAGATTTGTTCTTGCTGTTTCCAATAGGCGTCTGGGATATCCTCATAGTCCATGACGAGATTTTCGGCAGAGGCTGCCCAGAGTTTTTGCTCTATGGCATCTCCATGTTTCTCGATCATATTATCGAGGCGGGAGAGATAGGCGAAATTTCTACGTTCGTTGTTTTTGCCGGGGAGTTTTTCTTTGTTATTGCGGGCTTTGTTAAAAGAGGATTCGACGATGTCTTTATGCTTAGATTCGAAGTTAACCAGAGAGAGGACTTTGGAGCCGATTTCGTTTTGAAGGCGAGAACTAGCCTTCTTTTCTATTTGTTGATTTACGTTTTCTGCAGTATTATCATTATCGCTGAACTGGCTCGAGTTGTTTGCGAAGTGATTTTGATTATGCTCCGGCATACTCTTCCTATTACCCAAATATTAGATCTTTATTGTCTATATTTTAACATATACATTTTAAAAATGGCCGAACTTGGCGGTGTCTTCGAAGTGCTTATCTAGAAGCCCAAGATCTTTAATCATTTGTTTTGGCGTACATTCGGCATACAAGGATTTTTCTGGCTCAAGACTTTTGCCATCACCTAGAATATAGATAGCTAAGGGCTCGGCAATACCGATGGCATATGAGAGCTGGACCTCACAGCGAGATAACTGATGTGCTTTGAGATAGCGAATGGCAATTTCGCGAGCTTTATAAGCACCCGAACGATCTACCTTGGATGGGTCTTTACCAGAAAAAGCACCGCCGCCGACCGGGGCAAATGATTGATAGCTATCAACCACAATTTTACGACCAGTGAGGCCGGCGTCACCTTGAAAACCACCAATTAGAAACTTACCTGTCGGATTGACCCAGAATTTTTCAATCTTCAAACCGAATTGAGCAGCTAATTCTTTTGCTTTGTCGATCAAGATTTGATCAGTTTCAGTGCGATTTTCTTCGGTGTTTTGGTAGCTAATGGTCCAGTCTTTGATCTTCTTAAGGCGCATCTTACGATCATAAATACCAGTAATTTGAGTCTTGCCATCAGGTAAAAATCTCTGGTCTTTTTGACGTAGCTCATCATAGAATCTAGAAAACTCCTGCAGTAAATGCATGGCGACTGGCTTATATTCTGGTGTGTCGTTACAGGCGAAGCCGAACATCATGCCTTGATCACCCGCTCCACCAACTTCGTCATTGGTGCCGAGTGCAATATCATGACTCTGCTTGCCTAGATTATTGATAATTTCAATATCCTTTGGATCCCCTGATTCGACGACATTGATTGCACGATTATTTTGATCAATATAGCCAACATCTTTTAACACACGCATAACAATTTCTTCGACGTTAACCTCAGAGTTTGAGGTTACTTCTCCGGTAATAAAGATTTTACCTTTACCGCCCATAACTTCAATACCACAACGCGAATGCTTATCTCCTTGCAAGAAGGCGTCAAGTAGGGCGTCGCTAATTTGATCGCAGACCTTATCAGGATGACCACGAAAAACAGTTTCATTAGTATATAATTTCATACAATGCTTTCTTGTGGTCCCTAATTTTTACTCTTTAATAATAGCACAAAAAGCTCAAGGTTAGAATACTTATATTAAGTGGGTCACCTTGAGCTTTATTAGATTGATAATGGCTTTGACTACTCTAAAAGTCTTACTGTAGCTTCTTGCGAAGAATCTCTTGCGCCATACTTGGGTTAGCTTTACCGCGAGAGGCTTTCATAACCTGTCCGACTAGAAAACCGAGCACTTTTTCAGAGCCAGCCTTAAAGTCAGCCACAGCCTGTGCGTTGTTAGGATCGGCGAGATCTTCATCAACAATTTTTTCAACGGCACCGAGATCATTTTCTTGAATAAGATTGAGTTCTTTGGCAATAACCCTAGCTTCTTTGAAGCGCATCTCTGGCGTAAAGAAGCGTAGGAAGACTTCCTTAACGCTGGTGCTTGAGAGTTCATTTTTAGCAATCATAGAGCTTAGATCCATTAACTGCTTAACGCTTGGCATTGGATCGTTCAAGAGGCTACTATTCTCTTCAGCTAAGAGTACAGAAGTAAAGAGGTTGGAGATTTTTAGGATGGCAGCTTTACTGGTTTCTTTATCGATACCATGGATATCATATTCAGTCTTAAGGTCAGCTAAACGATCAACTAGTTGTTTATAATCAAGGAGAATTTCCAAGATATCTTGAGAAATAATCATGCCAAGAGTATTACGATAATCAGCTGGAAGAAGCGGCATAGCTTCACGTTCCTTTTTTACCTGTTCCTCTGTCAATCTGATTGGTGGAAGATCTGGCTCTGGCATATAGCGGTAATCTTGAGCCTCTTCCTTAGAGCGCTGAGAAGTGGTTTTACCAGTGGCGTCGTTCCAGCCACGAGTTTCCTGAGTAATGACTTCCCCAGCGTCAAGCATTTTGCTTTGTCGCTCATATTCATATTCAATAGCACGCTCAACCGAGCGGAAGGAGTTCAAGTTTTTGATTTCAGCACGTTTGCCAAGAGTCTTACTTCCCTTCTCGGCTAGAGAAATATTGACGTCAAAACGCATATTACCGTTATAGAGGTCGCCAAAACAAACTCCCGAAAAAGTCATCAGGCGCCAGAGCTCTTTACAGTAGTCATGAGCGTCATGGGCAGTATGAATATCTGGCATGGAGACGATCTCAATGAGCGGAGTATCGGCACGATTAAGGTCTACGAGCGAATAATTATCAAAATGATTTAGCTTACCAGCATCACCTTCAAGATGAGCATGCTCAATGCGGATCTGCTTACCGTTTGGAAGCTCAACATAACCGGCACCGATGATTGGCTGATACATCTGAGTAATCTGATAGCCCTTTGGAGAATCTGGGTAGAAATAATGTTTGCGATCAAAACGTGAAAGAAGATTAATTTCGGAATTAAGCGCAAGCCCGGCCCGTACTGCCATATTAACAGCTTCACGATTTAAACGTGGCAACATACCTGGTAAGGCATATTCTACAGGTGAAACACAAGAGTTTGGCTCTTTGCCCCTAGCATCATTGTCAACTTCAGAGAAGAGTTTGGTTTTGGTAGCGAGTTGTACATGGCACTCGATACCGACGGTGATTTCATATTTTTGTTCAGTCATAGTTTCTCCAATTAAATTGCTCCTAGATCTTTTAAGGCCTGACGAAAACTCGCTAAGGCATGCTTAGCTTGATTATACTCTAAATTAAAATCTTGCTCATGGGCAATTTGATTACGTTGTTTATGAGCATACCAAACAGAGTTGAGCTGAGTAAAGCGTGTACTGGAAGCCTTTAGTCTTTCTCCCATAGTTTTTCCTGGTACCCCAAGCTCCATAAGTGCACGGTCGAGTAGTTTGTCCGCTTCAATGACAGCTGCGTTATAAGATAATTTATTGTCACGAGTTAGCGAGTTTTCAATTTTTAAGAACCTGGTTTGATAATCCTCGACATCAAAACGGTGACTGCGGCGGCCAGTGGAAGAAATGGCGATAAAGACAAAGACGCCGACAATTAAAATCGCGATTAGGAGGATTAAAGTTGAGTATGGCATTAATTTAACTCCCTAGCGAGGTATTTAGCAAAATCTAGAATACTTTTATCGCTTCTTCTTTGACCGATCAATTGCAGACCAATCGGCATCTTAGTATCCTGGCTTTCACCGGCAGGATAGGCGAGGCTTGGGAGTCCGGCAAGATTAATTGGTACACTCAT